>JACKZZ010004105.1_pt1 | contig 21531 bp, 20 predicted proteins | sample 8027871 | NCBI WGS metagenome assembly JACKZZ01 (sample SAMN15724774, study PRJNA655200) | protist metagenome | isolation source: fluorescence activated cell sorting (FACS) single amplified genomes of... | place: USA: West Boothbay Harbor, Gulf of Maine | collected 2000-07-19
ATTAGCACAGCCTGGAAGTCAAATTCTATTAGGAAACCATCAACTTTATAATGTTTTAGTTACTGGTCATGCAATTTTAATGATTTTTTTCATGGTAATGCCTACTTTAATTGGGGGTTTCGGAAATATTTTTGTTCCTTTAATGATTGGAGCGCCTGATATGGCATTTCCTCGTATGAATAATATTAGTTTTTGGTTGTTACCTCCATCATTATTTTTAATTTTATCTTCGACTTTAGTTGAAGCTGGAGCTGGGACTGGTTGGACTGTTTATCCCCCATTAAGTAGTGTTCAAGCACACTCTGGGCCTTCAGTTGACTTAGCGATCTTTAGTCTTCACTTATCGGGGGCTGCATCAATTTTAGGAGCAATAAACTTTATTACTACTATTTTTAATATGCGAGCACCAGGTATGACAATGCATAGATTACCACTGTATGTTTGGTCTATTTTAATTACTTCATTCCTTTTACTTCTTTCTTTACCCGTATTAGGAGGAGCAATTACTATGTTATTAACTGATAGAAATTTTAATACTTCATTCTTTGATCCAGCTGGTGGAGGTGATCCAATTTTATTTCAACATTTATTTTGGTTCTTTGGACATCCAGAAGTTTATATTTTAATTCTTCCTGGTTTTGGTATGATTAGCCATATTACTTCAACATTTTCAAGAAAACCTGTTTTTGGTTATTTAGGAATGGTTTACGCAATGATTGCGATTGGAGTTTTAGGTTTTGTAGTATGGGCACACCATATGTATACCGTAGGTCTTGATGTTGACACTCGAGCTTATTTTACTGCTGCTACCATGATTATTGCAGTTCCAACTGGAATTAAAATTTTTAGCTGGATTGCAACTATGTGGGGTGGTTCAATTCGTTTCACAACTCCTATGCTATTTACTTTAGGTTTTATTTTTCTGTTTACTGTAGGTGGATTAACTGGAGTGTTATTAGCCAACTCAGGTTTAAGTGCTGTTATGCATGATACTTACTATGTTGTAGCTCATTTTCATTATGTTTTATCTATGGGTGCTGTTTTTTCTATTTTTGCAGGATGGTATTATTGGATTGGTAAAATTACTGGTCTTCAATATCCTGAAGTTTTAGGTAAAATTCATTTTTGGTTGTTCTTTATTGGAGTTAATTTAACTTTTTTTCCAATGCATTTCTTAGGTCTTGCAGGAATGCCGAGAAGAGTCCCAGATTATCCTGATGCATTTGCTGGTTGGAATGCTGTAGCATCATTTGGATCTTATGTTTCAGCTTTTTCTGCTATTTTTTTCTTTTATATTGTTTATGTTACTTTAACTAGTGGTAAACGAGTAAGTGAAAAAAACATTTGGTCTTAAGTTTACGTTGTAGTCAGTATTTTTTAATCATTCTATTCTTTTAAACAATGTGAGATAAATATATTATAAAATTTATAATACCTGGTCATAATATTTATTATTCTATTTTTATTTCAGCTATTAGATACTAAAACTTTTTAAGTACATAAAGTGCTTTTTACCAGAGAAGAAGTCTATCAATTTTTATCTGATACTTTTTACTTTTATTTTAACTTTACTTTCATGTAAAACAGAGCTATTTATTCGCTCATCGGGTTTAGAACCCAAAGACCGTAGTTTAAACTTCTATGTCTACAAAAATTAAAAAAAAATTGGGTTTATGTCTATAGCTTCTAAAAAATATATAGTTGTCTCAACTTTTAATGCATGGTCTACTATTTTTCTTTGTAGCATTTCGATATGCAATACTTATATATATAAATTAAAAATGCTTACAGCAGTTTCAGAACTATCTAGTCACTTTTGTTTCATTTTATCTGTACTAAACGTTATTGTTGTAGTTTTTTCTATCTTTATAATTGTCGAGTGGGCTTTCAATAAAGTGTGTTTTTCTAAAGCTTATGATAATATGTATGATGTTGTTCTACCGTTTATTATTTTTCATATAGCCGCACATGATTTTATTCAAGAGTATGTTGATGGTATTGCGGAGGGACCTTCTTGGGTCTGGGTACTCATTGGTTTAGACGGTCTACTTATTGTTACTTTTATAGGTTTGTGGAGTTATTATGCCACTAAAGAAGGTTTTATAAGAATTCCTTTTATTAAGCCGATAAATCTGCTGTTGATTTCAGTTAGTACATACCTTTTAAGCAATCTACTCATTGATATTTATATTTTTGGTTTAACGGTAGAATCTTTTTGGGTTTGGCTTTTTATAGGTTTAGACGGTCTACTTATTGTTACTTTTATGGTCTCATGGACTTACTGGATTATTGAATCATATATAATACAAATAAATAAAGGGTTTAAATTTTACAAAAAATATATTTATTATATGAGTAAGAAATATATAAGAGAAAGAAAAAGACGGCTGAAAGCTATCAAATAATATAGTATTCAATGCAAAAGACAGCCATTTAGGTGCTCGCTTATCAGTCTTATATCTGAAAGTCGGAGCTTCAAAACATACTTTTGCGAAACATTAAAAAATAAAAATTTCATATTTATGACTTTATTTCATCAAGAGTTAAATAACATTCTAACCTTTTTTTGCTTTAGCGTTTTCTTAGCTAGCATTATCTTATTTTTATCTTATCGTTTAAGTACTTATAACCCGGATACGGAAAAAGTTTCTGCGTACGAATGTGGTTTTGATCCATATGAAGATGCTCGAAATGTATTTGATGTTCGGTTTTATTTAGTTGCTATTTTATTTATTATTTTTGACTTAGAAGCAGTGTACTTTTTCCCGTGGTGTGTTTCGTTAAGTTTTTTAGGGTCAGATGGTTTATGGGGTATGATTGATTTTATTGTCGAACTTATCGCTGGTTATATATATGCTTGGGAAGTAGGAGCATTAGAGTGGGAATAGATAATTTATGCTGTCAGCTAAAATACGTGATATAAAAACCCGAAATTCTTTTTATAGAGTTGAGAGGTTAAAAAAAGTTAAAAAGTTTTTATTTGTTAATTATCTAAACAGTAGTCATAAAGAAAAAAATAGTCTTTATCGTAACTGTTTATTAATTTCATTTCTTAAAACAAAACAAAAAATCAAACATAAAAGCCGTGTTCGAATGTCAAATAGATGTATTTTTAACAATCGAAATAAAAGTGTTTTACGTCCTTATGGAATTTCTAGAATACTTTTAAGGGATTTAATGCAATTTGGTGTTTTACCTGGCTATTCAAAAGCTGTTTGGTAAAAAGACAAATCTAAAATTTTTTCTTTATGATACAAAATGGTACTTATTTAAATGTAATTGATAATTCTGGTGCAAAAAAGGTTTATTGTATCCAAGTAAAAGGTGGTTATAAAAAAAGATACGCTCGTATAGGAGATATAATAACAGTTTCTGTTAAAATGCTTAGAACTAAACGTCGTGCAACTTCAAAAGTAAAGAAGGGTGAAGTTTTAAAAGCTTTAATTGTTAGAACTAAGTGTGGTTTAAAAGATTACTCCAACAAATCAATTAGTTTTTTTGAAAATTCTGTTATTTTATTAAATAATAATAATCGCCCTATTGGTACACGAATTTTTGGTATTTTGCCTAAGTTTTTTCGTTATACAAAACACCTAAAAATTGCTTCTTTATCGGCCGGATTAATTTCTTAATATTGTATCTTCAGTAGCTTAGTGGTAGAGCGAATGGCTGTTAACCATTAGGTCGTAGGTTCGAGTCCTACCTGGAGAGTTTAAATTATTATTTATTTATGACAACAATTAATCAGTTATGTCAAAAAAAGCAGAGACAAAAAAAATATTTTAAGTCAAAAACACCTGCCTTAAAAAAAAATCCTCAGCAAAAAGGTATTTGTCTTAAAGTTTTTACACGTACACCTAAAAAACCAAATTCCGCTTTACGAAAAGTTGTTCGGTTAAAGCTTTCGAACGGAAAAAGAATTGAATCTTATATTCCAGGGGAAAGCCATAACTTACAAGAATATTCAGTAGTTCTTATTAGAGGTGGTCGTGTTCCAGACCTTCCCGGATGCAAATATCATACTATTCGAGGTAAGTACGATTTTCATGGAGTAAAAAACCGTAAAAGTGCTCGCTCTAAGTATGGTACTAAAAAAAAATAATTTGTTTTAAACATGTCAAAAAAATATTTATTATTTGCTAATAAAAAATCTTTATATTCAATATTAATTGGTTTTATAACAAGAAATGGAAACAAATCAGCTGCAATAAAAATTTTCAATTCAGCTTTTTTGAAAGTTTCCAAAAATACAGGTTTATCTACACAACAAATACTGTTGAAGCTTTTTTTAAAGTTAAATAGTTTTGTAGAAGTTAGAAAAATTAAAGTACGTAAAAGAATTTTTTTTGTTCCTTTTCCAATCTCATTAAAACGACGGCTTTATTTAACCATGAAATGGTTGATACAAGCAGCAAAAGAGAATAAAAAGAAAATTTCAATTTCAGAAAAAATTGCTATTGAAATTGAACAGACTGTCATGACAAAAACTTCAAATTCTTTAAAACTTTTTAAATCTAATTTTGATTTAGCGTTGAAAAATCGCTCAAACTTACATTATCGATGGTAATATAAATAATTATGAGTAAAAAAAATAAAAAAATAATTTTTAAAAGAAAAATTTTGTTCAATACTTTAGGTCAAATAAAATTAAAGAGTGGTTTTAAACCTAAAAATATTCCATTTATTTTTCAATTTATTTCAAAAGGCTCATAACTCAGAGGTTTAGAGTGTACGCCTGATAAGCGTAAAGTCAGTAGTTCAAATCTACTTGGGCCTATAAAAATTTTAAAATTTTCTTATGGCAATTATTCGTAATAATCAAAGACATGGGTTTCATTTAGTAGATCCCAGCCCTTGGCCTATTATTTCTGCATTTTCAGCATTAATGATGACTTTTGGGGGTGTTTTGTATATGCACGGTTATATGGGTGGTGATTTTCTTTGGAAATTCGGTATCGGTATGGTCTTATTTATGATGTATGTATGGTGGCGTGACATTATACGTGAAGGTACTATTGAAGGACAGCATACAATGCGAGTTCAAAAAGGTTTAAGAATGGGAATGCTGCTTTTTATTGTTTCAGAGGTAATGTTTTTTTTTGCATTTTTTTGGGCTTTTTTTCATGCAAGTTTTAACCCTAGTGTTGCGTTGGGTGGTGTTTGGCCTCCAGCATTTATGGTAATTTTAGATCCTTGGAAGGTTCCTCTATTAAATACTATTATTTTATTAACTTCTGGAGCAACTGTTACTTGGGCACACCATGCAATTGTTTGGGGTTCAAAAGGACATGCTATGTCTGCTTTACTTTATACTGTTGCATTAGCAGCTGTTTTTACTGCATTACAGGCTTTTGAGTACGTAACTGCTCCTTTTTCAATTTCAGATAGTATTTATGGGTCTACTTTTTTTATGGCAACTGGATTTCATGGTTTTCATGTATTTATTGGTACATGTTTTTTAACTGTATGTTTCTTTCGTTTAACTATGAATCATTTTACTCGCGAGCATCATTTTGGTTTTGAAGCTGCAGCGTGGTATTGGCATTTTGTTGATGTTGTTTGGCTATTTTTATTTATAACCATCTATTGGTGGGGTTCTTAAGTTTACGCTGTACTCAGTACTTTTCCATCATTCTATTCTTTTAAATAATGTGAGATACATATATTATAAAATTTATAATACCTGCTCATAATATAATATTTATTATTCTATTTTTCTTTCAGCCATTATACACCAAAATTTTTTAAGTACATAAAATACATTGTATGAAGGAATAAAACTATTTAATGGTGTGCAAGATATTTTATTACTTTAAGTCTTTTTCCCGGTAAAATAGATCAGTTTGGCAACTTGTTGGGTTTATAATCTAAAGGTTATAGTTAACTCTTATTTTTATAAAAAGGAAAACCAACTTTGTTCTGTTTATTTGTGACTTTTCATAGTTAAAAAAACTATTTCCATCGAAGTAATATTCATTATTTTATCCTTATTTCAGCCATTATACACCAAAGTTTTTTAAGCACATAAAATACATTGTATGAAAGAATAAGACTGTTCACCGTCTCACAAAATACTTTTATGACTTTAACTAGTCATTTTTCCTGTAAAATAGAGCAGTCTGGTAGCTCGTCGGGCTCATAATCCGAAGGTCATAGGTTCAAATCCTATTTTTGCAAAAATTAAAAACAAAATTTTTATATTTATTTATGCCTCAATTCGATGCTTATTCTTTTTCTGGTCAAGTTTTTTGGACACTTACCGGTTTTTATCTATTTTTTTTTTGGGGATTACATTCTCATTTAACCCAATTTTCTGCGTTATTTAAAATGCGTCAAAAACTTGCATCTACATATATTAAAGAAGCTAAAATCAAATCAACTGGAGTAAATACTTCAAATTTTTTTAACACAGGCCTTTAAATTTCTATGTCTAAAAAAAATAAAAATTAAATATTTATAAAATTGATTACTCAAAACTTTTTTGATATTATCGAAAAATTTACATAGATTATTAGAATAAAACTTTTGAACTGGAAAACTATGTAAGATTCTAGTTATTTTAAAGTAATAACAAAAGATTGTATAAAAAAAAATTTATGTTATTACAAGCCGCTAAACAAATTGGAGCAGGACTAGCAACTTCTGGACTAGCAGGAGCTGGAGTAGGAGTTGGAGTAGTATTTGCATCTTTAGTTATTGGAACTTCTAGAAATCCAAACTTAAAAGACGAATTATTTAAAATTGCAATTTTAGGATTCGCTTTAACTGAAGCTATCGCTTTATTCGCGCTAATGTTCGCATTTTTAATTTTATTCTCATAAAGTTATTATTTTTCATTTTTTAAATAGATTGCCTTTTTACCTTAAAACTATTGTTACTTTTATGTAACTTAACTTTTACATTGCTTATGTTTAATACAACTATCAATTTAAAGTCGGCTTTTCAAAGCCCTCTAGAACAATTTGAAATCTTACCTTTATTTAAAACTCTTGGATTAACAATTACAAATGAAACTGTTATTCTATCTTTAGTTTTTATTTTTATTTTTTTATTTTTTAAAGCTAGCTTTAATCAAAACGACAACTCTCTATACGTAATCCCACATAGATGGCAAGTAATTATTGAAATCATTTATAAAATGATTTTAGCTATGGTTACTGATAATATTTCAGGAGATAAAGGACAATTTTTTTTCCCTTTAGTTTTTACTTTATTCTTTTTTATTGTAAGTTTGAATTTAATTGGACTAGTACCATATAGTTTTACTTTAACTAGTCATTTAATTGTTACTTTTTCTTTAAGTACTGCTATATTTATCGGTATTAATATTATTTCTTTTAGACTGAATGGTATTAAATTTTTTTCTTTATTTTTTCCAGCAGGAACTAGTTTAGCTTTAGGTTTATTATTAGTACCAGTAGAAATTATGTCATATGTTTTTAGACCTATTAGTTTAGGTATTCGATTATTCGCTAATATGATGGCAGGGCATACTTTACTTAAAGTTTTTGCAGGTTTTGCTTGGACTTTAATGGGTTGTAGTGGTATTTTATTTTTTACACATTTTGTCCCTCTATTAGTTTTATTACCATTAATTGGATTGGAGTTAGGTGTAGCGCTAATTCAAGCTTTTGTATTTAGTGTTTTAACTTGTATTTATCTAAATGATGGTATTAATCTACATTAATATTGGTCCTAGCGTTTCAACTTTTTACATAAAAATGTAAAAGCATGTATTTATTATTTTCTTTTTAAACTAAAAATTGCCAAGCGAAAACCTTTGCCAAATATGTGAGATATTAAAGGTATGTTATATCTTTGGATAAAAATTAAAATTTATGAAAATTTTTACTAAATTAGAAATATTTCTGTTTATCTTAACTTTTTATATATTCTATCCTACCTATTTTCTTTATGCTACAGATGAAATTTTGCGTACTCGAATCTTTTGTATGTTTTTATTAATGACATGGCAGGCTATGGATATACGAGAAGAACAGTTACAAAAAAAACAAGTAACAGAAGAACAAATGAACCCTTTAAACTATCAAATGGTTGGACCGTCTGACCTTTTTTTTTTATTAATCGTAATTTTATTACGTTTTATTTTTTATTAGTTGAGTTTTAAACATTTTCTTAAGATTTTACGTAAATCCAGTTTAGAACTTAGCGGTTATCTCTTAAGTAACTATTAGATACTGTTAACGCGGGAAACATAGTTCATCAAAAAATGCATTGAAGGGCTGCCTTGGTATTAAAGAATATTTTAGTTGTGTATTGCAATAAATAGGTTTGAAATTATTTTAGTGAAACCTAATAACTATAGAAAAAATTCATTTTTTAGAAATATAAAATCAAGTGAAGTAAAACATTCTAGTAACTTGCAAAAAAAATCAAACGAGATGTCGTTAGTAGTGGTGAGCGAATTCGACTTTAGACATAAAAAAATATAATAAAATTTGAAATTCCAAAGAAGGTTAAAGTCCTGTAATTTTTTATTAATTTTTTTTCTGATAACGGATTATGATAAATTTGTTAATTTTGCGGGGGTCTACCCTCGAGTCTAATAATCTTTAATAACCGATAGTGAACTAGTACCGTGAGGGAAAGGTGAAAGAGCACTTACGTAGCGTTAAATGATCCTAAAATTCAATGCAAACAATCTGTTGGAGCTCTTTAAGAGTAACAGCGTACCTTTTGCATAATGGGCCAGTAAGTTTATATTTAAGGCAAGTTTAATTTTATAGTAGACGTAGATAATTCAAGTTTTAAAAATCTTAGTTAGTCGTAAATATAAGACCCGAAGCTGAGTGATCTAACCATGAGCAGGTTGAAATTTTTGTAGAAATACAAATTGGAGGACCGAACCCGTTTCTGTGGAAATAGATTGGGATGACTTGTGGTTAGGAGTGAAAGGCTAATCAAACTCAGGTATAGCCGGTTTTCTGCGAAATATATTTTAGTATAGCCTGCAAATTAGTTGAAATAGGGTAGAGCACTTTTAAAACACGGGGGGTTTTTAACCTTACTTAATTTTAAAAAACTTCGAATATGTTTCAATATTTTGTGGAGTCAGACTATAAGCGCTAAGGTTTATAGTCGAAAGGGAAACAGCCCAGATTATTTGATAAGGACTTCAATTATTATTTAAGTGATAAGAGAGTAAAAGAATTAAGACAATCATAAAGTAGGCTTGGAAGCAGCCATCTTTTTAAGAAAGCGTAACAGCTCATTGATCGAGTTTTTTTGCCTCAAAAATTTATAGAGACTAAAAATAATATCCGAATCAATAAATATTTGGTAGCAGAACGTTTTGTACGCTGGTGAAGGTTAATTGTAAAATTAACTGGAGGTATCAAAAGTGAGCATACTGGCATTAGTAGCTTAAACAATGTTAACAAATCATTGTCACCGTAAATCCAAGGTTTCCTATATAACACTAAATGGAGTAGGATTATTTATAATTTTAATTATAAATTTATTTAAACGGTCTTTTAGGCAAATTACAAATGTATATGCTGATAAGAACTTTTAATTGTGACAGAATATGAATGATATTATTAACTTATCGATTTGTTAAAGTATTTTAATATTCTCTGGAAATAGCAATTAATATAATAAACCGTACCGTAAACCGACACAGGTGGATGGGTAGAATATACTAAGGTGTTCAAGATAACTACATTGAAGGAACTCGGCAAATTAGCTCTGTAACTTCGGAAGAAAGAGTGACATTTTTGGGGAAACCCTTAAGTGTTGACACTAAAGAGGAAGAAGCGACTGTTTATTAAAAACACAAGTCTCTGCTAATTCGAAAGAATATGTATAGGGACTGACACCTGCCCGGTGCTGTAAGGTAACATGGATGTGCTGAGGCATTGAAATTAAGCCCCAGTAAACGGCGGCTGTAACTCTGACGGTCCAAAGGTAGCGAAATTCCTTGTCGGGTAAGTTCCGACCTGCATGAATGGTGTAACGACTTCTTCGCTGTCTCCAATGTAGACTTGGTGAAATTGAAATGCCCGTGAAGATGCGGGCTACTTATAGTTAGACGGAAAGACCCCGTGCACCTTTACTATGATTTTAGGTTGTAACCTTAAATAATTTGTGTAGGATAGGTGGTAGCATTTATGCAATCTTGAAATACCACCCTTATTTTTTGAGTTTACTAATTTTTTTTAAAGACATCCTATGAAAGGTAGTTTGACTGGGGCGGTCACCTCCTAAAAAGTAACGGAGGTGTGCAAAGGTAAATTCAAATAAATTTTTTATTGTAGAGCGTAATGGTATATATTTGCTTGACTGTAAGATAAACAAATCAAACAGGGACGTAAGTCGGCCATAGTGATCCGGTGATTCTTAGTGGAAAGATCATCGCTCAACGGATAAAAGGTACGCCGGGGATAACAGGCTGATGGTTTCTGAGAGTCCTTATCGACGAGACCGTTTGGCACCTCGATGTCGGCTCATCACATCCTGGAGCTGAAGAAGGTTCCAAGGGTTCGGCTGTTCGCCGATTAAAGTGGTACGTGAGCTGGGTTTAGAACGTCGTGAGACAGTTCGGTCCCTATCTGCTATAAGTGTTGAAAATTGAGAGGCTTAAATTCTAGTACGAGAGGACCGAATTAAACAAACCTATGGTGTTTCGGTTGTTTTATCAAAGGCATCGCCGAGTAGCTACGTTTGTAAAAGATAATTGCTGAACGCATCTAAGCAAGAAACTTTCCTTAAAACAAATTTTTTAAAATCGTGAAAGATTATCACGTAGATAGGCTTTAAATGTAAGAATTGTAAGATTTTTAGTTATAAAGTACTAATTTTTTTTATAAAACAAAATAAAATCCATTTTAATATTTTATGTTTTCAATACAATTAACTGTAAATTTTTTATTATTTATTACAGGATTAATCGGTATGGTTATTAATCGTAGTAATATTTTGATTATTTTAATGTGTATCGAAATGATGTTGTTAAGTCTTAACTTAAACTTTATTGTCTTTTCTGTTTATTTTGATGATTTATATGGTCAACTTTTTTCATTATTTATACTAACCGTTGCGGCAGCGGAATCAGCTATTGGTTTAGCTATTATAATTATTTATTATCGCCTTAGAGGAAGCATTTTAATGAATCAAATTACAGTGCTAAAAAAATAAAAAAATTTTTATGAGAAATAAATTATTTAATTTAATCGGGTTTCTAACAATTATACTTCTGATTGATTCTCTTTTTAATATGCGTGACTATAACTTAAAGTCATTTGATGATATTTCTGACTTTTCTAGTGATTTATATATTTTTTTACTTGGAGTTAACAGCGTTGTAGCGGTGTTTATCAATTGTGTCGTTTGGGAGTGGGCCTTTAAAAAATCTAGATTTTATAAATCTTATTCTGAGATTTATAAGTTTATTTTACCCTTAATTATATTTCATGTAACCGTACATGATTTTATTCAAGATTTTGTTCTTGATATTGGGGAAGGACCTTTTTGGGCATGGACTCTTATTGGTTTAGACGTTCTGTTTATTGCTACTTTTATAGTTTCGTGGATCTACTGTGCTACTAAAAAAGATAATAAACGAAAATAGACTACTTAAATGTACAAAATACTCTCTAGATTTTAAGTTAAAATCTTGATTCTTACGCAAATAGAATATTTGGTTCTGATTACATTTACATTTTGAAATCATAGGTTCGATTCCTATATTTGTAAACAAATAGACGAATAAATATTATTTTTATATATTTTATTAAAAAAGTGAGTTTGATCCTGGCTCAGAGTGAACGCTTGCAGTATACTTAACACATGCTAGTTGAATGTTGAAAAACATAGCGAATAGGTGAGTAATATACAAGAATCTACCTTAAATTTTTTGAATGTTCGTATTTTTTAAAAATGCTTTGCAACGATAACTCAAAAAGCTTAAAGCTGGTTTAAGATGAGCTTGTATAGGATTAGGTTGTTGGTGGGGTAAAAGCCTACCAAGCTGATGATCCTTAGTTGGTCTGAGAGGACGGTCAACCACACTGGGACTGAAACAAGGCCCAGGCTTATTAGCCAGCAGTGAGGAATTTTGGACAATGCGCGAAAGCGTGATCCAGTAATACTGCGTGATTGAAGAAAGCAAAAAAAGTTCAATAAATGGTATTATTTATTAACTGGCTGTAAAAATCTTTCATTTATGAAGATAATGACTTTATTAAAAGAAGAAGCCCCGGCTAACTTCGTGCCAGCAGCCGCGGTAATACGAGGGGGGCGAGCGTTATTCAGAATGATTGGGTGTAAAGAGTTCGTAGGCGGTATTTGTTGTTATATGTAAAATACTAGGTTTGTTACTTAGATATGCATTTAATACTCTTTTACTGGAGTATAGTAGAGGATAACAGAATTTCATACATAGGAGTAAAATCCGATCATTTATGAAGGAATGTCAGTGGCGAAAGCGGTTATCTGGACTATTTACTGACGCTGAGGAACGAAAGCATAGGGAGCAAACAGGATTAGATACCCTGGTAGTCTATGCTGTCAAATATGAGTGCTAATATTGGGAGTTTTCTGATATAAAGTTAACACGTTAAGCACTCCACCTGGGAAGTACGATCGCAAGGTTGGAACCCAAAGGAATTGACGGGAGTCTATACAAGTGGTGGAGCATGTGGTTTAATGCGATAATACGCGCAAAACCTTACCAGTTCTTGAATATAATTTAATTATAAAGTTATTTTTATAAATATTATTTTATTATTCTAAAATATTAAAAAATAAAATTATACAGGTGTTGCATGGCTGTCGTCAGCTCGTGCCGTGAGGTGTTTGGTTCAGTCCTTAAACGAGCGAAACTCTTATTCTATATTGGTAATTCTTTTTAGAAATTTAAAGAAACAATTTTTAGAAGACTGCTGGTGATAAATCAGAGGAAGGTGAGAATGACGTCAAGCCCTTATGGCCCTTATGAACTGGGCTACACATGTGCTACAATGGTAATTACAAAAAGTTATACAAAAAAGAAATTTTGAGTCAATCTTTAAAAATTACCGTGTTCGGATTATAGACTGAAATTCGTCTATATGAAGTTGGAATCACAAGTAATCGTAGATCAGCACGCTACGGTGAATTTGTACTTAGACTTTGTACACACCGCCCGTCACATGCCGGAAGTAAATTTTGTTTTAAATTTAATGTAAATGTTTCTGTTAACTAAATGTTCTTTAACGTCGTTAGTTTGGCAAAAATGTTTATTTGAGTCATTATAAAATCTATAACTGGGATGAAGTCGTAACAAGGTAGTCGTACGGGAACGTGCGGCTGGAATAAAAAAATAAACAGCATTTTAAAAATGCTTAATGAGACATAGCCAAAAGGAAAGGCATTCGTTTTTGATACGAAAGATTGAAGGTTCGAATCCTTCTGTTTCAGATTCTTTATACTTTTTATAAACAAAAGGTTTATAGTTTAAGGGTAGAACATACCGCTCATAACGGTAAAAATGTAGGTTCAAATCCTACTAAACCTAAAATATATTTTACTACTTATTTTTTTCATAAAAAGGTATTTCTACAGGGAAATCCCTGTAGGAAATTAACGTTATAAGGTACCCACCTTACAATGCATATTTTCTACAGGGATTTCCCTGTAAAAATACCTTTTTAAGCAAAAGATTTCTATTTTAAATTGTAAGAAATTTTTATACTTTTTTAAATAATAGATAAATTTTTTAAAGGATAAATTAAGTAGTTTTGTTTTTAAGCTTATTTACAACTTTTTTTCAAAAAAAGGTATTTCCACAGGGAAATCCTTGTAGAAAATATGCATTATAAGGGGGGTACCTTACAACGTTAATTTCCTACAGGGATTTCCCTGTGGAAATACCTTTTTTTGAAAATTTGATTTATTTTTTTAATGATATTATTGGAAAAAGTAGGATTCGAACCTACGTAGGAAAATCCAATAGATTTACAATCTACCGCTTTTAACCACTCAGCCATTTTTCCTTTATTATAGATTAGCAAGGGAATCGAACCCTTTTTCTAAGATTTGCAATCTTATACATTACCATTATGTTAGCCAATCACTAATTAAATTTTCTTTTTAAAAGTTTTTCTTACAGTCTGTGAACACAGTGACATTACTTTAGAATTTTTTGTGAATTTATTAGACCTATGAAAATCTTCTAACGATGACTTTAAAGGATGATTTACCAAAATATTTTTATAATTTAGATAATTAGAATTTAAACTATCATGTTTTAAAAAAATATTTTTAATATTTTTAAACTTTTCAGGATTGTTAATAATTTCATTTAAAAATATAAATGGTTTAGAACTGTTAAAATTAATTTCTTCTGAATATAAAGCTTTTAGAATTAAATTCAAGTCTCTTGACTCTCCAACACTTGGAAGCGTTTTTAAAGTTTTTTGCGCTTTTTCTTCAAAATTAATATGAATATGTTCTGATTCAAATGAACTTAAAGTAGGTATAAGTATATCTGACTTAGTTGCCACTTTTGACCCATGAGTATTAAACCATAGAATCTTTCCATGAAAATCTGAAATAGTTTTTCTAACATTAATAGTATCGTCAACATTCAAGAAAACAAACACATCTGAATTTTTAGATGTATTCTTGTCTAATACATTTATGTTTAAAAATGGAATACTTGAACTATTTGAAGATTTTTTCAAATCTAAAATAATGGCTGTTGGTATAATTTTTTTTATTAACGATACTATATTGAAATTACCAAAAAATCTATCGTTTAAAGTTTCACCTACAACGATTAAAGGAAACTTAAATGCAATTAATGATTTAGACAAATAATTTTTTGATTCAAAAAGTTTAAATACATTATTAATATTTAAATTAACAAATTTTAATGAAAAGTTTGAATTAAAATTTTGACCTAAAGAGACTACATTTAAAGTTTCTAAGATAACTTTATTTCTTATCTTTGCATTTAAGATTGCACTTTCCATTTTAATGTTAGAAGAAATTAAAAAACAATATTTAATTTGATTTTTTAAATCAGCTAACTTATTATTAACCCAACCTATAAAAAAATTATTTTTAGTACTTGTAGATCTTTCAACTAACCTTATGTTAATATTGTTAGAAAAATGATTTTCAATCTTTTTTAAAAAGTTTAATGATTTAAAATCTAACTCTTCATTAATTAAGAAAGTTATTTTGTTATTAGAATTACTTGATAAAATTAAATCTAATTCTTTTAAAATATGAGGCCAATTACTAGATTCAAAGTGAGTTTCTTGGCTTTGTTTTAAAAACAGTTTTTGTAATCGCTGATTTTTGATAGAATCATAAGAAAATCTAGCTTTATCTGAAATAATATTTTCGTTAATTTCAAAATTATTTTTAGGTAATATTCTCAGAACTTCTGTCTCTTTAAAATTAACATAAATATTACTTCCTGTACTATCGGTCAAATCAATACTTTCATTAATCTTTAACTCCCATGGGCGGGCTTTAAAAGCATATGGCTTTGAAGTTAACGCTCCAACCGGACATAAATCTATGACATTACCAGAAATTTCAGAATCAAAAAAAGTTGAAGAATAACTTCCGATTTCAGTTGAAGTACCTCTATTTAAAGTACCAAAAAAATCTGAACCAGCAATTTCACTACTAAACCTAACACAACGAGTACAATGAATACAACGTGTCATTATAGTTTTAATTAAAGGACCACAATCTTTATCTTCTACACCTCTTTTATTAAAAAAAAAACGACTATAATCATTCCCAAAGACCTTAGTTTGATCTTGTAAATCACACTCACCTCCTTGATCACAAATAGGACAATCTAAAGGGTGGTTTAATAATAAGGTTTCAACGACATTCTCGCGTGCTTTTTTAACTAGTGGAGTATCAACGAAAATTTCCATATCTTTCATTACAGGTCGTGTACAAGATGAAATAGGCTTTGGTTCTTGTCTACCAGCGACTTGAACTTCAACTAAACACATTCGACAATTACCAGCTACGGATAATGTTTCATGGTAACAAAATCTCGGTATAGTAATACCAACGTATTTGCAAGCCTCTAATATAGAAATGTTATCTTTGACTAAAAAGTCTGAATTATTAATTTTTATATTAATCATAATTTCAGTTTTAACATATATTATACTGCAAAAAGCAATAAATATAATTATTTTTGTTTATAAAATTTTTTTATTCACATATATATACTTTTTTTTCAAAAGTTACATTTTAGTTCTCATCATTTCTTTTTCTATTAGACCAATTAAAGGAAATAGAACTAAAAAAAATAAGAAGTAAAATGCAGTAGCAATCATACCAACTTCTAAGTATGGAGTTTCAACAGGCTGCTGTCCAATCCATCCTAAAATAAGAAAATCAGAAACTAAGAACCAATATGCCATCCCATAAAGTGGACGAAATTTACTACTTCGTATTTCAGAAGTATTTATTACTGGTAGTAATAATAAAATCAATATTGCTGCAACCATGGCAACAACACCACCCAATTTATCAGGAATTGATCGTAAGATCGCATAAAAAGGTAAAAAGTACCATTCAGGTACAATGTGAGCTGGAGTTACTAAAGGATTTGCAGGTATATAGTTATCTGCATGCCCAAGATAGTTTGGGAAAAAAAAAACGAAAAATGAAAAGAAAGTTAATAGCACGAAAAATGCTAACAAATCTTTAACATAAAAATAAGGATAGAAAGAAACAGTATCAATATTTTTATTAATTCCTAATGGATTATTTGAACCTGCAGTATGAAGTAAACTTAAGTGAACAAAAACTAACCCTGCGATAACAAAAGGTAATAAATAATGAATACTAAAAAAACGGTTTAGAGTTGGGTTTTCAACTGCAAAACCACCCCAAAGCCATTCAACTACTGCTCCACCAATAACTGGTATTGCAGATGCTAAGTTTGTAATTACAGTAGCTCCCCAAAAACTCATTTGACCCCATGGTAATACATAACCCATAAAACCAGTACCCATCATAAGTAAAAAGATAATAACACCACTATTCCATAAAGCTCCTCTAGGGTTCATATAAGATCCAAAATAAAGTCCTCTAAAAATATGACAATAGGTAACTATAAAAAACATCGATGCCCCATTAGCATGTAAATAACGTATTAACCAACCATTATTAACATCACGCATAATATGCTCAACACTCCCAAAAGCATAATCAACATGTGAAGAGTAATGCATAGCTAAGAAAATACCTGTTAAGATTTGAATACCTAAACAAATACCTGCGGTTGCACCAAAACTCCACATATAATTTAAATTAATAGGTGTTGGATAGTTAATAATATGAGAGTCAATAAAAGATAATAAACTATGTTTATTCCAACGATTTAAAGCCATAAAATTTTAATTTTAATTTTTTTTTTACAAAATTAGAGCTAAAAAGTCTAATATGCACGTGTGTTATAAATTTCATACAACATATATATCTCACATTATTTTAAAAAAATATTTCTACTTATTGTTTTGAATTACCCTAATAATGCTGGGTTATCAGATTTTCTAGCAAGCCATTCTACAAATTGTTCAGTAGTAGCACCTACAACAGCAATTGGCATAAATCCGTGATTTACACCACAAATTTCACTACATTGACCATAATAATTACCTTCTCTTTTAATAAATAGAGAACCTTGACTTAAACGACCAGGACAAGCATCGATCTTTATTCCAAACGATGGAACAGACCAACAATGTAATACATCAGCTGCAGTAACTAATAATCTAGTATGAGTTTCTACAGGAAGCATAGCTTTATTATCTACTTCTAAAAGACGAAATGAACCAATTGTTAAATCTGATGTCGCAATTAAATATGAATCAAAATTTAAAGTCTCACCACCTTCTAAAGTTGCATAATCTGAGTATTCATAACTCCAATACCATTGATGTCCTACGATTTTTAAAGTTATTGTTGGATCAATAACCTCATCTAAAGAATATAGTAAACCAAATGATGGTATAGCAATTAATACTAAAATAAATGCCGGTAAAATAGTCCAAATAACTTCTAAAGTACTCGAATGAGTGAATTTTTCAGGAATAGGATGAACTTCTTCGTCGAAATCAGTCATAACTTGGAATAACATCCATAATACTACACAACCTACACTGATTAAGAAAATCATAATATAGTTATGAAAGTTAATCATTCCTTCCATTGAAGGAGTTGCAGGGTCTTGAAGACCTAACTGCCAATTCTCCGCTACATCGCAAAAAGATATGTTAAAAATATTAAAAAATATGTTGTTTATCATAAAGTTTTTTAAAAAAGTTTTAACGTATTAAGTTAAAAAATATACCTACTATTGGACTTGAACCAACACCCCACTGGGAACAAATTTTAAGTCTGTCGCGTCTACCAATTCCGCCAAGTAAGCTCTTATATAAGGGCGAATAATGGGATTCGAACCCACAACCTTCAAAGCCACAATCTGATGCTCTACCATTAAGCTATACTCGCCTTAAATAATAAAATTAAATACTTTTAGAATCACTATCAGAAAAAATTAAAGAGTTCAATAAAAAAAGAAAAACAACAATATTTAATGATAAAAATATATTATTAAAGCAAATAGTAATAAACAAAAAAATAACACTAAATATTAAAAATAAAAATAAATAATGATAAATTTGTCCACTTTGTAAATTATTTAAATGATTTATAGTATATCTAATACTACTAATAATACCAGAAGGTCCTAACTTTTCAATAATACCTCTGTCTAATGATTTGTAAGAAAAATTATAACTAATATTTAAAGATTGTTGACCAATCAATTGATTATAAACTCTGTCAAAATACCACTTTCTATTTAAAAAGTTATAAAAGACTTTAAATATTTTTGTCTTCTTCACCTCATAAAAGTGTTCTAAATTAATAGAATAAAGAAAGTATGCATAAAAAGAACCAGATAAAGTAACAATTAAAGGTAAAAGCTTGTGAAATAAGTCAATAAACTCAATATCTGACAGTACATAGTTTTGAGGCAATACAAAAATAGCTGCGCCCCAAAAATCTGTTCCGAATCCTATAAAAAGATCACGAGTTAAAAAACCAATTGTAATACTAAATATAGATAATAGAAATAATGGAAAAGTCATTCTCCAAGAACCTTCATGTGCATTTAAAATAACAGATTTAGAACCGTTAGGTTCTGATAAAAAAACTAAAAAAAGTAATCTTATAGAATAGAAAGCTGTAAAAAATGCTGCAAATGTCCCTAAATAATAAGAAAAATGGCCCCAAATAGTATATTTCGCGTAAGCAACTTCTAAAATAGTATCTTTTGAATAAAAACCAGTTAAGAATGGAAAACCCATTAAAGCTAATGAGCCTACTAACATAATTGCATAAGTAAATGGTAATAATTTTCTTAGACCTCCCATTTTTCGCATATCTTGTTCATCTGAAATAGCATGAATAACGGAACCTGCACCTAAAAATAATAAAGCTTTAAAAAAAGCATGATTAGATAAATGAAAAACACCTACTTCATAACTAGATAAACCACAAGCAAAAACCATATACCCTAACTGACTACAGGTAGAATAAGCAATAACACGTTTCATATCATTTTGAAACAGACCAGTTGTAGAAGCAAAAAAAGCAGTTGCTGAACCAATAAAAATAATTAGATTTAAAGCTAATGGAGAGTATTCAAATAAATGAGAACATCTAGCTAATAAAAATACTCCGGCTGTTACCATAGTTGCTGCATGAATTAATGCAGAAACAGGTGTTGGACCTTCCATAGCATCTGGTAACCAAGTATGTAAACCTAACTGCGCAGATTTACCCATCGCACCTAAAAATAAAAATATACAAATCATATCTAAAGCAGGTATTTTCATACCTCCAATTAATATCTTGTAATCTAACATCAGAGGTGCTAAACTAAAAACAGTATCATAGTCTAAACTATTAAATACAAAATAGATAGCAAAAATAGCTAATAACAATGAAAAATCACCAATTCTATTAACTAACATTGCTTTTATAGCTGCTTTATTAGCTTGTATACGTGTAAACCAAAAATTGATTAATAAATATGAAGAAAGTCCTACACCTTCCCAACCAACAAACATTTGTAAAAAATTATTTGCAGTAATAAGAATTAACATAAAAAAAGTAAACAGCGAAAGATATGACATAAATCTAGGTAAATGTGGGTCATATTCCATGTATTCGGTTGAATATAAATGAACTAAAGTAGAAATAAAAGTAACTACAATTAGCATAACGGAAGTTAAACTATCGAAACAAAAACTCCAATCAATGTTTAAGGAATCAACAGCGATCCAATTACCCATAGTTAATTTATAAACAACACCATTAGATGTGACATCAAAAAATAAGATAAGAGAAAAAATAAGTGATAAAAACACACTTCCGGTAGTAATATAACAACTACCCCATCCTATAAATCGTCCAAAAAGACTTCCACTAAAAAAACCTAACAAAGGTAATAATACAATTAAAATTAACATAGATTTAAAAAAAATTGTTAAAGGATAAGGTGGGATTCGAACCCACGATATTTTGAAAATACATTAGTTTTCAAGACTAACGCTTTAAACCACTCAGCCACTTATCCAAAAAAATGGTAGATTCTTGATAATATTTTTATTATTTTCTGCAATAGGATTAGAAAGTAAAACTTTAAATTTAAATTTAAAGTTTTTAAAATTAACACCCTCTTTAAAAAAAGTTTCTACTTCTGATAAAAAATTACCAGGTAATGAAGTATTGAATAAGAAATACTTTAAATTTTTCACTTTTTTATTAACCTTAGTTTTATAAAAAAAATCAAAACCATCTAACTGAAATTTCGCGAAATTATCAATAAAGATAGAATTAAAAATAGAATTTAATTCTTTTTGTGTTGAAAAAGTAAGTTTTAAAGAATAATTAGGTTCAGAACCCCGCAATACTTTTTGTTTCAACATTATATTTTTATTATAGTTAATTTGAGGTATAAACCCTAATGCTAAATACAATAATAAATATGCTTTTGTTTGACTAAGAACATGTTTTTGATTTTTTTCTGAAATATCAGATGATGATAAAAAATCTTTAAGGTTAAGCTCTAAACTTACTTTTTTCACTCTAGGTATATGATTGCTATTTTTGAAATTATATTTATTAATTAAGTCACAATTTGACAGATAGCTGACAAATTTTTGATTAATGTTAGGTTTTAAATTTGAAGGCATAAAAATATATTTAATATAAGGTAACTAAAGATAAGTTACAAACAGAAAGATGAATATAGTCAGAAAAAAATGAAGGATAAATCCCCATAAAAAGAACTAAAATTAATAGCGGTAAAAGAATCATAAATTCACGATAATCTATATCTTTAAACATGGTAATTGAAGTTATTTTTAAATTTCCAAAAATAATTCTATTATACAACCAAAGTGAATATGCACCACATAAAATAACACCTAAAGCACCAATAATACAACTTACAATATTTGTTTTATAAAT
>JACKZZ010003229.1_pt1 | contig 21519 bp, 12 predicted proteins | sample 8027871 | NCBI WGS metagenome assembly JACKZZ01 (sample SAMN15724774, study PRJNA655200) | protist metagenome | isolation source: fluorescence activated cell sorting (FACS) single amplified genomes of... | place: USA: West Boothbay Harbor, Gulf of Maine | collected 2000-07-19
TCGTATTAAAAGATTTAGTGTATTCAACTACTTTTAGAATCTTAGCTATATATAATGTTAGATCGAATAAAGGTTCAACAACTCCAGGAGTTGATAATATTAAATTTTATAAAGAAAAAGCCATTAAATTAACATACACTGGTTCTAAAATAGCTGTAGAAGGAGAAAACAACACTGGTGTCAAATACAAAGAATTTACTGCCAAGGCTAAAGAAGTTTTTACTAAGTATAAAATGGGAAGTAAATGATCAAAAAAAGTTCTTAAACGTAAATTAATAAGTAGACCATTATTATCAAAAAATGAAACCATTAAGTACAATGACAAGATTTTTGACAATATACTAAATAAAACATCCTTTCGTGATTTAGAATACTACAAATGTTGTCCAGTTCGAAGAGTTTGAATCCCAAAAATTTGTGGTAAGGAAAGACCATTAGCAATACCTACGATGTATGATAGGGTTGTACAAGAGATGTTTAGATTAGTTTTAGACCCTGCGATAGAATCAATATCTGACCCACTATCTTTTGGATTTAGAAAAATGCGCAGCGCGCACCAAGCTTTAGGTTTCATTGCACGGGTTTTACATAAAACGAATAAATCTTATATTTATGATGCAGATATAGAAAACTTTTTTGGAACGATTAATCATACCTGAATACAAAATAATTTTCCTATGCCTTATAAATCTGAACATATACTTAAATCTTGATTGAAGGCTTGTATTTTTGATGATGATAATTTATATATATCTAATGAAGGAGTACCGCAAGGCTGCATAATTAGTCCTTTAATTGCAAATTTTACTTTGAATGGTATAGAACAGGCTACCGATCGTAATGTGATTAAATCTATATCAAGTTCCAAATTTGAAAACCGAAAAGTTAAATCAAGTTTTGAAATAAAAACCCATCTTATACGATATGGTGATGATTTTTTAATAATTACTAATAGTAACAAGTATTTTGAGCTCTATATAAAAAATGTTAAATTTTTTTTAGAAATACGTGGGCTTAAGATTAATGAAGACAAAACAAAAATTGTTGCTATGGATAATAATAGTAGCGTATCAAGTTTCAATTTCTTAGGGTATACTTTTTATAAATATAGGTCTCCATACCACTCTAAAATATTTACTAGGTGAAACCAAATAAGAAATAACAAAGTAGTTACCGTTGTACAACGAGATAATATTATATTATTTAGGAGAAAGATTTCTAAACTCATAAAAGATAACCAAAATAGGTCTGCCTACGAATTAATCAAAATACTTAATCCCGTAATTCACGGCTGGGCTAATTACTATGGGCTAGGAAATTGTGCGGGTATTTTTGCAATGATTGATAGTTACATTTTTAGACGTGTTCAACATTGATTAAAACGCAAATATAACAAGAAAATTTCTTTACACAAATTAAATTTAATATATTATATTACTAATACACAAGAACCAAACATAAAAGCTAAAAACTATTTTAAAGACCAAATAGAAAAGTATTCAAAAAAAACAAGTAGAAAAGTAAATCAATCAAAAATAAAAAATAAAGCTTTTAAGATGATAACAGGGACTGAAAATTTTGTAACTTCACCAGTAAAACGAGCTTGGCACTTTCATGGATATTACGGAGAAAAAATAAATTGGTTAAACTTCCTATTGTTACTACATAAACGAACTCCAGTAATTGCCACAGTTCTTCCTCCGAAAGCACGGGAATGTAATCCCTATATTAATGATATACCATACAAAGATTATGTATTTAAAATAGTCAAATCCAGAAGTAGGGAAGACAGTATATTTGACAAACTTTGAATAAGGCAAAAAGGTAGATGTGAACAATGCAATCACTTAATTAAATGATCTTATTTAAGTACAGTAGGCTATTCAGCTACTGAGATCGTAGACACACATGAAATACACCATATTTTGCCAAAAGCTGCAGGAGGTACTAATGATTTAAAAAATTTATCACTACTCCATAAAAAATGTCATGTTGACCTACATTCTAAACAAGGATATCTTAAACAAACGGAACTTTTATATAAAACAAAATAACTGTATACAAATATGTATATATATTAAAATAAAAAAAAAATCAAAAACGACAGTAAAACTTAGTAGAGACTTGAGCCTATTGCGTCGAAAGGTGCACGACGGGTTCTTAGGAGAGAGACTATCTGAAAAATTAGCTTCTGAACTCCGATCACATGTTTACAGTCGGTTTAGATGTTGACACTAGAGCGTACTTTACAGCTTCGACAATGATAATTGCAGTACCAACAGCTATTAAAATTTTCTCATGACTAGCTACTATGTGAGGTGGTTGTATTCAATTTAAAACACCTATGTGATTTACTGTTGGATTTATTGCATTATTCACTATTGGTGGTATCTCTGGGTTAATTCTTGCAAATGCTGGAGTGGATATTGTTTTCCATGACACTTATTATGTTGTGGCTCATTTTCATTATGTTGGGCGGTCATCAGCCCGAAAACCTTGCCTTATAACTTATATGTTAGTTAGGCAAATACTTCTAAGCAGCACACGCTGTAAGAGCTTTTTGAAGTATACTTATATGATTTTTATCCATATTGCATCCGAGAAAGTGGAACTCCATTACACAGTAAAAAAGGCAATGTCTGAAAATCCCTCGTCTGGGCGAACGTTTACCAAGTGAGGAACATACGATTGCAGAGGAACTACAGCGAGTAGCTTAAAGCAATTTAGAAATCTAAGTAGGATTGGAGGTTTAAGCGGGAAGTTGATATATGTAACTGATAAAAGTTGAACTACAAGAAAAAGATTATTTAGTACAGTAGATACAACTAGCCGAAGTATTGAGGCAGGTTATAGAAGCGAAGTAACAGTAACGGTCAAAACTAACAAGGAAGCTCAAAGGGCCCTTGTAGTAAAAGATTGTGAAGTGCTTCAGCTGAAGTTTTTAAAGCAAGCCAAGTGGCTATTTAAGTCGTATAATAAAAAGATTAAAAAAGCAAGCCAAAAAGTCATGAAAACATTTACAATAGGAAATATTTGTAAAGCTTATTTGGAACTTGACTCAATGTTAAATATTGTCAGATTCAATAATTCTACTAGTAATCGAAATAAATTACCGTTGTTCAAAAATTTAACTGATCCTTGTTATTTACTCATAGCTTACTCTAGTTTGAAAAATAAAAAAGGTTATGGTGGTGTGGATGATATTCCAATTAACAATGTCACGTTAGCGGGGATTATAGGAGTTGCGGAGAAGCTAAGAAATAAAAGTTACAAACCAAAGCCAACCAAAAGAGTTTTTATACCCAAAGCAGATGGAAAAATGAGACCTTTAGGTATAGCTTCTAGTGAAGATAAGATTGTTCAGCAAGGTTTCAAACTAATTTTAGATGAAATCTATGAGACTAAATTTTTAAATTACTCATTTGGTTTTAGACCTAAAAGAAGTTGTCATTCTGCCTTGGAACACATTTATTACAAATGAAGAGGGGTCAAATGATTTATTGAAGCTGATATAAGCAAATGCTTTGACAGAATAAGCCACCCAGTCTTGCTAGGTTTGATAAATAAACAACTCGACGACTATTGGACCCTGCAAACTATTAACAGTTTTTTAAAGGCTGGCTATATACACTTTGGCGGTTTAGTTGATAGTGAACTAGAATGCAAGATAGGAACACCACAAGGATCGGTTTTGAGTCCATTATTCTGTAACATACTCTTACATGAATTCGATAAACAGGTAAATCTAATGTGCACGAGAGTAAATGGCGATTTGTCTTACAAAAAAGCCGTTAGTTCTGAATATAATTCAACACGACGTTTTATGAATACTCCCTGAGAACCAGTGTATCTAGAACTTAAGAAATTAACTCCTAGTGTTGCGGGTTCAAAGATTAGAGGCGCTCTTAGACAGATTAGAAAAGAAGAAGCTGCCCAGGAGGGCATAAAATATTATGCAGATGACGAAACGTATAGACGACTAAGCTACGTAAGATATGCCGATGATTTTTTATTGGGTTATATTGGGCGGAAAGCAGAAGCTCTCAAAATTCTGTGTGAAGTTGCTAACAAGTTATCTCTCATGTCCAGTCTTGAGCTTAATACAAAAAAAAGTAGTGTTAAGCATCATGAAAAGGGAACGTTGTTTCTTGGGTATAGGATTACTGAAAATTATGGGCTTAAACTAAGATGATCAAAGGGCAACAAGCAAAGAGTTGGGATGGTTACACTTAAATACGGAGTACCATTAAAAAATCTTCTAGAAAGATATGCTGAGAGAGGTTTTTTACAACGATCAGCGAAAACTGGCTCAGATAGGTTTGTTGGAAGGAGGCAAGATAAATGACTGTTCTTAAAAAGTGATAAGGAAGTAGTTGATAGATTTAACTCAGTCATTAGAGGGGTTCAATATTATTACTCCGCTTCAACTCAAAAATCAACATTAGATAGGTTTTGAACAGCCATGAGGCAAAGTGCACATTTGACCGTTGCCCATAGACATAAAAAAAGGTCTGCCTCATGAGCAAAGAATAAGTTCGGGATGGATCTAACAGTAACATGTCCAGATTCTGGTAAGACTAGTACTTTACTGAGACCGCTTAGTAATAGGAAAATTTCGTTTAGAAAAGGTGATATAGCAAAAATGATGGTGAAAGTAGAAGGTGTTCCAATTCCTACAACTTTAACTGCAGTAGCGTCGGCACATGAGTTAGATTGTGCTATACCAAACTGTACACTTAAAGCAGAAGAATGACATCATATTAAACATAGAAAGAAGTTTAAAGGCCCTACTAGAGTCAAAGCTATTTCGGCATATTTTGCGAAACAAATACCTTTATGTAAAACACACCACCATCTCGTACATTATGGCAAATATGATGGACCGTCATTAAGAAAATTACCTGGATACACTCCCAGTAATTTCAATTAAGTTTCGTTTCTTTTATATATATTTTGGTGGAACGCGTGATGCCGAGGAAACTTTGCTCGTTACGTGTGGAAGGCAGCTTTGCTGAACCTTGAGTTTGGTAATTCGAAGCCTTATTTATCTATGGGTGCAGTTTTTGCAATATTTGCTGGTTTTTATTATTGAATTAGTAAAATGACTGGTCTTTCTTATAATGAATTTTTGGGTAAAACACATTTTAGTGTTTTTTTTTTTGGTGTAAATTTAACATTTTTCCCTATGCATTTTTTGTTACGACATGGCAGCTTATGATTTTACTTTTCATATAAGTTTATACTTATATATGTTAGTACGGGGACTTTAGCACAACACCCTGCGGATACTGGGTGTATTATTGGTCAACGAACCAAGGATGTAGGACCCACGAAATGCACTATTACGCAAGTAATTTTGTTATCCGAATTGCCACAAGATGCACGGTTAACGCGAGTGAATCTCCATTTTAAAACTCCGACACGCATATCTAACAGAATTTATTTTGTTATAGGAACATTTAATACCCTTGTCCCAAGATGCAACGGACGGCTAAAGTACAGTTCCTCGGAATACAGGAGAGACCTAAACATCGATATAATGGCTCGATTTTGCGAATCGAAATCATCAGCTCAAAGTGGGAACCCCGAGTGGGCCTCTTACATTGATACTCTAAATCAGTTAAGATGGTATATATATAAAGAGATATATACATGGACGAACAAGGTTACAATCCAAGTAAAATTCATATCCATCGGGGGCAAGATAGCCAAAAAAGCAAATGCCCTTTAGTAATGTTTGGGATAATGCGGTAATTAATTTATATAATAATAAAAATGGTAACATGGGGTCGGTAAAAAGGCGTCATTATTATAAAAATATCTTTAATGAAAATATTGTTAAAGGTCGCCCGTATCTGTGAAAAAATAATAACAGGCTGAATTTGGTAATGCTCGATATACGACTTAATAAAGTACGACGAGTCAGAAACTTTTCGACTACTAGTAAAAGTTCAGATTGAGTCTTAAAGCAAGTAGGCGAAACTTCTTTTGGGTGACCTAAAAGATGAAACTCAATCGAAGATAGGGTTTTTGATAAACAATGTCGTCTTAGTAAGTTAGCAGTTGATAATGGCTTAAAAGGCTTACCTGTACAAAATTATCAGAATTTTCTAATAGCATCGTTGGATTTTCGCTTAATCGCTATTAGAAAGGTTCGAGGAAATAAAGGTTCCAAAACCGCAGGTGTAGATCACGTAATTCTTACTAACGATGAGGAATGATTGAATCTGGTGGAAGAACTTAGGAATTTTAAAAATTACAAGAGCAAACCTGTACGAAGATTGTATATACCGAAAAAGCATGATAAAATGAGACCGTTAGGTATACCTACTATTTTTGATCGTGCGGTACAGAGTTTGTTTAAATTAGTAACTGAGCCAATTACAGAAGCATTTGCAGATCCAAATAGTTATGGTTTTCGTAAAAATCGAAATGCTCATCAAGCTCTAGCTAAACTTCGTGCCATACTTGTTAGTAAACCGGGAGCCGAAAACATAGTTATACTCAATTTAGATATTAAAGGTTTTTTCGATAATATTAAGCATGAATGGATATTGGAGAATTATCCTATTAGTGTCAAATATAAACATGTTCTCCATAGTTGACTTATTAGTGGTGTTCTTACTAACTATAATTTGGAAACGACAAACAGTGGAGTCCCGCAAGGTGGCATAATATCTCCCGTCATAAGTAACTTTGTATTAGATGGCCTCGAGAAGTGTGTAGAGGGAAGTATAGCAAAAATCACCAAAAGTAAAAGTCGCGTAAAAGAGTATTACGGGACCAAATCAGGAAAGCCTGTTGTCAAAAGATTTAACATACAATTTGTCAGGTATGCAGATGACTTTGTAATAACATGCCGTAGTATATACATTGCGAAGGATTATATAAAACCAGCAGTTGTAACATTTTTGAAAGAGAGAGGTGTTTGGCTTTCTGAAGAAAAAAGTTAGATCTTTCGATTAAGGGATAAGAATTTAGATTTTTTAGGTTATAGTTTTGTTTTTTTAAAGGCTTGAAAGCCTAATGGAATGTTTAAAGGTAAATCTGGTAAGCCAGGAATTGCTCTTATGCCCCTGAAGATAAACTTTAAAGAAATCTGTAAGAAAATCCGAGATAAACTTCATTATGGTCTGAACAGCTCAGCTTATACCTTAATAGCAAAAGTTAACCCCATCATAAGCGGCTGGTGTCACTATTTTAAGTATGGACAATCAAATAGTTATCGAAAAAAGCTTGAATTTTATTTATATAAACTTTGTTGAAAGTGAGCTAGACGCAAGCATCGAAAATGAGGGAGAAAAAGAATTGCTAGTACATATTTTCTTAGACCAAACAGAGCCAGGTTTAAAGGCAGAGTTTGAGCATTTAGAGGACAAACTTTTAATAACTCTCTATATAAGGATAATGATTCTGGCAAAAGCATTTATTTCGTTAATCCTATAGCCGATATTGAGACCTTATCAATGTTTAAAGGAAAGTTAGAAAATAAATTTAAGCATATACATGCGTATCACGAAAAGGTAAAGGATGTAGAGGAATTTATAAATAAGCAACTAATTAATAATAAATGAAAGCACAAATCGCTCAAAGAAAAATTATTTAAAACCCAAAAGGGAGTCTGCTCATACTGTCATAAAACTATTGAATTAGATAAGGAAGACACAGAAATTCATCACAAAGTGGCTATAAGTAAGGGTGGAAGTCGGTGTGAATTAAAAAATATGGCATTACTACATAAAATATGTCACTATGAACAACACTACGAACATGGTATTTAATTGATTTCTTATATTTCTTTCTTTTCTATATGCTGAATCAAATATAATTTATGTCTGACTCATTAGAACAGGATATTGACTATATTGATTTGTAAGGGTTGAGCCGTATGTTCTGAAAGGTGCACGTACGGTTCTCAGAGGGGGTTATCGTGTGAACGAAGTCCCATCTCGAGTGGATGTATGTCCATGCCTAGACGAATACCTGATTATGCCGATTGTTTCTCTGCTTGAAATCAAGTTGCAAGTATAGGCTCTGTTATTTCGGTTATTTCGGTTTTAATTTTTTTCTATACTATTTACGATTTATTAGTTTTTGGTCATAGTGTTTCAGATAACCCTTGAAAAAATCATGAAATTACTTTATTGTTATTAAAAAAAAATGTGCTTACAAATGCTAGTACTTTGAACAAAGCTAAATTAGCATTAGTACCTAGTTTTTTAATAAGTTTTGATTCTTTTTATGAATTTTTAAATAATAATATGTTTAGTTGAGGAAATTCATTTTTAATTTGACAATTTGGGTTTCAAGATCCAGCTACTAGTGTGATGGAAGGTATTTTAAATTTACATCATGATATAATGTTTTTTATGATTTTAATTCTTATTTTTGTTGGTTGAATGATGGCCAGAACTCTATTTTTTTTTAACTGAACAAATAATAAGTTTTGATTTTATGATACGATAAATAATAAACAATATCCTTCTAATATTCAACATAATAGTATACTTGAGATTATTTGAACCGTAGTTCCTTGTATTATCTTATTATTTATTTCTATACCTTCTTTTTGTTTGTTATATGCAATTGATGATTGTAAATTACCATGATGAACTGTAAAAGCTATAGGTAATCAATGATATTGAAGTTATGAAGTTAATTCTAATCTTCTTATAAACTCTTTACCATCATTTGAATGGAATTTTGATAGTTATATGGTTTTAACTGATAATTTATTTGATGGACATTTTCGTTTACTTGAGGTAGATTGACGATTAGTTATCCCTAAAAAATGTAATATTAGGATGCTTGTGAGCTCTACAGATGTATTACATTGTTGAGCTTTACCAGCTGCTGGAATAAAAATTGATGCCTGTCCTGGTAGATTAAATGAAGTTTATTTAAATATGAAACGTGATGGTGTTTTTTATGGTCAGTGTTCGGAAATTTGTGGATTAAATCACGGTTTTATGCCTATTGTTGTTGTTACTTTCTAGTAAAATGCTAAATAATTCTGCCGAATATTTTTCTAGACCTTTAATTAGTTTAAAAAAAAAATTTATACGTCATGGTAATACTTTTACATTAGATAATATTTTTTTTAATTCTTTTAAGATTATAAAAATAAAATCAAGTTTTAATCCTTTTTTTATTTTTTTTGAAGCTATAGAAAAAGTTAGATTTTCTATTATTTTAAGAATTTATGCTCGGAAACAAAAACGTAGTGTAAAAAAAATAATTATTCCTAACTTACTCAATAAATGAATTCGTTATAAGAAAACGGTATTTTTGTTAAGTAAGTCTATTAGATTTAGAAAAGATTTTTTTTTACATCATTGTATTGCAAATGAAATTATCGATATCGTTTTATATCGACGAAGTAATCTTTTTTTTAAAAAAAAAGAAGTTTATAATTTTGCACATTTTAATGATCATAAATCGTATCGTAATTTTAAGATTTAATATTTAAAATAACATATTGCTAAAATATATGTAGATGATTGCTTTATTGCTTTTATGTTTTAAAGTTTTTATATTTTCAGAATTAATGTAAATTTCGCGCGCCCGTAATTAGTCTTGGGAATAGGAAGTAGATCGTTTAGTTATTCTTATATATGGTTTTGCTGGAAGTTACAAAAAACTTAAATATTTAAACGTACAAACATAAAATTATAAGTTGATTTAAAAAATTACTTTATAAAAAAATACATGTTAATTGAAAAAAGTAAAATTTTAAGATTTAAAATTATTTAAATTTATAAACATATTAAAGTTTAATTTGGCGCTCATTGCCTATAGGCTTAAGAACCAAGCTTTATATACACAAGTATAAACACATAATTGATTATCAGTCATGTTATTTTTATTTTGTATTAAAATTTTATTTTTTTATAGTCTTTATTAATAAGCTTGTGATGTTTTATTACTTTATTTATATTATTAAATTTTTTAAGGTCAATATTAGTTTCTTTTTTTATTTTTATGGTAGAGGATAAAAAAGAAGTAACACAACCAAAAATTAACAACCAAAATAAAGTAACACCACCAAAAACTAACAAGCAAAAAAAAGTAAAGAAAGTAAGTAAAGTAAGTAAAGTAAGTAAAGTAAATAACGAAAATAAAGTAAATAAAGTAAATAAAGTAAATAAAGTAAATAAAGTAAATAAAGAAAATAAAGAAAAAGTAAACGCAGCAAAGGTTACTGAAAAAAAAAATACACGTAAGTTAAAAAAAGTAAAATCTTCAGATTTAAAAATACAATTGTTGAAAAGAGTTGTGCTTTACAAAAATAATTTCTTAGACGGTGGACGTATTTTATCTGTAAAAGATGGTGTGGCCAAAATATCTGGTTTATTAGGTGTACGCTCTGGTGAGATGGTTACGTTAGGTTTAAATAGATTACCTGGCATGATTCTAAGCTTAGAACATAATAGTGTTAATGCTGTTATTTTTGGTAATGACCGTTCATTGATACAAGGTGATTCTGCCTTTAGATCTTTTGTTATTATGAGTATACCATTAAGTATTCAACTTTTTGGTCGAGTTATAGACAGTTTAGGTAATACTATTGACGGTGGTCAAAAGATATCAGCAGTCTTACAACGTAAAGTGGATACAAAAGCTGTTGGTATTATACCTCGACAATCTGTTAGAGAACCATTACAAACAGGTATTATCTGTGTTGACAGTATTACGCCTATTGGTTGTGGACAAAGAGAATTAATTATAGGTGAGTGTGGGAGGTAGTTGTAGTTTTGGTATTTTAAATCGGCATATAAAAACGAATAATCTGATAATTATACTGTATTATAATGCCGGGTTAAATAGATAAACAGAAAAGTTGAACATATGCTAACCTCAATAATAGTGACCCTCGGTGATAGGGAACTTTACAAACTAAAGTCTAAAATAAATATGTAGTATTTATGACTAGTAGATCAGATTACCGGTCGAAAATACTCAAAAAAGTATTACGAGTATTGTTTGTTTTATGAGTAACGTTTTTAACTCAACACTTAGTGACAACACGATCGTTAAAGTAGTATATATTTTTAAGTATTACAAAAAATCCAAATTACAAAGTACTCTAGGAGTCTCTTCATTAAAGAGCTTGAAGATTTTGAGTAAAAGGTAATTTTGTTCCTTTTAAAAAAAAACGAATTATTTAATGTTGAACAAAATTTTGTTAACAATCATTTTTCAAGAAAAATTGTAGAGAACTGCTAGAATGGAAAAGCTTTAATTTCAAAAACAGACAAAACGTTGATTGTTATTATATAAAAATAACTGACGTTTTTATAGTAGACACTTACTTTATTTGATTAGTCTACTATTGCATTAAAAACAAGGCTAGCTAGCAATCTTGTTTAGATTTTAATGGTTACACACTAGATGACATATTTTTAGAATAGTTTATTAAGGTGGTATACAATATACTTTATAATAAATATAACTTGAAGAAATCTATTAAGATTTAAATCTAGTATTTATAATCAGTGCTTGTTAACTATACGTGATATTATAGATAATATCATCTAGAAGAAAATATGGTCTATTTAAAATCAAATAGATTAAGTTGATAAGAATGAATTTTTAAATTGATCATATGATTTTTGCACAAATCAAAGGGTTTATATTATTTCTCAATAAATAATATAAATATTAGATTAGAGACTATACAATATTGAGTTTAATATCAATAAACTTTTTGACTCAATCAGAACATGCTAACCCATTAATATTTCAAAGAAAAATATTAAAAATTAACAAGTTTTAATTGTTACAGAACATATGTATCGTGTTAGGTTTATTATAGAAATCTATTCTTTATCTGAGGACTCTAAAAAAACGCATATCTATGTTTTGAAAAATAGTGTACACAAAAATATTTGTGCTATTATAGTGTATAAGCTAACAACTATTAAAAAAAAATCATAGTTAAATACGAATTAAGAATTACTTTCAACATATTTAGTTAGGTGTTCTAACCAAAAAATCATAGCCCGTTTAAGTAAATCATTTTTTATTTCTTGTTGGAGCTCTATGGTATGTTAATATTACGTACGGTTCCTTAGGGAAACTATAAAATGTTTACCCGAATTCGTCAAACTGGAAAAACTACAATTGCAATAGACACTATTTTGAATCAAAAAAAAAATGGACATTTGTATTGTATTTTTGTAGCCGTTGGTCAAAAAAAATCAACAGTTGTACAGTTAGTTGAATTTTTAAAGAAGAATGATGCATTTCAAAACACTATTGTAGTAGCTGCGACATCAGCAGATCCAGCGACACTTCAATTTTTAGCTCCATACTCTGGTTGTACTATAGGTGAATGATTAAGTGAAAATAGTTGTCATGCTCTGATCATATATGATGATTTAAGTAAGATGCGTTCAATTATTACTTAAATATATGTATATATCAATACTAATATTGTTATAAGTATTCTATATAATTTTTATGAATTTGTTAAGAATTGGGACTTTGTAAATCCTTCTTTTTTTTTTGAAAAAAATTACATTTTTTGTTTTGGATTTTTTATTATTTATAAATGTGTAATATTTTTTTTTTTAGATCTCCGTTTATTAATTGTATATTCATGAATTTTGAAAAACATTTATTCTTTTTTTTTTATATTAAAAATAATTTTGACTTTGTCATTTGATTTTTTAAAAAAACCTATGAAATTTTTTATTTTTTTTATTTAGATTTAATTTTTTTTTCTTTTCATGTAGAACTCATTTATATAGATATTCATAAATTCTTTGATATAAAATTGAAATTAACTAGATCCTTAAAATATTGGGGTTTTCGTATTAACTTTAATTTTAATTTTTTTTCTAATTATTATTTTTTTAATACACAATCGTTATGATTTGTTATTAATCATAATCTTAATGCTCGTAATTTAAGTTCAACTAATCAAAGTATATGGAATAATATACCTTGGAAATTTATACAATTTAAATTATATTTTGTTCAAAAACGTATTTATAAAGCAAACCTTATTGGGAATAAAAGATTAATTATTTATTTACAAAACTTAGTTATTCATAGTTTAGAAGCACGTTACCTCTCAATTAGATGTATTTGTTTAGATAAGAGCTCTAATTTTTGACTATCATTTAAGGAGAAAATTTATATGGCTCAAACTCTAGAGTTAAATGAGTTTAGTTTTCTAAAACGAATACATCGAATATCTACTTTTGATATGCACAAAACAATTTCATTTAATATTCCAAAAACACGTGAAATGGCAAAACAACTACTTATTTTAATGACTTTTGAAACAGAATGAGAATTTAGATTTGAGTCTCATTCGTATGGGTTCAGACCTCAAGTCTATACTTATAATGTTATAAATGCTATTTATTATTGCTTAAGTATACGAGATAAACGACGAATATTTTTTAAGGTTTATACTCTTGAGTTAAAGTTAATACATTCAAAAAATAGCTTTTATTATTTTATTTTTTTTTTGAAATTTAAATTAATTTCAATTTTTAAGTTACAAATAAATGAATGATTTTATTGTAGTTCTTTTCATAATCAAAGTTATGAACATGGTTTTTTTAAAAACAAATTGTGTCCTTCATATGGTTTATTATATTTTTTTTTACTTAATATTGTTTTATATGGCATAGAGTCTCTATTAAATAAATGAATTATAGATCAAATATGATCCAATAATAAACAACGGTATCGTATAGATTCTTTAATAAAAAAAAAAACTATTAAATGTATGAATTTTATGAACGAATTTTTTATTATCCATGAAAATGTTGATGTACTTATTTATGTTACATGTTTAATGCTTAAGTGATTAAAAAAAAGAACAGGTCTTTATGTATTGAAATCTAAACTTAAGATTATAGAATCTACTAGTGGTTTTTCTTTTTTAGGATTTCGTTTTTTACATATAAATAAGAAAAACGCTATGTGACTAAAAATATATCCTACATTTTTAAATCAAAAAGAACTTCTTTTGTGTATAAGAAATTTTTGTAAATCTAATCGAACTATATCTATTTTTCAATTAATTGAATCAATAAAATTTAAATTGTTTAGTTGAGGTAATTATTTTTGTTATTTACAATGTAAATATATATTTAACTATTTAGATTATAAAATTTATCAAATTATTCGTTTATGAATTTTTTGAAAAAAGTGTCGATTTGAAAAATCTAACTTAAAAGAAATATATTTTCCAACTGGCATAATTTACATTTTTTTGAATAATATATATAAAACAAGGCTTATTTTGTATAAAGTTTTAGATAAAAAAGGTGAAATTTGACTTCCAAAAATGTCATGATTTATCTCTCAATAAAAATAGTCTTTTATTGATTATTAAGTATCTTTACAGTAATTAGTTATTAGGTTAATATAAAAAAACTATTGATCGAGCTGGATTACATAAATCTGTAATTTCCAGATCTTTAACAAGGTTTAAGTCATAAACTAAACCTTAGTCAATTCAAGCTGTTGCATATCGTCAGATGTCATTATTATTAAGACGACCTCCTGGTCGTGAAGCCTATCCGGGTGATATTGGGGGATTATTAATCCCATCGAAAAAAAATAAAATAGTAATAAAAGTTAAGAGTAAACATTATTTTGAACCCACATATTAGAACTATGTTAAAAATAAGATCAGGAGACGAACTTTTTAAATGCAAAATGGTCTTTACCGGAGACAATTATATACATACATATAATTATAAAACTGTGGCTATGTTAAAATGTCATATAGATTTCAATAAAAAAAGTTTATCATTGTTTAGAACTATATGTTTTAAAAAAAAGCACAAAAAGAATTTTATTATAACAAAATATGGTGAGCGTTATTTTTCGAATGCATTTACAGTTAATGTAAATAGTAATAAAGTACAAGACAGAAATCTTAAAAATAAACTTAAGGCCTCTCTAGAGCTTGAATCTATTAATGATAAGTTTAATGTTTCAAATAATATAGCCAATATAAATACATTATATATGGCATATAACCAACTAAAAAATAAAAAAGGTAGTATTTCAGATGATCGGCTGATGAAAATCAGTTCTGAAATAAAAACTGGCAAGTATGAATTTAAACCTTTAAATTCTTATAAAATTCCAAAAAAAACAGTTAAACTTAATAAGAGTTCTGTTAAGAAATATTTAAAAAACAAAACACCCAAGGAAAAATTACAATTTTATAAAGATATGAAGGCAAAAAAAAAGCATACTAGGGTAAGTACAGAATACAGACAAATATTTGAAGAGAATTTAGAAGGAAAAATAGTTGCGAAAGCAATACAAATAGTACTCAATTCTATTATAGATATTAAAAACCACTTTCCTACAAATATGTTTGCTTATCGTGAAAATACGTGCTCTGTTGATATTATAGACTATTTAAAAACAAAAGTAAGTAAAAGTAATTTGACTTTTATGATAAAAGCAGACATTAAAAATTTTTTTCCTAGTATAACAAAAAAATATATAATACAGGGTTTAGATAACGTGGTTAATAGTAAAGATAATAAGTTTTACCATTTACTAAAATCTTATTTAAGTTGTGGTTATAATATAAAAATTTTACAAAAATCAAAAAATATTGGAGCTCGTAAAATAAAAATAATTACTAAAAATCGCTCAAAATATTTTGTTTATCAAGGTACAGTTTTAGCTCCATTGTTTTTAAATATAGTAAATAGTATAATTATAAAAAAAGTAAATAGACAAATAAATGATTTCTATACTGTAGGAATTAAGCGTACTCCTAATAAGATAATTAGTAGATTAGCTAACAAATTTTATAGAAAAACTATAAACAAATCATTTTATAGAAAGCAAATAAGTAAAATTAAACCAACATGCTTTACAAATAGCTATAAACGTGCATGATTTATAACTTATAGTGATGATATACTAATTCTAGGACATTTATCTAAAACTAATAGAGAACTTTTGTGACAATTCATTAAACAATCGTATAATGAATTTGGGTTTGTTTTTAATGAAGGTAATGTAAATATAGTTGAAAATGCAAAAAAACCTATTGCATTTTTAGGTTTTGAAATCATGGAATCAAAAGTTTACAAATTTACAAAAAAACAGCGTCAAAAATCCAAAATAATTATACGGCCTAACAAGAAAGCTATAATTGAGCAGTTAATAGCTCAAAATATTTTAATGGATAGGTATGATCTAATACCATATACAGTTAAAGATAGTAAAAAACATCAAAAAAATGTAAGGCTTAAACGTAAAAATGAAATTACAACGTGGACAATAGATAAAAAGTACAAAGTATTACATTATGCTCCTTGTCTTAACGAACCTCCACAAAAAATAATCGATTATTTTAATTCTAAAATTTATGGGTTACAATCGTATTATAAATACTGTGATCAATATTATATTTTAAGTCAAATTTTTAGTATGTTACGGTTCTCTTGCCTTAAAACGCTCGCAAATAAATATAGATGTGGTACTATACGAAAACTACATGAAAAGTTTGGTGAAAATTTAGAAAAAATCGTAAAACGATATATAGTAAAGTTAGGTACAAAAAAGGTCCCTATAACTAAATATCTAAAAAATAAAAAAAAATATATATTAGATGTAAATCAAATATATGAAGTTTTTTTAAAAAATCAGGAATCTATTTGATTGTCCGATACTAGTAGTACGTTTGGTAACTGTTTGATTTGTAATTCTGACAAAAATTTAGAATCACATCATGTAAAATCAGTTAAAGATCTCAGGTCTAAAATAAAACCATATAAATATAATTATTATAATTATAAATATGTTTTAGAAAATTCAAAGCGTTTTTTTAATATAGTTCACATTATTAGAAATAGAAAACAAGTTACTCTATGTTTTCAATGTCATTGTGAGGTTCATAATGGCAGTATAAAGAGTGATATTATTACTGGTGTAATAAAAAGATTAAAGAAATTATTATAGTTGGTATATATATTTCTTTCTATTAACTTACTATTATCATTAATATTTTAAAATTTTATTATGGACAGCTAACTGAGTAAAATTTTGGTTAGTTTTGGGCGGAACTCAAATTTTTATATTTCAATTTTAGTTATTTGATCGTCAATTTTATTTACATTCAAGGTTACTTGAACGTGCTGCTAAATTATCGCCTAATTTTGGTGGTGGGTCATTGTCAGCATTACCGATCATAGAAACCGTGCGAGGAAGTGCGTTGTATAAGAATCGAATTGAGAGGATTAACCGAATACCTGAAAAAGGTTACGGTGACATGAGCAGATCCCGAGTCGCCGAGAAAAGCCTATGGAGGCACGTTACACGGGGCTTTAATGATAACCGAAACCACAATGTGTTTAAACGAGAAGCCTGCGCGTCAGGGTCCACGCCGCGGGTAACGCATCCTATCGTTCGTGACTATGAAAATATAACTGGGATATAAACCAGTAGGCTGCCATCCCTAAGGGCAAACTTAGAGATTATACAATGAACTTACTTTACTGCTAAACTGATAAGAAAGCTTCAAACTTGAACCAAGGCTGAGCCTAAAACACAAGCAGAAGGACGTACTAAAAGAAATCTATTGAAGATTTCGCTGAGACCTACAAAAAGAGGGACTCTACAAAGAAATCACTGAATAGAAAGGAAGAGTACAAGGTTACTAACGACTGAATCCAACCACCCTGTGCTAGGAATGTCACAGATCAAACCGTGGAATCCACGGCAAGAACAATAAATACAAAGATGTAAACTTGGGAAAGCTTAAATCCTAGCAAGAGTAACTGGGTAGCCCCCTACAGGGAAACCCGTACGGGAGGGCTTTGGGAGAAGGTTAAGTCCTCACTCTTCACCAAGCAGGTGACGTTTCTGCTTATATCGCGACTAATGTAATCTCTGTGCGACCAATGAGAATTTTAAAGGTAAAAAAAGAAGTTGGAGGGGCAACCAAGTACTGGAATAAGTTGGCTTTATTCCTTTTCGGAGGAGTTTCCAAGCCTAAACACCTTGGTGAGAAGCAACCCAGAAGACGAGTTATGAAGAATCTATTCAAGATGCGTCACAGACACATAGCTTAGCCCAGTTTTCTAGCGGACTCTGGGCCGAATTAAGTCTATGCCCTAAAGCTACTGGAGTGGAATACGAGACCACAAAAGACTGCCATAGTACTCGTGACTATTGGTCGGGTATTGTCTCTCAAATACGTATGGAACTTAGTTCTGGGAGATATAGTGAAAGATTCGGGATTAACAGGTTCAATAGTTATAACTTAGAATCTAGCCTGAGAAATTCCAAGTGGGCGTGAAGTAATTCATCCTTCAGCTCTATGCTTTTTAGCGGTTCTATTTTAGGTCATTAGTTAGTCATAGTAGTTTGAACTACATTAGATATAGCTCATTGTTTAATATGCGAGTTAGCAGACGTATGCTTTCCAACTTATCATGGGTGGGAGTGAACGAGGATGTTATTGCTTTGGAGAAAGAGATTAATAACTTTTCAAACGAGGAGTTTAATAAAAATTCTACGAAAGATAAAATAGAATCTCGAGTCAATAATCCGGTTGCTGATGGCTTTGTTGCAGAGTTTTTAAAGCAAAGCCGGGATAATAAAGGTTACTATTATAACCTCTTTGTATTCATCGTTTCAGAAGACAACTTAAAGTTAGCATGGGATGAAATCAAGGGTAAGAGTGGAAACTTATCCCCTGGTGGTGATGAAGAAGAGGAAACTTAAAATGGACTTCATGTAGATTGGTTTAAGGAAACTAGTAAAAAACTACTGAATGGTACTTACAAGTATCGTCCTGCAATACGTGTACATATACCTAAAGCCGCTGGCAAGTCAGGTACAAGACAGTTAACTATTGCTAGTCCGAGGGATAAAATTATTCAACAGGCTTTTTACAGAATCTTATACTTAATATATGAGGGGATTTGGGTGTGGTCAGAATCCTCAGAGAAAGAATATAAAGAGGCTGATAAGCATCGCAACACTTTCCAGAAGATGCAGAAGGTGCGTCGAAAAGTTGATAAAAAGTATTATGTTAGAGAGTTAGTGATTCCAAGTATCTTTACCTACACTTTCATGGTTTTAGACCTGGTAGATCATGTCATACGGCTTTACACGAAGTGGACTTTGTGTGGAGACCTGTTACATGGCTACTCTTGGTCAGAAACATAAAAAATCGGCCTCTTGGGCTATAAAAACTTATGGAAAAGAGCCCGTAGCTTACGCAACCTTAGAAGATGGAAGTAAGATAAAATTGGCGTCATTTCCTACTAAGAAAGAGATCAATGAGACTACTAAAGGTTTTCCTAAAGTTATGGACTTTTGAACTACTAAAAGATTAAATACTTTGCTTGAAGCCCAGCGTATCAGCCGGCTTAATAAAGTCGAAGCTAAGTTTTTCAGTGTGTGTGCAGTTGAAGGGTGTGAATGCAATCTCTCTCAAATTTACCACATTAGAAGGTTAAATAGAGTATGGAAAGGTTAATTGATGGCTACGAAATTTGCAAAAGGTAAAGCACTGGCTCCAGGAATTAAAAGTTACAAATCAGCTCTGGCTCGTAAACAAATTCCTTTGTGTTCTAAGCACCATTTAAAGTTAGAAAAAGGACAAATCAGTACAGATGTCCTTAGAAAGAGTTATACTATTTCGGGAGTCCGAGCGGATCTCAGATAGTGGTATAAAGTCGATTCTATTTCCTATACAGGATTATAGGAGACGGCACCAAATAAAGTAATCAATCACGGTAGGGATTGTTGGGAGCCGTATGACTAGAAATGGTCACGTACGGTTTTGTAGGAGCCTTCGGGCTACCGACTATTACAGACGGTCAAATTTTTGTTGAAACTGAATTGTTTAATCAAGGTATACGACCAGCTATAAATGTCGGTTTATCTGTTAGCCGAGTTGGTTCTGCTGCACAAGTAAAAGCAATGAAGGAAATTGCAGGTACTTTGAAATTAGAATTAGCACAATTTCGTGAAATTGAATCTTTTTCATCGTTTGCATCCGAACTTGATGAATCTACTAAACACGTATTGTTTCGTGGTTTTAGACTAATCGAGTTATTAAAACAAAATAGAGCTTCTCCGCTATCTGTAGATAAGCAAGTTTTAATGATTTTTGCTGGTATGAAGGGCTATCTAGACGAAATATCTTTAAATCACATTGAAAAATTTAAGTTATTATTGTTAAGTCTTGTGCGATATACCACAATTTTAAATGATTTTAATACTGCTAATAAAATAGATCACGAAAAATTTAGTATTTTTTTTTCAAAACTTATTAGTTCTTTATAAAAAATATTTTATATTTGTAGTTTATATATTTTTGTTATTTTTTTTAGTTTTTTTATGATCCATCTTTTTATATTATTTTGTTTGTAGGACTATTCTCTTGATATTTAGATGATTGATTTTATTTTTTTTTGTTAGAATTGTTAGAGATAGATTACTTATAATTTATTTTTGGTTTTTTTTCGTAATTATCAGTTTATATAACATTCTCGATAATTTTTTCGAGGGTATAGTTATATACTTTTTAAATATATATAATCGTATATTATATATAGCTAAGTGTCTGGTTAAAAATATACGTTTTAAATTGATTACTTAGATATTTTTTATAAATATTTGCAATACTTCAACCTAGTATAGTAAATATCAAGTTATTTGGTTATGTCAATCATAATAAATACATTTATATTAGGATATCTTTAGGTTTTGTATCTTTTTTTAATTGTATTTTTATTTTTTTTTGGGTTTTTATTATATTAGACTTGAGCATGATCGGTGTAAGCTTTTTTTATTTTTGGATGTGAATTGATAAATGTCTTTTCGATGATTGGTTGCACTTTGTTAAAAAATCACTAGATATATTTCAAGATGATTAGACTGTAATAATATATTTTCTATAAAAATGTTAGTCGATGGCAGCAACTGGTGTTTTTAATTTCCATAGAGCTATACTATACTTTAATTATTATATATGAAATTTATATTTTATTCATTGAGATTTTAACTTATTCTATTGTATAGTCTGGAGCTAAACATATTATTTTTACTAAATAACACTATATTATTTATTACGTTGTGTAAATAAAAACTTGTAATTTTATTTTGCTATGTTAAGATAACTTTTTTTTTATAAAATTTAATAATATTTGATAGTTTACAATTAATATTGTTACATTATATTTATTTGTTTTACAAAATGTATTAAAAAATAAAGTAAACAATAGTGAATACTAAAGTCAGGTCGCACAGTTGAGTATACTAAAACACTAAACTAAGCTTAGTTTACTGGATAAACTAGGTGAACTATATCTTTAACTTTACTAGAAGTAGGCTCAAATTTGATGTCTCAAGTTGATATTAGTTTATTTTCACACATAGTTCAGACAGTGACTATTATTGGTTTAGCGGTATACTTATTTTGGTTAATCTCTATTTTTTATTTTTTTAGTAAAAATTTTAGCATTAGTTATCATTTTATGAGTAAAAATATACAAACAGTGGTTT
>JACKZZ010012072.1_pt1 | contig 21514 bp, 5 predicted proteins | sample 8027871 | NCBI WGS metagenome assembly JACKZZ01 (sample SAMN15724774, study PRJNA655200) | protist metagenome | isolation source: fluorescence activated cell sorting (FACS) single amplified genomes of... | place: USA: West Boothbay Harbor, Gulf of Maine | collected 2000-07-19
GGTTGCCGAAAAACTTTCGAAAAGATGAGCCATTGGCGTTTTTAGGATTTAAACGTGCACACATTTCCTCGTTTATTTAAAAATATATGCCCTGTTATTTCGTTAGATAAAAAAAGGAGTTGCTTTTTTATTTTAGCCACCTCCTGGTAAAAAAAGTTACTCGTTCTATTCAGCTGCGGCCTCCTCAGTTATCAGTATATTATTATTTTTTTGCGTGCATTTAATTTATGGTGGTGTGCGGCTGTTATTTCGATATACGAGTAGTGCGTTGTTGACAATTACGAGGAGTAGTCGTCTATTTTGGTGCCTGTACCTGTACCAAGGTATAACTGCCAAATTTATACACTGCTAGTCTCTAATAATATAATAACCTGGTAAATAATTCTTAATGAACGTCGCGCTGCATGTATTACCGGTATTGGTATAATACCTGGTTCCTGTTCCTGGGTCCTGTACCTGGTATTAATACAGGTATTAAACCTGGGTTCCGGTACCTGGTACCTGTACCTGTACGGTACCGAACTTGGTATTATATTATTAATAATTATTTTTAAAAAAGTTTTTAAATAGACCTAACAAAAATTAATTTGCTATAATAGACAGACAAAGCTGAACAAAAAAAACTGAGGACGTTGATCTTTAATAGACTAGTATATTAATATACAAACATTATTATTTGACAGTTTTAATTCTACGTGTCATCGCTCTGTCTGAGGCCTTCTCTTCCTCTTACGAAGTACAGAAATAGCTGTAAAGAGAGTATGCTTGTACACTAATTGAATTTCAGGAGAATGTCTTCAGTGACGCCTGCGCACGAAACCATGATGGACGAGCTGATAAAAAAAGTAAGTACTTCACCCAGGCCTGCTGACAGTACAGAGGTGCCCGCGGTACACGGCAGCAATCGCTGGCTTCATGGACCAAAAGATCCGTCAAATCCCAAATCACGGAGTGGTGAAACTCGCATCAACATTTCTGCCTCGCCCCAGACAAAGGATCTTGGGGGGCCCGTTCGAGATCGTGGCGATCCACTGGCACACGCACGACTTCTGTCGTCGCAAATTGAAACCCAGGAAAACACATGCCTATCAGAAAATAAGTTATACAGGTCTCGAAAGTCTTTCTCCAGCTCTTTAGGGGAAGGCAGCAGCAAAAATTTCGATGGAAAAATTAAGATTGCAATTCTTAAAAGCGGTAAATTCTTCGTTTTTTCTTACTTTTTGATACTTGTCTTCGCCGTTTTTTCCATCTATCTGGATGACCCAACTTTGCGAAATATAGCTGGAAAAGGAACCATTGTTTGGAGTTGTTTTGCGATCTCTACGGGTATAGTGTTTATGAGAGTACGTTATAAGACTCTAAAGAATCATCCCTTTTGGCAAGCGAAAGCAATTCTTGGAGTTTATTTCACCTTCATGTGCGGACAAATCATGATCGCACCTCTTTTTTTGAATCCCATACGCTTCGCTGAGCTGAAAGTATTGACAACATCAATACTAGTCGGTGTCTGCTCTTGGGTTTGGGTCTATCTTTGTGGGAATACAAGTTTAAAATATTGGTCTGAAAAGAAAAGGCTTGTTGGTACAGGGCTATTTTTCTGCTTTTTGTCTGTTCCCCTTTCTCTGTCACTAGCTACTGCAGCACTTGGCAGCTTTTGGGAGGACGAGAGGACAGTATTGCCCTTTTTGCTTTCGTCGGTTTGCTTCTCTGTGTGTACATGCGCATGGAATATTGAAACCACATTGGCCACCCACGAAACCCAGCAACTTACAGAAAATCAAGTAAAAATTCGCTGGATCCGCTGGATAACAGTCCATTCTTTGATTGTAGCGCCATTGTCAATTTTCGTGAGCACGGTCGTAGTATTGTTCTCTACGGAACCACTTCCAGGAAGTAACCACCTGGAAATTATGCAGTGGTCTATTCTAGGGATGACCTGGGGTTTGGTTATCTTCGTTGGGCTGGGGTTTATTGAATCTTTGGCTTTTCGGTCCATGTTACGTCGGAATCAGAGATGGGCCTATTTTAGTATTTTCACTGTTTCTTTTATTTTACCGACACCGTTTGTATTGCCAATGCCAATTTTGGACTCGTTTCAGGAATCAATCCTAACTGCACGCATCTCTCTTGTGATGATTACATTTATTTTATGCGTCGCGTGGAGCTTGCTGATAGCGCATAGTATGTTTTATTTTGAATTGAAACATAACAAATCGATCGCATTTCTGTTGAACAATATCGCAGCAACAGGCCACGCCGTAGACGATTCTCAGCAAGCTGATAGACAGGCTGCTGTTCCCAGAAGGATGAAAACTGTGGTTTCAAAATTAGGCGCTCCGCTGAAGGGACATTTGCGTAGAGTGTGGTTTCCTGCATCGTTTGTTTATATCACTGCTGTCGTGACGACACTACCGCTGCTAGTTACGTTATCTCTATCGCAGGCGTTCGCTGAGTCATTCGCAGATGCCGCTTCTGTAAAGTCTGGGCTTTGGTTTGCTTCTGTGGCGGGAATAGGAAACCTGTTGTGGCAATGGCTCTACTGGAATAACGAGCGAATATGGGGCTTTCGCACAAACTCTAGGAGACTTTTGGATTCGTTATGTGTACATTTTAACCTGGTTTTCCCGGTGTCAATCGTTGCTTTTGGCAGGCAGACCGGTTATAATCTGGTAAGATATGCAATGATTGTGCTGCCGGTCATTGGGGTTTTATATTTCGCAGGAACAATTGCCTTTTACAACGGAAAATTCATGTGGCGATTTACGCGTAAAGAGAGGATCGTTTTCATCGTTCTTTATGTTATCTTGCTAAGTCCTACTACCTCGATGGTCGTTTTGCACTGGGCAGAAGAATGGGGCAATAGCAATGATATGTTTCCAGAAAGTGCGACCGATGCAATTCATTTTATTGCAGTGTTAAGCGTTTTATTGATTGCTTGCTTTTACTGCGGTCTGCAGAATTGGTTCAAGCGGCGCTCGAAATGGGTAAAAATTGTGTGTGCAGCAACAGCTGTCCTATTTATCAGCTTTCCCATTTCCCTTATTTTTCCTTTCCGCTCGAACGAAACGGTTCTTCTACTCCTTGCCTGTTTTGTATCTGGCGGAAGTCATACTGCTGGATTTTTGATAATAATTGATAGTTATTGGACGAAAAATCGAAGAACTTTGGAGTACTGCTTTATCGCTACATATTCAGTGTGTATTATTGGGCCCCTCTGTGTTTTGCCAGCGATATCGTCGGATCTCAATGCTGTCCGCAAAGTGCTCAGCGCAGTGTTGTTCGGAGTATTGGTGTGCATTTGGATATATGCCAACCTTTTGGGTTTTATGTTTAATATTGTACCCGTGCGGCGTTTCTTTTTATCTTTGATTTTCATGTGCTTCGCTGCAACACCGTTTTCGATTTGGGTGTATGCACTCGGAGACTTCACGTACACAGCTGCGTGCATGATGCTTGCAATTCTTCTTGCGGTGTGGGAAAGATGTGACTACCACTTCTTGAGCCCCTGGGCACTCCCAAACAAAATGCGCTTTTGCATAGCATTTGTATGGGTGGTTGGGATATGTCTGCCGTTGATATGCCAGTTTGTGCTCCTGGGCACGAACGAGAGACTTCTGTATGAGAAGGACGTGGTGCTGAGTATGCCACTCTCTTACTTTCTGTTCTACATAAATGTGGTCGGTTCCAGCATTATTTCGTATATTCTGTTGCACTACCGGTGCCTCGCACAATACAAGTTACCACGGCACTCTTTAGCTGTAGTGTTCGCTTTGCTTTTTGAAGTTCTTGTTTTGGTTGTAGACGTGGAATTACAATTTCGATCGGGCAACTATAAGAAACTCGAGCGTATGCTAATCGCAATACTCCCCCTTTACTTTTTTGCTAGTGTGGTCATTGCTCACTGGAAAATCGTTTTTGTCGATAAATTTATAATGACCGCTATTTTTGGAGTGCTGCTACCTTTGATGTCGTCTCTTCGTTGGCGAGGGGTGTATACTGACGGGGAGAGTTTACGGGTATTCAACTATTTTTCTGTTGCAATTCCAATCAGTACAATGGTGGGCATTTTCCTTCCCATTGTTACAAGGGAAGCGGGTGCGAACTTTTTAAGTGTCGTCGGCGTGTACACAATTGGGTACATGCTCCCTTTCGGCACGTTTTTACCCATTTACCTTCACTCGCACAGCGTTCCACTGCTTGTACTAATAATATTCTTAGTACTTGCTGTCACATGTTTCGCTGGTTACAAGACATGGCATAGGCTGACTGGAAAAGCAACGATGGCAAACAAGGAAATCTTTGCGATAAAGGTTATGGACTGGTTTATGCATTGGTGCATGTTATTTTCCCTCATTATTTTGCTGCTGGCTGGGTCATTTGTTGCAACCGAAAAGCGTAAATCGTCGTTAACAGTACTTTTCGTGGTTGCCCCAGCCTTGTACGTGCTTAAGTCGAGTGAAAATGGATGGAAGTGGATTTCAAAAAAGTGGGTTTTAGTATCAGGGTGGATCATTATTGTTCTTGGAATAATAATAGCTTACACACTGCACTTATCTGGTCAGCGAGAGGCATTCGTGGCTGTTGCCACGGCACTGGTAGCATTTCCCGCATTGTTTGCTTCATTCGGTTTTCTCCGCGTTGTTAAAGAATGCATCCGCTCCCATCCAAATCATAGGAAACTGCAAATGGCAGGGAGTTTGCTATGCTGCATAGGCGTTTTGATCCCCTTCGGAGTTGCATTGCCTGTAACTTTATCGACCAACTGGGACTTTGATATAGTGTATGGTAAAGGATTGCTCTTGGTCGTTAGTTTACTGATATTGATTTGCTTGTGCGACGTTTCCACAGTTACCATTGCTATCAATTCTACATTCCACGCGATTCAAAAAGAAAAAAGGGCAAAGTTTGTTACTCGCATCATCAAAATGCACCTGTTGCATGAAGAAGTTCACGTCGATGACGAGAGTGCACGCTTCATGTACGATGTCGCACTATCACACGTCCGCGACTGGAAAACGTTTGAAAAGTTACTACAGGACGAGAAAGTACTTGTCCGTTTTCAAAACGCTCACCAAATGACGCTGTCAACAGCTGCAGATCTCAAGGATAACCTTGCATCCCACAGTGTACTACTTTGCGGACAATGTATAACAAGAGGTTGGAAGGTTTCTGCTCGACACCAGCGGAAAACTTTGTGTAAAACTTGCGTTTTGGAGGAACTGATCGAGGAACAAAAGCGATTGGAAAAAATCAAGAAAGCGGACGATGCTGCCAAAGCGTTCATGAAAATAAAAAGGGATGAAGAGGTTGAGTTGAAGCGTCAATTAGTAGTGGAAAGAAAGAATCAGTATAAATCTACATTTGCGCTAATCTCTGAAAAAGATTGGGGTCCAGCTCTTGAAATTATGAATAAGATTCTTGAGCAGGATAACAATAATCCTGCTTATTTGTGCCATCGCGCAATGATATACGTGCAAATGCGCGATGGCGAAATGGCATTACGTGACGCAAACCGATGCGTAGCCCTCCGTCCAAAATACGAGAAAGGAATTGCAACGAAAGCTTCAGCGGAAGGTATGGTTGGCCTCTGGTCCGACGCTGTTCGGACTTACAGAACAGGGCTGGTGCTGTTTCCAAGGAGCAAAAAGCTCCAAGAAGGGAAAACCAATGCTTTAGAGGCACTCAAAAGAGAATCTCCACCTAGAACATTTTTCCAATATTGGGAATCCAAAATCCTTACTGTTTCCAATTTCTGTAACAATACGCAAAAACACGTCCAAGATGACGTATCGGCCGGTTTTTCCAATCTCAGCTACAATTTGGGGGTAAGACAAACGCTGAAAAAGTCCCAAACGGAATCATCGCTTGTGCGTGGAAAGCTCGAAAACAGACATAAAAGGCAGAAATTGTACGGTGGGAAATGCTTTCGAATTCAAATGGTAGATGTGGAAGGAATAGAAAGGTCTGACACTGTAACTTCGATTCGATGCGAAATTACCATCCAAAGCAAATCCCTGGGTCGTTTAGAAGAAGCGTTTTCAAACCAAACGACACAAAATTATGAGCGTGAAACAAATGCCCTGACGGATCTGAATAAGTTATATTGGCCACATGAATACTTTTACTTTCAGCACTGGTACGTTCGGGGGAATATTGTCCTGATTAAAGTTGTAGGTACCCAGCCTGGGAATGGAAAAATTAAATTGGGCACAATCAAGCTGAGATATTTTGACGTATCTCGCTACTGCCGGGAAAGAAAATATAAACATTTTGCATTGGACGGATCGTCAACCGTTAGCTTAGGCTTGGCGTTTGATCTTTTACAGCCTAACGAAGCGGTTCATGGAACTCACCAGGAAAGGAAGAGTAAGTTCTTGAAAAAGTATTTTTTCAATTGGAGAAAACGGGCGGTTCCCATTCTCATTGTAATGAATAGGATTATGAAAGAAGTGTTTGCTTCCTACGCCTGTTTTACTGTCGAGAAGAAAAATAGGAAAAATACTGTCTTTCGCCAAATGACTCACAAAAGCGAATTGATCAGGCTAAAGAAAATGTTAGAAGATCAAAAAAGTGGCAAAACAACCCTTCAGAAAAACGAAAGTGGCAACGTTAAAATAGGATTAGTCCGAAAGTCCACTTTAGCGATCCGTGAACTGAAAATGACACGAACCCAGTTTGAAAAATTTACGGCAGATGCAAGGCTTGACGAATTTCATCCAAACACTATATATCTCAGTATTGCCGTAGCCAGCAAAAAGAACACAAAGAGCAAGAGCTTGGACGTAAATTTTGATCAATTTAAAGCGATCATATTAGAGTTATGTGTTCGTATGAACCCTTCAATGTCAAAAGTGAGAGCGCAAAATTTTCTGATCGAAAGCCACATTCATAAGTTTTTGCCACTTTACGATAAATGGCGGAAAACTCATGTGCTTCGAATAAGCAATGGAAATATGGCGAACGGGGACCCGCGCGAAACAGTCATAAGTACTGCCTTAAAGAACAATGCTGCAACAAAAATAAGGAAGTGGTGGAAACAGCGCGAAAAGCGTTTAAAAGCTTCAAAACTTATGCATCGGTGGTACATTCGCAGAAAAATTAGACGAGAAAAGTACCCCGAAGTGCAATTGAGAAAACAGATGGTTGCTCTTCTGACCGAAGATGAAGAAATAGTGCCCACTTCGGAAACGAAAGAAATCGCAAAAGAAACTCCTTCCACATCGTTAAAGCTGGCTGCTTTAGTATTCAACTGTTTGTTTGATTCGTCGCGTGTAAAACCGAGCGGTGGAGCAGTTGAAGGAGATTGGAAGCCCATCAACTTAAAAGAAAGAAAAGCTATAGCCCACGTAGGCGCCGAAAAAACAAACAATAAGCTTGACATGGAATCTCAGGCAAGGGCCGAAATTCAGAAAATAAACGCGTGCAGAAAGGAGTGGCCCGAAATTTCAAATTCGGTACTAAATGTTTTGAAAGCTGAGGTCTTGAGGCATGAGAACGATGCCCGGATAAATTCTGAACCAAATGAGGTGAAGGTAGATTGGAAAGTCACGGACAACGTTAGAACATTTCATGTAGGTCTGCTGGTAACGCTGTACCAATACTTAAGCATTGCTTCCAACCATTTTCCCGTGGAAAACGTGAACATAGGCCCAAGTATTTTGATACCGCTCTTCAGGTTGCCAACGTTAAGGTTGCCAATAAAAAACTCCTTTCATATTTCCTTTTGGGTGTCCGTCTGTATTGCGTTTATCTATCCGTTTTATTCTATTAAGGCTCTTCGAGCCCTTAAGAAGGGAACGTTTGGTCTCGATGAAAGCGGCCAAGAAATAAAAAAATGCTGCTCGCGCGACGGGATATACAACTTTGTTCTCAATGCTGTTAATGACTACTTATACTTTGGTATAATGTTTATGCTTGTGAGTGTTTTTTCTTGTAAGGTGGACGATACTGAATCCTGGGATTACATTAAATACACTCTCTCTGCGGATGATGAAAGCTCGGAGCCCTTGGAGTGTTTTAATCTGTCGCATCCAACGCATATATTTTACATGGTTGCGGCAGCGATGGCTCTGGTCGGGTTTTACCCGCTGGCCACTTTGCTTGCCCCAAACTTCCAATTCAACAATAAAGCGTTGGACATTAAATTCGACCAGTCGTTTTTAATTATGGAACATCAAGCCGAGCTGCTTATGATAGGATTTTCGATTTTTTACCAGGATGAATGGGCAGCTGTTCTCGTTCCACAATTTATTATTTGTACACTACTGGCAATTTCTAATCACGTGATCCAGCCTTGTCTAGTCAGCCATTTGAATATATTCAGGACGTCTGTTTATTTGCTTTCAGCTAATGTCTGCCTGTCTGCCATGGTATACCAAGTGCAAAGGGGCCAATGCGAAACGACTGCCATTTGCGCAAAAAATAATGGCAATATGACCGGGTATGAAGACAGCATAGTCGGGCATGACAGTTCCGTGCGTTGTGATTGTGGCGAGGTAACCTTTGTTTTGTCGCTGATAGTGCTCGCTACGGGGACTTGCCTGATTGTAGCAGTCACGTGCATCTTGTATTTACGCCGACGAAAGTCTAGTCAAGCTGTCCATGCAATAGCACTGGAGGAGATTGCATAAAAAAAATTATTTCTTTTAAATGCCGATCATTATTTCATAGAGCAGTACAACAGACAACGAGCCCTTCAAAAGCATTTATGCCGCTGTTTACTTGCCAGTTGGAATCTTGACCAGAACTTGGGAGTGACATACGAATATGTCATGGAAATCGCTGACCGGCCTAGCCGTTTAGGATTCCCAGAAGGTACACTTACATCTGTATGTGTATACGACCACGAAACGATCAAACTCAATACCGATCATTATTTAATTGAGCAGTACCACAGACAACGAGCCTCTTTAAAACATTTATGCCGCTGTGTACTTTTAAGACCAATCAATTGGAATCTTGACCAGAACTTGGGGAGGATCTGCAATAGGAGGAGATATTGTTCTTGAACTGACACCTTCTTTTTTCTTTAATTTTAATTACTATAAAATAACAGCCAATAATGCTGTTATTTAGATCACGGTGTAATCTAAATTCTTAATTAAAAAACTATTGTATTATGACTGCCGGGAAAGTCTTAGGAAAAGAAACAAAAATTGGCTGTTCCTTAGAAATTACGAGAGGAATATTTAGTAGTACTTTAAATAAAACAGCCAATTTTTCTTGTTTTATAGTAGTAGTTGTATAATTTTTTTAACTTTTTTTAGAATTACTTAGATTTTCATAAAGTGTTTTGAAATTTGGGTCTTCTATCAACAAGGCATACGACAAGGTATTTTATTGAAATTCTTCTCGTAAAATGTATCCCATCCCAGCTCCACCGCAACGGCGACGGTAGGATCTTGGCCGATATTGACCACTGCATGAAGCCAGCTACTTGGAATAAACATAATTTCGCCTTCTGTCTGTATCGCTTCTAATGGCTTTTCGTTATTTTTGCTCGGCTGGCCCAATTTTCAGTCTAATTTGCCTCCGGAGTTTACTTCGTCCCAATTCGATGTACTGTCTTTCGAGGCGGACCAACTGCAGGAGCTAGTTTACTTGATGCTTGAAGACACGGGGCGCAACACCCTTGAGAGTCGCCGTCGAACATCGCCAAGACGAACTTATAACGCACTTGGTTAAGAAACTGCGTGTCAAAGTGAATACTGATCTTTATGGGTATGTGGATCGAGTGGTAAGGTAGAGTTAGTGAACGTTACAATCATCAGTGGAATAACAACCCAAAAAAAATATTTACGAGAATGTTTTCTTAAATACGTACCACCTAAATATAACAGCCATTATTTTTGTTTTTAAATAGCGACTTAAAAAAAAAACATAGAATCAATTAAATAGGCGACTAATGGAAACGAAATCGTAATTGATATAAAATGGGAGTCTTAAAGCATACTACATAATTTGTTTTTTAATAAAAACAAGAAACTTGGCTGTTATTTAAGTAATTAAAGACAAGAAAATTGGCTGTCATGTAAAATTTAATGTACTGCGAACTGAACTTTAGTAGAAATTAAAATATCATATATTAATACTAATGGTTTTTTAATATCATTTGAAACGAACTAAGAATTTAAAGCATACTAGTCTATATATAATTTGTTTTTTTCATTTGAAACGAACTAAGAAGGCACTAAATTTATATCAAACAGCCGGGTTGAACTTGGTGGTATTTTTTTTCCACACCGTCTCCCCGGTCACCTTGTTCAAATAGTACGGTGTGCCATTCTCCAAGTAGTACGTTTCGTACTCATCCTCTTCCGCCACAACAACTCCATTTGGGGGCAGTTGCCAGGCCGTTTCCCCACGTTTACGGGAATAGTAGTACGGGACGCCATCCTCGGTCTTGTACTTGTGGTAGTGCTCTTTCCCGCTGCTCCTGCTGCCACCTGCCTGCTTGGGCTTCAAGTCTAGTCGCCGACGAACTGGGGACGCTGACGCTGTCGTTGCACCACCAGACTTTCCAGGGAGCGTCCCAATGTCCACATTTTGCAGTGGTTCTGCAACATCATCCCCTTCTTCCTCTTCCTCGTCGTCGCCCACCTCGCCGCGTCCCAACCCGTCAACGCAGCATTTGCAGCATGACAACCAAAACAGCCCGTCCTCTCTCAACAAGCCGGCTGCTTCTAACGCCTCGGCTTCTTGAAGCTCTTTTTCCAGCTTGTCCCTTTTCTCCTGAGTGTCTGCCGTTTCGATCTCCGACATGACAGAGTCGACTATGGTTTCATCGATCAAGATGCCCGTTTCCTTGTCAAACAGCACCTCTGGTTCGTCCTTGACCTCTCTCCCTTTATTAGTCTCCCCGATCTCCTCTTCCTCGTCGCTGCTACTAATATCTACCTCCACCTCCTCTTCCACCCACGAGTTGACTTTTCGCACTCTCTTGCCAGGGGCCGAAGGCGGGGCACGTTTTACCTTGCCAAAATCAACTTTCATGATCCCTCCGTGATTGTGGGATGCCCACAAGTAATGTGTGTTGGCCTTGACTTCCCACTTGTACTTCTTTCGGGGAGGCGCCTTCTTCGCTGGGGGCTCTGTTTTCTCCGGCTCTCGTTTCTTTCGCACCGTCACCATTTTCGTCCGCTTCTTTTCCCACTTGACGTCCCCTGTTCTCCTGTGCCTATAGTATGGCGTTCCATCGTCCGTGTAGAATGTTTCCCATTTTGGGTCCTCTGGCTCTGCCGGGGTTGCAGGCAACGCGGGCTCGTCCACCTCTTCGGGCTTGGCCGTCGCGTACGCCACCGTGTGCCGCTTCACGTGCACGTCCATGTTTGCCATACTTTTTGAGACAGACATCGTCCGCATGGTCTCTTTCCTGGCCTGGGCTATTAACCGTTTCCTTGCCTGCAACAGCCCCCTCATGTGGTCTTTTCGCCGGTCCATTCGCCGTTTGAAGGGGAAGTACAGCAAGTACGTGACCAGCGGAATCACAAACACTAGCAGCCAAAAGTGGACGGGGTCGTTGCACCCTTCCGTAACAGTCCCTGAGGTCACCGCTGTCGTTGCATTGAATACGCTGTTCACCCGCTGCTCCCCCGCAACTTTCTCCACAGTTATGGTCTCCGTTTCTTCGGTTGCCGATATGGAGGCCATGTTTACCGACAGCTTGGACGTCACGGTGGCTGAGATTTCGTCCACAACCAGGCCTAGTTTTTGCTTCAGGGCATTTTGGTTTCGAAAACTTCCCTCCAGCAAGTAAGAACAGTTCTGAAGGTCTTGAATCTCCGTGCGTTCCTTGCACTCGGTGATGTTCTTGTATCGCATGTTGCATGACGAGTAGCAGAACAAGTTTTTTGCGTTCGCACTGCTAATGTTTTGTTCGACATCGATGTATATCCCGATGATGGTGATGTTCAGTGTCTGCTTCATCACGTTCACAATTTCTTGGACGCCACACGTGCTGTTGGGAATTCCATTTTCGGCGCAAAATTCCGGGCAGTGCGGGTCGTTGGAGGGGTTATCGGCGCACTGCCCGTTCGCCTCGACGTTCTCATTTGCCCCGTCGGTCACCAAAATGCACGTCTGAAACCGGTTTGTAGCATTGCTCCCGCGTTTTCGAATTTCGTTGGCGCACCACGACAGTGGCGGAGCAAAGAACGTTTTCGATATTGGTATCGCTCCCCGCCACGCGCTGAGGGTGGCATTCAGCGGAACCTTGCCAGCGCCGCACTTCTCTGGCAGGCCCTGGTCGGGTTCACCCACGCACGTCGTCAGCTCAATCGGCATTACCTTTGACATGATGGGCACATAGAATCCCCAGCTGCTCTGGTTTACGTCGACCAGCTCGTCTGACCATGCGGTGGCGCCGAGCTGAAATTGTGCGTTGTTCGCCCGGGCAAGTTTCTCGTGCAAGTAGTCCACCAGGACGCCGGTTGTGAGGTCGACTTCGGAAGTCCAATAATTGGTTCCGTTAATACCACCGCCCGGCCCCGCGGACGTGCTTTGACCGGGGCAGTAAATGTAAGGCGAGTACTGATTAGCAACGCCTTGGTTTTTCACCGAAGTGCTCCCCCCCGGACAGTGATTGTAGCTGCTCTGCTCGAACGTCCTGCACCAAGGTTTCCCGACTGAGTCAGATGTTTCCGCGCAGCCGTAGTAGCTTTTGTTTTTGTACTGCCAGAACGGCCGGCAAGAGCATGTTTCAGCCCAGTTCCGCACGAACAGCGACTGGGAATAATCCAGCAGCACCACACCGTCGAAGTCCGCACGTTCCGTTACGGACGGGCAGTACCCGTTAAGGCCCGGGGCCTGCTCCACCTCCCTCTGCCCAGCAACGCACGGCGATTTGAACTTTTCCTGCGTCCCGTTGTCGACGCAGTACCTACACACTTTCACGGGCTCGCACGTCGACCGGTTTTGCGGTCTGACTGTTCTTGCCTTTGTCAGGGGATTGATGCAGTACTCTACCGAAAGCGGCTCGCAGGCCTGGGCTCTGAACGCGCCGCTGTTGTTCGTGGCCATGCACACCGTGGAGACCGTGCAGGCCTGTTGGCGCTGCTGAACACAAGAAGTTTGGAACCGGCTGCAGACGTTTTCCCCAGTCGTGCTGTCCACGGAGCGCTCGATGCAGTCCTGGTTCCCACATTCGCGCGCACACTTTTCTTTTTGGTGCACCAGCCCCCCCTGGTCATCAAAGCATGTGGTTGGGCCGCACACGGTCCGGTTGGACGGAGCAAAGTAATTTGGGTCGTAGCAGCCTGCGGCTTTCGTGTCGTTGTCACCGACCGAGCACATCGCGGTGGATACAGTCTGCTGCAGCTCGAGCCGGTCCACGATGATTTGCCGGGTCGGCACACGCCGGGCCGCGCATGGCCAAAGGAACAGGACGAGGGCCAGGATCCCCCCCAGCAGCGCGAGAAGCGTCAGCACGATTAGTACCCAGTTTCTCAAAAGGACAGAGACGTAGCGCCTGGCACGGTTCGCGGCGTTCCGGGACGACCGCGCGCTCGCCCTCGCGCCCGGTGCCTTCCGTTTGCGCCTGGAACGCACGTCCCCCTTTTTTGATGTTGCCTGGCTGCGCGCCGCCACCCTCGTTGGAACGTGCGAGACCGTCGCCCCTCGCGTCCGCGTGCGCAGCGGGTTCTTCACCGATAGTTCGACACCCCGGGCCGACGCAACCGTCCTCATTCTCTGGTCATTCATCGTGTAAAATGATGAACCAACTGTGTGCAAGCGAACTTCTTTGTTGGATAAAAGAACGTTGTTACTGAATTGGCTAGTTTCGGTATTTAAATTTATAATAGATAGTAGGATGTCGTTGCATGAGGAGTCTGTCTTCCGTTGTCGTCTTCAGTTCGTATTGTGTACCAGGAACCAGGAGGCACAAACGAACGAAAAATCGTCGTCGTCTCCACCAAAATAAAAAAACGTCTCCTCCTCCTCTCTCCTCTCGTTGATTTAGTTATTCCCACCTGCTGTATTAGCTAATAGTTTAAATTATTATTTTTGCTACCGACCGGTACGAATAATAAATTAGTGAGTACGGTAGTCGTCTACCTGTGCTATTTTTTTATCTGAAAAAAACAGGAATAATAATTGTACTTTAAGCAAAAATTCACGAAAAAATAGATATTTTAATTTATATTTAATAACATACGAGGAATTTATAACTACGCTCGTGTTATTATTATGTTAGTCCTAATAAATATAATTAACATTAAAAATGAAGAAGAAAGCGAAAAAAATGGTGAACTGGCAGCAGACAGACAGAGACAGAAACTAAAAGAATAACACAGCATTGATAACGGAGAGAGACGAAAGAATTGCGGATGCAAGTATCTTTGGCGCGGAATTGAAAAAGTGCATACGACTCTATGTTAACGATTTGAGACGAAGAGATCTTTATGAAAAAATAATGATTTTTATAAATTTACACAGCCAAAAGTGCTTTCTGATATATAAAAGTATGCCAGTACGGCTCATTTTTCTAACGCCAACAAATGAATTAGTATTTGTTGCAGTGGCGTTTTGTCCAAATCGCCCATTTCACAAAAAATTGTCCCTAGGAACCGAAAATGCAAGTCATTTGAAGGCAAACAATTTATTAACGTTCGTTGAGGAACGGTCAACGGATAAGGAACAATCGCCTGATCTAAACTTATGCAATTAGGCTTCGCTGATGCTTTCATTTGTTATTTTCCGTCAAAACATTTCCATACTTTGAAAATCGAGTTGGATTTTTATTCGCGCCAAGGCGAGTGTTTTTTTTTTAAACAGGTGTACAGTACAGCATTTTTGTGTTAAAAACAGTTCGGACGTCGTCTTATTATTTTTTAACAAAAATGTTACGAATTACATAAGAATAGCATTAAAATATTTCGTTTTTCACGACTATTTTACATCGCAGATAATATATTTGATGCTGTGTAACCTCCTGATGCTCTATTGAGTCGACGACGAATTTGTCAATGAACTAAAAGAAATTATCGATCGCTCGTGTGTAAAGGATATTTTAAAAAGAGCTCCCTGAAATAATTGAGAACGGAAAAAAAGAAAGACAACGATAGGATACAGTAATGCCGGCGAATCGCCAATTCGCGGCCCACTCGAAGAGTTGAGAGATCTTTTCTGTTTGAAAAAGGTTTTGTGGTATATCAATGGAGGAGCTGAACTTGGATGGTGTGACCGTGCAACGTGGAGTGTGTGGCGGGCACCTGATTGAATCTTGCCGTGGATTTTTGGACGAGAATCTTGAGAAATACCTTGCGCTGCCCGGCCCCATGAGTGCTGCCAATGAGATGCGACATTTTGTACAGTTCTCAACGTCGCGTGAGCTGTCTCCGAAGCAACATTTTTCCCACCGGTCGCAGTTTGTACTGCCCATTGCGGGGACCTGTGAAGCTGTACTGAAGACCGTGCTGTCAGGGACGTGCGGCACGATCTTGTCGAACATCCTCGGGGACGACGCAGAGCTCTGCGGCCTTCTTTCTATAACGAGTAGGCCTGGGTGTCCGGCTCAAAGCATGCACAGCGATGGTATGTGGAGTGAATCAAGCCCACGGCTGATAACAATGTTCTTGGCAGTGCACAATATTTTGGACGAGGCGCAGGGACCCACACTGTTCATAACACAGACCCACCGGCCCGACTGCTTTGCGGGCGAACGATGGTTGCCACCAACGGATGAGTTGGTGTCACAGAGAGATCCGATCTGGTTTAAGTTGAAGGCAGGGGATATTGTTCTCATGGACCAGACGACGTGGCATTGTGGTGGCGCAAATACGTCTGATCAAATGAGAACACTGCTGTCTTTTTCTTTCGTCGCCCGCAGCGGCCCAATGTCGAATGATAAACTGCGACTCGGGGACTTCCGAAACGGTTGATCGGTGACAACAGGTTGGTACATCGCTGGCCCGGCTCTGGTCCGCTGCCGTTTTTCGTGAGCATTATTTGGTGGTGTATTTCTGTGCTTCGTGTAAGAGTTTGCATTAAATAATTCATTTTGTTTGTTGGAAAAATGTATTTCATTTTTGACTTTTCTTAAAAGAAAAATTATATCTCTAGCATCAGATGATATTACATTTTAAAACAAGAAAATTGGCTGTTATTTAAGAAAAAACAAAATATATAGTATGTTTTAAGACTCTCATTTTAAGTAATTAAATTTAGCTTCTTTTACATTTTATCAGTAGTAGTAAGCAACGACGGGGGGAACACGACATTTAATTATGTTATTTACCATTACACTGCGTGTTTCTATGACACACTTTTCCCCTCATAGTTGCCAGAAGTCTCTCACAACCTCGACGGACGAAACATATCCTTCCAAGCAACCTGATTTCGTCTTCTTTTTTTCCATAACTTGAACCGAGTCCTGAGGAACAGGAGCGAAAAAATGAGCAGAATGCCGGCAATGGAAAGGGACGATGTCGCGGCGACATACTCCGGGGTGTGGTTATGCATCGGGCTCGAAGCGTACTGGTACGGGCACACCCCGGGGTCCTCGACGCACACGTTCTCCATCCATCTGTAGCCTTTGACTATGTCCTTCGTTATATCAAGGTCGTAGTTCCCGAGGTTGGAGCATGCTGTCGAATCTGTGAGGGGATCATCATTTTTGTCTTTGTAAATGCGCCTGCACCGGCCTCCCACAAACTTGTAATCACCGTTTGGGTTCGTGTTTTGGTCATAGTAGGTGAGCTGTCTCCCGCGAGGCCCGAACGCCCATGCTTTTCCGTTCTCGTTGGACCCGCCACTCTCTACTGCACTCTTGCACTGGCAATCAACATTGCAATCACTGTTACGATAATTCTCATCGACAACAACACCCTCGCTGTCCGTCAGGTTCCAAAACCACATCAGGTTCCCCCCCGACTCTCCACCGGCGTGGTACGCCAACTCTTTGGTTCTTGCGCGCTGGCTGACCAGCGCAGAGTTAGGCTTTCGAACGGCAATTCCAGAGGAAGTATTCCATAAACACGTGTTCCACGTGTTCTCTAGAAATATTCCGACCAAAGGAATGGCGTAACCAATGGGCAAGCAGGGGTCCTTACGCTTTAGCCCCCCGTACAGAATGACCACTGCAACCAACAGCAGCATCGACCAGGCAAAGCCCTCGGAAGTGTAGCCGCCAAGGTCCCACTGTGTTGGGCCGACTTCAATGTTCATTAAAAGGAAATACGCAGTCATCAAAAGCATGCAGAAGCTGATCAAGCCAAGGTACAAGGATATCGGGACGTGCAAGCAAAACACTTCGACCCATGACACCCTTTTGTTCTTCAGATTTATCTTCTCTTCGATGCTCTCCCATTTGATTTTCTTGATGGACTCTTCGACTTTGCTGTGCGCTTCGTCGAATTGCGTTTTTATAATCTTCTTCTCAGCCTCATTTTTTTCGCTCACCGGGGCTGGAAAAACGCCGACTTTCTTGTACAAGGACAGGATAGAGCCCAAGAGCAAAATCAGAACGACGAAGGCCGCGATGGACGAACGATGAAGAAAGCACAGCATGAACGCAATGTTCAGGTAGCAAGTTACGGCAAATGACATGCCAACACTTCGTACAAACCGTTCGTATGCTACCAACGTGAAACGCCAACGGTGAACGGCAGGGCACTTCCTGTTTCCGCAGACAAAAAAATCAGTGGATGGCCCCCGCAAAAATACGAAACGGTTCAGGTCTTTGTCTTCCGACCTTAAGGTTGTCCCGTTGCTGGAAAATATTTCAAAAGGGATCAAGTGAGAAAACACATACAGTCCCATCCAGGCGTAGATTACGTAAAAGAACCGAAACACCCACTTATGCGGCATCACTCGGATGGTGCCTCTGTACTTCCCAATATTGCCCAGCGGGGCATCAATCATTCTGGCCACTTCGCCGCACGTGCGCATGTTGATGGGCGCACGGCGAGCAGCAAACCCGAGCAACTCAGCACCATTAGGCGAGCACGCGACGTTTACGAGGCACATGCATAACCACGCACAGAAATTGGTGGACTGTTGCTTCGCTATTGCTACAATTGATCGGACGTGTTCCCGGTCGGTCGTGTTGTAGAACGTCAACTGCACACGTTTCCACACGATTTCGGTGCACAGCGCTGCAAGCAGCGCCACCATCGACGTTGCGACGACCATTATGATATAGCTCTCGTTAAGCCGCGGGGCGTTGTACACATCTCCAAGCGACCTGGCACTGTTCCAATGAATCTTTGCGATCCCTGTAAAACAGTAGCAGATCATGCAGCCGAAAATAGGATCCGATCGCTTCTTGAGCATAAATACAGACAGAAAAAAAAGAAACGACATCATTATGATAGCCCACTCAGCTTGCATGCCAAACCCGTACCATTCCCACCACGTAAAGTATATGGCAAGAGACAGCGTGAACAGGAAGGAAATCCATGCTAGGAGCGCCCCAGTTGGAACATGAATGAATACGACTTCTGCCCAGTTGAGTAAATTGCGAGGCCTCACGCCTACGCCTAGCTGCACGTACGACACCACCAAGGTCCCTAGCATAGCGGCCATCGTGATAACGGCAGCCAGCAACTCGTCGTGGTTCTGCAACCACATCCATAGTGCAACAAGGCAGTGGTAAAATGAAATTTTAGGCCCCATAATTGCGAGCACGCCAGGGTCCAGCCGAGTCTTTGTGTGGGGAAGTGTCAAAATGAAAACGATCAGACTGTTCAAAAAAAGTGTCATGTGGGAGGCGCCCCTGAAAATGGTTTTCGACGGCGTCAGGAAAGTTGGGAATTTGAACGCGACGTCTTCGCACCGCTGGTAACCGAGGGGGGGGGTAAGCCGCGCCAGGACGACTACGACCAACATCACGACGTAGCTGAAGAAGACCATCAACCTGTAAACCAACTCTCGCTTTGGAGATATCGATGTCCGCTTCCACGACGAGTTAGAGTTTACCTGCTTCATATGTTGGACGAAGTCGTCTCCTACCATTGCCCGGCACATTCCACCACTCCTTTCACTCAACTCTATACAAAATTTTCTAGCAAGAAAGATGTTATCCCAGTGGTGCTTGCCGGCATTCAAAAGTGTCGCATGGATGGTCACGTTCGCCTTCTGCGCATCCTCAAACTTCTCTTTGTAGCCGACGATGTTTTGAACAGCTTGTGGGTAGTCTGTGAAGCCGTAGTCCGTCAAGAAGTAAACATCATCGATGGCTGAATGCAACTTCGGGCTGAAGCACTGCTGGAAGGCGTCCGATACTTCAAGGCCCCGGCCTGCGGGCCGTATGGACCGCAGCCAGCAACAGGCGTCGTTTAAGTTTGCCGGGGAGTTTGTCACCAGACCCTCACTTTTCCAAACGTGAGACTCTCCGCCACTCTGCACAATAATATTGAAGCGACCGTCTTCTATGACCGAGCATTGCGCTTTCAGGGCGGCACACATCTCTCGAACGGCGCAGCGGAGCCGAGACAGCCGCTCCCGCTGACTGGACTCAAACGTTGTCTTCATAGTGGCCCCAGCGCAAAGGACAAACACCACGTTCTGGGACGTGATCGTGCCAAACAAGTGCGAGCGAGGCAACGAAGATATATCCAAAATGATCTCCTTTGACTTGTTTTGAACCCCCATGCGGGTGTCTTCAAAGGCGCTGTCGAAAAGCATCCATCGGTTCTGAGGGTCTGTAATGGTGCAGGAGAGCAAGCGAAGAGCATTCAAGCGGATCTTCTCGTCCTTTATGTACTGGAGGATCAAGCAAGCCTCTCGGCAGGTGAAGCCAAGAACGAACGGGTTAATGATCTCCAAGACGCTGGTGAGAGCTGTTCCATTGTTTAAAAATTTGGATACAATCTGGTACGCTTGCTTGTGGGTCAGGGGGAACACGGACTTTCTCATTAGGGCAGTAATGACTTGTTTCTGATTGGAAGAAAATGCTGATTTCGACAACGCTCTGATAATGTGTTCCACGTCGTCCTTGGTCTTTTCGTTCAAGCTTCTCAGCACAAAGACGCCAAGCCGACTATTCTTCAGCGGCTCTGATAACACTGACTCGTTCACAATGTGTTCAATGTACCCCCGTAGGCTTTCCGGGAACTGCGCGATGATCTCATGCTTTTGGGAAATGTTTACCAATCGCATGGTACTCATTTCGAGCACTTCAGTTTTGTCACTTGCCAGCTGAAACAGTTTCAGGACGCTTATAAACTGAGAGACCGCAAAGACCTTATCGACCAAGATAGAGCCGAGCATTCCCTTTCTCTTCTCGGTCGACGGCTCGCCCTGCAGTTTGAACCATATCCGACGAAACTCGTCGTTCCCAAGGACATTCGTGTCCTTGGTGGTAGAATTATTGAGCAGATTCGGTGATGCCAGCTGCTGCATGCTGGACTTCTGGCATGTACAAAGTAGCGGGCCGGGTGCTGCAATAATTGCAGTCGTATCAAGCAAAAAAGAAAAGGAACAAGAGAGATATGTAAATTGCAACGCTTGCATCATCTTCTGGTATGTATGTATATGAAGAAGAATGATCTGTCATCATACATAATACATGTTGTAAGTTGTAATGAAATTTTCAATTTTTTTCCCCTTCAAATTATTGTAGTAGTAGTATATATTATTCACTTATTTTTTTTTCGTGGTGTTGGCAGGTACGGTATTAATAGTATACGTAAACAGTACAAAACACCGTTCCAATAAAAATTTTATATAAAATCCCTTTATTATTATTTACCTACCTGCCTCCTGCCTATTTTTATATTGCAATCTCGAGGAGAGAGGATCACAAGCTGTGGCATGGCTCCTTCCTTGGCATTTGGTGGGGGCGGGCACTCTCCTTCTGAATTATTTATAGACGACTAAATAAATAAAAATAAGAGGAGGAAGACATGATGGACTCTCTCTTTTCTTCTCTTTTCTTTTCTTCTCTTCTCTTCTCTTCTCTTCTCTTCTCTTCTCTTCTCTTCTCTTCTCTTCCTCTTCTTCTCTTCGCCTCACAATTTTAAAATTATTATAATGGTTATTCTATGGTAGGTACGATGTATCATTTTATTAGTCGTCTACTCGTATTGGTAGTAGAATAGATTTCTTCTCAGTCCATTCACAAGAAGAGTTAAATTAGTACCTACCGGTACCTGTACCTCCTACTCAATTATGTGTCTTTGATGTAATCAGAGGTAGGTAGGTATAAAACCAGGTAAATACAGGTACCCATCGTATTCAATACCATACTCACAGTAAGGAACTGTTGGTTGTAATAAATTAAAAATAATAATATAAAAAATATTACACAGACGACTATTACAGTACAGTAGTACCAAAGGTATCTATAATAATAATTATTTTTTTTATTAAAGAATTACTGTATTAATTTTATTTTATTAGCTATTAGCTACTATTATTATATAAAAATAATAAAAAAAATACATACAATAAATATAATAATTAAAACACCAGAGAAAAGTAGTTGTTTTATATATGGTTTTTTATATATTTATGTTAAAGATCAATTTAGTCTAGGCAACAACACATGGAAACAGAAAAGAATTACGTACAAACT
>JACKZZ010009399.1_pt1:0-12500 | contig 21509 bp, 16 predicted proteins | sample 8027871 | NCBI WGS metagenome assembly JACKZZ01 (sample SAMN15724774, study PRJNA655200) | protist metagenome | isolation source: fluorescence activated cell sorting (FACS) single amplified genomes of... | place: USA: West Boothbay Harbor, Gulf of Maine | collected 2000-07-19
GTAGTCCGACAAAGTCCTCTTTGTCATCCAAAAAGACTACTACTGTCACTGGTCCTGATTCGAGTACTATTCAAACAATATTACATTCAAGGAATTCATCATCATCTGAATCTGCTGTTGTTGTTACCGATGCAAAGCAGGAACGCGAACTGGTGTCTTCAACAGTGATGCTTTCCAAGATTTCTCGAGATGTACAAGCAGTAAGTGATGAAAATCCAAACAATCGACGTGAGGCATTAAAACGTATGCAAAAAAACTTATTTAAGGATTTTGAAATGTCTGAATTAGATTATAGTGAAGTATTCTCGGATGTTTCGAAACCACTTTTCAAACGCTTTGCTGATCCAATTGAGAAATGTCGAGATTTATCACTTCAAATTGTTAAAAGTTTCTTTGAGAATTGTTCTGCTGTTGTAGGAGTATTGGGTTATTTTATGCCTGCAATTATGGCAAGATTACCCCCTGGTATGGCATTTGATGAGGAATTGAAAATCTTTGTGCATAATTTAGAAGAACATGAAGAATTTCGAAGGGGGAAGGCAATTGATCGTCAGGATCGACAAGGAAGTGTATCAGGAGCTGCTGTCACAACTGTTATTGAGCCTTCCGAAGAGCTAAGACTTCTACTCTGTTCAACATTAGGTGCTCTTATTCAACGTCTTAGTTGCGAAGATGCTATTTCTATTCTTAATCCCTACTTTCATGAATGTGTAATGTTTCTACAAAGCATGTTACGTGATCCATACCCTGAAATTAAAGTAGTAGCGTCTAACTTATTAAAGCTTCTTGCACAACAAGATGAATTCGAAACTGGTATGAAATTTTTCTCTGTTGCTTTAGTTCGTGCTTTACTTCCTGTCTGGAGACATCGTCATGCAAAGGTTCGTGCTGCTGCTATTGAAGCATTGCATGCTTGTATGATTGTCAAGGATCGAGCTAAAATCAAGGGATCGGGTACAGAAGCAATTGTGGATATGGTTGGATTTCGTGAAGATAATGTATTACCTGTTGCTGCATTTTACAAAAGTGATGTGCAAATTAATTATCTTGCAGAAGTTTGTGTAGATAGTTCTGCTAATGTCCGAGAAAAGGTTGCAGATATGCTTCATAACCTCTTGACAGAAATAGGTGACCGCTATGACCACCAACAGCGTCTATTACCGTATTTATTAGATCTTCTTGGAGATGAAACTGAAACTGTTAGTAGTAAAGCATTAGCAACGTTGCGCAAAACTGGTGAGCAGTATGAATCTGAGCATGCTGATGATATTATAGAGAAACGCCAATATGGTGTTGATGGAGATGAGCGAATCAACCTCTCAGAAAGCAAGGCGCCTCCGCCACCATTTAAGTCGCGACCGCGTATCGGTGTACGTTTGTATGTTAGGGGGAATACAAAGAGATTTCTTATGGCTCTTGTAAATGAATTGACAAATTGGGTTAGTAAAACTCGTTTAAAGAGTGCTACTCTCCTTCGCTCTGTAGTCTTCTTGTGTGAAGAGCATCTAACCATGGAAATGCATCAACTCCTTCCCGCTTATATTAAAGCTTTAGGCTTTGCTAAGAATGACAAAGATGTCGACTTGAAAAACGTATTATTGGATGTATTTGAGCTTACTGGTCGATACACGCCACCTGATGTATATGTGCATTACGTATTACCCCGATTAAGAGGCGACAAGGATGTGGTGCAGTTTGGTACAGACTCTGCAACGCGAGAGTGTGTTATGAATAGTATGAATGCTCTTATGTCAGGTTCCAAACCAAGCCTCTTGCCTGCACACTTTGCTGATATTGCCAATGTGCTTGCTGACCCATTTATTATTCCTCCGGAAAGCCTTACACTTCGAGGAGCTGCACAAGATGCTTTACTTACGTTGATTAATTCTGTTCGTAGCTTGGCAGGCGGTCTCCGTGCTGCCGTGGAAGCTGCTTTTTTGAAGACAGGTCGTCTTAATAGGAATCTTCTTGAGGCTTCTATACAAAAAGTGTTTCGATTTTTCCTTGAGAATCTTAGTATTCCTGAAATATGCGAACGCGCTGGTCTTGGTTTAGTTGCTTTAGCCCATTTGGATGTTGAACTGCACCCCGCGGTATCTACAGCTGAGCTTGGTGGCCCACGACCTGTGAAATGTGCACCTTTGGAATCAATATTCATCAGAAGAGGAGGTTCTCTTATTCTTATATTAACTGAAGAAATATGTGATATGGCTGATTCGATTGAGGCAGGAGCTATGGAACTGCAACTGTTACGTTTATTGGCTTGTTGTCCCTTTGGTGTTATTGATTCCGATAAACCCATTTTTAATGCTTATATTTCTCTTTTAGTATCTGGTGCAACAGGAACAAAAGACGAGCGCAGTGCTGGATTTCTTGCTGAAATGGCTGAACATGCTGCTAATTTATTATCTCAAGATGTATCAATAGCATCCGAATTTCGTGGTATCGATGGTATTTATATGAATTCAATCAAATCTACTAATTCTGTAGTACGTGCAAGTGTTGATACTATTTTGCTTTTAGGTGCTTTTGTCAAAAATTCAAATTTCGAAGGTAGTATATTTTTGCAGAGTAGTCGTATGAGTGTTATAAAAGCCATGTTTGATGCTCGTGTCATTACTACTGAAATTGCTTTTTCTGAAGCTCGCTCTATATTGCGAATTTTAATACCAATTGCGCTAGATTCCTCAAGTAGTACCAGTCTCCGTCTTGATGCACTTAGATGTACAAGGAAACTTATAGGATTATTAGCTCGTGGTGGTGATGATGATGATAATGATGATGATGAAAATGTTATTAGAGTTGTGCCTTTTTCTAAAAGAGAGGTCGGTAAGTATCCAAATCCTTCGATAGCGGAATATCTCATCCTGCTTTTGGGCACCCTTGACGATAGCTCAGATGATATGAGGAGAGTGGCGATGGTTACATTGATGGAATCGATTAACGTAATTCCCGATACATCCACCGCTGGGGTGGAAGATTGTTCTCCTAATGTCATGGAAGCATATACCCGTAAGTTATTAGCACATGCTTGGGTATTGTGTGTTGATGGTAGTGATGACGGTTCTGCCATTAGTATTGATGGGATAGATTCATTACTCAGATCTATTGCAGTCCTAGACCCGAGTGGTGTAGAGACTCTTCTCAGGGATTTTTTGGTGTCGAGAAATGGTGAGGAAAATAGCCGTGGTGTAAGTTTCATTTCAACACTTGTAGGTCATGCAGATTTACTTTCACATCTAAATAGCCGGAAATGAAAAAGAATAGAATAGTTTTTTATAGATTGTAGGTAGGGTGGTGGGATGGGGTTTTTATAACTGAGTATTATTTTACATTTGCTACTATAATCACCTTCTTTTTCATCTAAATGTATTATTATTTCGAAGTATTATTATTCTTTTTCAAATATATCCTAAAAGAGTTCTTGATTTGGTTGGGTTTCAATTCAACAAAAATATGGAATATGAAGTAGTGAAATTGTATTACCAGATACAAAATCACAATGTAATCATATGAAAGTAATAGAAACCCTTCTTCTTTAGTCTTTTCGAGTAGGTTTCCTTTGTTGGTTCGCCATGTAGAATAAGGGAGCCACAACTCCTGAAAATATGATCACGGCACCTATCAACCATGATATTGAATCAAATGATACACTAGGGAGATGCATTGCTGACAATATTGTAAGAAAAAAACTAGATGGGCAATAACGAAAGGAAACAAATATAGCTAATTTTGTGAAAAGACGGCGAAAACCTAAGCCATGCCATCACCTGGATCAAGGAGAATAAATTTTGATCTTCCTCTTGTTGGGTTTCGTTTGTTGTACAGTTGTACCAGAAACATGCTTAATTGTCAATATTCAAATCAAGGACTATTGCAAAAAAAATGCGAAACCCAGAGGTCTGTTTGTTTTTTATTTTGTTTTCCCTTTTCGTAATTGCTCATCCATTTGCGCTCTTTAGTAATCGTTTTGTTTTCTCTTCGTTGCTAGTGAAGCCAGTTGTAAGAAGGTGTAGTTCATATGGGTATCCGATCCATATGAAAAAGAAGAATGTGAATATTGATGATATTGATATTGTCAATGATAATCTTTCTCTGGAAAGTTCCTCTACCCCCAATCACAACAATGGTAAGCGTTATCGTGCAATCAAAGCCCAAAGTGATATCAATAGCTCTTTCAATGAAAATATTGTTACTTTTATCGAGCAACTTCCCTCGAGTGATGGTGGATTGACATTCACGGTTTATGGTGAACCCACACCTCTATCACGACATCGGGTCGCTCGTGGCCGCATGTATAACCCTTCAGCTCAACATCAGAGGGAATTTGCGCGTGCTTGTGAGGCATGTATGCCATCTAAGCCACTTGATGGTCCATTAGCAGCACATCTTACTTTTTATTTCCAACGACCGAAATCGCACTATAGAACTGGGAAATATAAGCATGTGTTGAAACCAACAGCACCATCTCGACATTGCACTAAAAAGGATTTAGATAATCTTGTGAAATTCGTTCTTGATGCATTAAATGGTCGAGCATACATTGATGATTGCCAAATTGCAGTTATACATGCATACAAATATTTCACAAATACTTTTCAGCCAAGAATAGACATTGCCTTAAGAAAGTTTGATGATATCTAATTTTTTACATTTATCGAAGTACTTCGTACATAAAATTATTTTACATGTACATCTTATAAAGATCTAAAAAATTATAAATACGTCTCTAACTAATACGTCTTATAATTTAGGGGGGAACATATTAATACGTGTTAAGCCTTTTATCAAGAGATAATGCTAGCCTGCTAGTGGGGGGAAATATTGGAGAAATAGATGAACTTAATATGCTAGCGTATCCACGTACAATACGGTGCAAGGCATCATCAACTGCACCAGAAAGTGCGTCTTTTCCAGCATAAGGGATAGATTGAGAGTTAGCGAATGCAAAATTCAATGGATTGACTCCTTTTTGTAACTGATCATAAGCGTCAAGAATCTCTTCTAATGAAAGTAAAACACTGAGAGCAGTTTTAAGAAAAATACGGACACGACCAGAAGCATCTTCTTCAAGCGCATTGACGAGACAAAGAGATAAAAGCTCTGATGCGTATACTGCTTGTTGGCAAACTTGGCTTGATAGCGGTTCGGGTTGAACAAAGGCCCCTTGCATAAACAGTGAGAGTTCTGGAATACCAAAAATAGAAAGCCATTTAAGAAGAGATAAATAGTGAAGAAGATATCCAAAAAAAGTTCCTTCACGCTCACGCTTCCCTTTACGAATAATACTTGCCAACTTGTGCAATCTTTTAAGACGCCTTGTATCACTTCCTGATAGTCCGGTGTCATGTAAAGACTCAATTTGATCATCAGAGCATTTTTTAATCTCAGTACCATTATCCAAATCTATATCAAAAGTACCATTATTGTGGTCCTTTACAATAGTACCAGTAAACACTTGCATTTGATGTCGATAATTAACTCGACTACGACCAGCTGATACGGAAGGCATATGACTCATAATAGCTGCCAATCCTCCAGCTGTGGGTAGGATAGGAGGAATGACAGTTGGCTTAATAACCTCGTAAATAGCATGAGAAATGTGTATTTCGAGCTGTAAAATAATAGCACTAAGATAAGAACAACAACTCAATCCTAATTCATGCCAATGTTCTTTCATAAATTCATCGTTGGTAATGCGATCCCCTGTGCGTATTAATCTAGTGGCGTCTTGCCATGCCAAAGTGCATCCTAATCTTTTCATTAATGAGAAATTGCCCCCTTCTAAACACTGAACAATAGGAACACCACGATTAATAGAAACTAATCCCTTCAGCCAATTGTCAACAAATACAGATGTCTGATCTAATATTAAATCTGCACGTGTTTGGTCTGAGCCACTATGACTTTCTATTTTATTTGCAGCAGTTTGGATGCTCAATGTTTCATCCCCAAGCATAGAGTCTACCAAAAACTGAAACTTAGTTTGAGGTTTTGTGCTTATATTTCCATTACCAAACACTGCCGTGACAAAAGTTCCCCATAAATATGGAATTAAAAGTAAGGCGATAAGAATCGCCATATATATCATCAAAAAGATAATTAATACCTCTCCAAGAACAGAAAAGGAAAGCAAAATGAAATTTAATATTCTATCAATAATACCTAAATCAGCTGCTTTTAGCCATCCATTTTCACCCAAAAAGTAATGGATAAGGCCAGTTGAATCGTCTTCATTTATTTTTATAATAAGAAAGCAAAAAATAAAGCAACCTAATAAGTGCTTCCTTTTCCAATCTGTATTTGAACCAGATTGATTCGCATGGTCATCCGTTGCAGAATCTTGCAATTTAAGAAAATTCATTGGGTGTAGCATACAAACGTCCAAAGTGTCTCTTGAAATGTGAAGTAATAAATATGACAAAAATGAACCTGATAAAATCAGAATAGCTCCATGAAATATTCCATTATGCAATTGAAACATACTAGTAAATGGGCTACTAAACCAATAAACAACCCAAATAATACAGCTAAAAAAACTTTCTAAACAAGAAAAGATGGCAGAGAAATCTTTATATCTTTCATATTTAACAAACTTGGCTTTCAGTACACTTAAACTAAATGTTTTGTTATAACCAATCAGTTTTGATACTGTCTCCTGTGATTCTGTAAAATAATCCCATGTATATCCAATAATAATTCCAAGACAATAAATGCCAATGTATGATATTACAGCATAAATACCAACTTTGAATGCTTGTTTGCAACCTTGCACAATAATTTTCTTTACTTCATGCCAAATATGAGGTTTAGCAGGGAAAAGCAAAAGTTCCTTTTGACGACTTGACGACTGCATATAATTTGAAAGGAAATAAATAACAGTAATAAGAGCACTGAATGCAAATATTGCATAAGTTGCGACATCATTTGATTCACTACCTTTACCCTTCCTATTATCATTCATAGCAGATATCACATATATGTGATTTAAGCCCACACCAAGAGCTAATCCACCAAAATAGCAAAACGCCAATGGAACAAAACCAAGAAAATAAATATTCTTATCATTGTTAACACCTACCTTTTTGTTGAGGAAAAAAAAGAAAATAAAAAGAGATACTGTCCCCCATGATGCTAAACAATCCCAACCAACTTCTCGTGCAAATGACAACGTACCTTTCTCACCTTTATACCAAACCAAAGGAATATTTCTTATGACAACCATGAAAAATACGATGCAAAAATTAACTAGGAGCCAAAATGTAACTCGACGGGCGCCAATGTAGAAAATAGCACTTGAAACATCATACATTATGACTGGTTAACCAAGAAGGCCGTACCTTCCAGCAACAATGAAACAAACCTTATTTATATTAACTTTAGTGGCTCTCAGAGGCTCTTGTGGTCAAAAATTAACAGGGCTTTTTTACCTAGACCATACAGCCGATTTTCCAGGTTTAGCCAAAAGGCCAAAAGGCTTATATATTCAGCTGGCTTTGCTTATTTTGGAATTATGGAGTAATTTTGTTTGCTTTACCTTAATTTTGCGAAAGTATAAATCATAAATGCTTCGTTTAATTGTTTTGTTGTTCTATCTTGCTTTTACAGCAGGACAGGACAATGAGCCGAGTTCAGCTCCCACGACTGCTCCAAGTAGCTTTCCCAGTGGTGAACCCACTGGTATTCCTACTATAATGCCTTCTGGTGAGCCCACTGGTATTCCTACTCTAATGCCTTCTGGTCAGCCCACTGGTATTCCTACTCTAATGCCTTCTGGTCAGCCCACTGGTATTCCTACTCTAATGCCTTCTGGTCAGCCCACTGGTATTCCTACTCTACCTACAAGTATTCCAAGTGCTATGCCATCTGGTGAGCCCACTGGTATTCCTACTCTAATGCCTTCTGGTCAGCCCACTGGTATTCCTACCATAGTGCCTTCAAGTATACCAAGTGCTATGCCATCTGGTCAGCCAACTAATACTCCTATATTTCAACCGACTAGTGAGCCCTCGTTTATACCTACTTTTATGCCGACTAGGTTTCCTACTGCGTTACCTAGTAAGCCCCCTACTACTATACCATCCTCTAGTGCACCTACAACTCCCACTTCAGTTCCATCGAGTGAACCGAGTAGTAGTCAACCTACAGGTATACCATCATCGTACCCTTCAAGCGAGCCTTCATCATTACCTACATTATGCCCAACTAATATGCCGACTTCGTCAGCCCCTACAACTAAACCTACAAGTCTCCCATCGTCAGTACCCACTATGTACCCAACTAGTTTTGAACAAATAGAGCTCGATTTTAATGCATCTGTAATATTTGATGGTCTAAATGCAACTTTAATTGATAATGATACTGAGCAGGTACTATTATATGCGATATCTAATGTTACATCTGTTCCTGTAAGGGACCTCAAGGTTTTACATTTAACTTCAATTTCAAGTCGCCGTCGTCGGCTAGCTGAAGGAACTTTAGTTGAATATTCTTTTAATTTTATTATTGAAGAAATAGGTTACAAAGATTCCGATGTTGCTTATACTGACGTGGTTAGTAAACTTGAAAGTGCGACGACAGGAGTTTCGCCTACTTTAGTGGTTTCGCTTAATTATTATGCAAAAAAAACTAATATTCCAAGCGTCGTATCAGAAATAGCGTTAGTGACTGGTGTTCAAGATTTAACTGTTACTTACGCTGTCACCACAATTATACGAAGTGCTGCTCCTACGTCAACTCCTACTAATATACCAACAAGTCAACCATCTATAAAGCCAATAAATACAACTGATGATGGGTTTTTTACTCAGGATAATATTATATATTGCTCTGGAGGATTGTTTTTGCTTATAGTTTGCATATCTTGCGGATATCTTATTCACGCACGCAATAAGAAAATCAAGGAATTAGAGGCCCAAGTGAGATCTATTGGTGGTAATGGTAATAATAATGGGAATAGTAACAATGATGATGGTGACCTTGGTTTTAGTGACTCTGCGGCTCATCGTATTTCTACTCGTGATATTTATGGAATTCAACGTGAAACTGAAGATGAAGTAGTAGAATATAATAATCCTATCAGTGATGCACTAAATCATATTCTTGATGGCATTGCAGATAGTGGTGATGAAGTGGATTCTTATGGGATTCCATCTTTATTTCCAAAATATGCATCGGATCAAGATTTATATTATGAATCTGGTGATGAAGCAGATGTTGAAGAAGTTGATGTTGATGAACAATCTAGAAAATCATATGAAACTTCTGATCAATTGGAAGTATCTTCTGCTAACCCAATGTTACAGATTCAAATGCTAAATAAACTCTTCGATGGAGGGAACTGTCCGAACTGCAATTTGGGTGTTCACCATTATAGAGGTCACGATAGTCACCACATACAGGGATGTCCGAAATGTGGTCATCATTACTGCTATGTTTGTCAAAAACCGTATGAACGCGATAGCGATGGTTTCTGGCATGGGACTTGCAGTTGTCCGATCTTTTGTCGAGATGGTTTTGACTGTGGGTGCCCACCGTGTCCTGATTGTCACATTGGTGGTCCACACTGCGGACATTGTGGGCAGATGGTGACGTGTGAGTTTGCTTTGCGTGGTGAGATGGGTGTTCCTTTGCAAGTAGAAAAAGGTTTGCAGCAACAAAAACATCATAAACACCCCCAAGAGAGAGATCTTTCAGATGGTGTACTACTGCCGGAGATGTCAATAGAAAATCCTTTGTTGGAAGCATTTTCTGATTCTTTTCATCCTTCTTTGTCATCTAGCAGTGATGTACACAATATGTCAACAATAAATCCTATCTTTTCTGGTATTTCTCCACATGTATCTTCAACAGAAGATGATTCTAAAATAAATATGCTAAATGCCGTTGGTAATAGAGCTGAAGCGCGGGCTAAGATGAGACAGCAAAGTGAAGAACAACGTGGTGGAATACATTCTCAAGGAGGTGTATGGAAAGAGAAATGGAGTGATAGAAGAGAAAGAAAGTACTGGGTGAATATTGAAACGAAAGAGTCAACGTGGTTTTATCCCACTGGAAGTGGTGTGGAAATATTAATTAGTGAACGTAAACCAGCTCGTCAGTTTGAAGGAACAGACATGGCAAGATCTGGTGGGTTCCAACGACAACAAGCACCATCATATCCTGAGAGAGCACCACCACCAAGGCCTGAAAGATTTGATTTACCACCAACGCTTCCACCTAAGCCTGGTGGATTGGAACAACCAAAACAATCATTAACCGAGCAATTAAGAGGTTATTCAAGTGAAGGGAATGTACAACCTAAACAATCACTAACAGAGCAACTACGTGGTTATTCCTCAAGTGTAAAGGATAAACACAAAGAAAGAGCTGACAAACTTAAAATGCTAAAATAACGCATCGATTGTGTTCTTGATTGGACCAGGCGATAAATCACGCATTTATCACGCAGTGGCATTGACGGCACTCCCGACACTGAATATAATCGGTGATTTGATATATTTGCAGTCTTCTGTGTTTGCATCAGTATTTGAATTTGTATCCATCATTGCTTTGATGTCTCTCTCAATGCTGTCCTTTGTGTCATGGTTACGCAAGAAGAAGATCACTCCACGATTCTACTGCTCATATCCTTTAAGTAGAGTGTTCGGGCCCGATGATTTGTTTTTGACTACAGGAGAGCCTTCTGGTCTTGCTGCGCGCAACTGGCTCCACACATGGGTAGTCGATGTTTGATCCCGATTTGGATAATGAAGTGATGATAAGTATGTAGCGCTTGTAATGGTTTGGATACTGACATTAGCATTGCAAGTGCTCAACATAATTATTTACATACTTTGGTTTTGTTTGCATCCTCATCTGGTGATAATGCTTTTTCTCGGTCAATTCCTTATGTTGACACAGTTACTGAGTATTCGTAATATACAAAACGTGTGGATATCACTCTTTGTTGATGTTTTGTATCTTCTCTATTGTTTTATTATTCACTGTAGTAGTTATTTGTAACTTTCTTGCTTTTAAAGAAGTATCTAATAAACACTATTATTTGTATTTTTCCAAAATTAAAGAGAAATTATAAACAGTCGATTTGAATTTTTTTTTTTATTAGACAAGATTTTCTGTTTCTCCTGATTTTCCCATACCTTTTAAGACTTCTGATCGATGATAATATTGTGTGGTATCAGGGAACAAGCCGTAAATAAAATTTCCCCATTTTGAACCTTGCTCAAATGGGTTATCAACCATCCCATAACTATCTTTCAAATAATCATATTTATGGAGACCCATGTGTTCATTAGTTGTCAAATTTTGAGTAATAAGCGTATAGTGGTATTGTAAAAGTCCAGCAAGCATGCACATCCACCCACAGGAATAAAATGCGAAAAACCCAAGGCTCCATGAGATAGATTCACGCTTGTATAGATAGAAAATTGTGGTTAACCAAAGCGCTCCACAAATCATATGACAAACCAACAATCCAAAAAAATATATATAATTATCACGACCTACAGTATTACCAACAAATGGACAAAAATGATCAAACTTATTAATACAGACTCTTTGGATTTTACAGTGCTTAGATCTCAATGGTCGTCGTACGTGACAAGTGTGACATAAATTAGGTAATCCTTCTTCTGAATTTGCATCACCAATCATTTCCAATGCTTTATCGTAGCTATGATCTGTATCATCATTTACAACCGATGGAGATTTAAAAAGGCACATTAAGAAACATACCCACCACAGTGTCTGAAACATTAAATTCATTATGTGTAGAACTGAAAGATCGACAAGAAAAGGGTCCATCATATTACGAATTGTAATAAGTGAAGCAATAAAATTTGAGATAAAAACAACTCGCCATGGATAATTTGCCATCTCTTTTTCAGTTGATGCACAAAAAACAGCAGAAAAGACTTTGCCTTCTTTAATTCTAGTTGGAAACAAAGATTTAGCTAGAGAAAAGAAATTTGGGGTTACCATTTTTCGTAATGCTAGTTCACACTTCAGGTGCTGCTTTTTCATAGCTAAATCAAGTGCCGTATTATTACTTTTATCACGCTTTAAGAAATCAGCACCACACTCAATCAATAAAAAAGAAAGAACATCATCATTACCTCGTAAAGCAGCCAAATGCAAAGCTGTTTGTCCATATTTATCTCCAGTTTCAATTCCTCGAGGAACAATATAACTCAATAATCCCATCATTTCAGAAAAACCTTTATATGCTGCCCAGTGAACAGGTGAATCTCCATTATTATCAGCCAATGTCATATCAACACCATTCTTATAAAGAAATGCTACAGATGCCGTTTTATTATGCTGTACAGCCAATGTCACAGGAGTACATCCATTTGCATCTTGACAATTCATATCTTGCCTTTGTTCTAGAAAAAAACGTAATGCACCAATCCGTCCTTCACTAGCAGCCCAATGTACAGGATACATGCGAGAATCTCCTAAAGTTTGACAATTCAGTTTAGCATTAAAGCTCTGTAATA
>JACKZZ010012381.1_pt1 | contig 21452 bp, 23 predicted proteins | sample 8027871 | NCBI WGS metagenome assembly JACKZZ01 (sample SAMN15724774, study PRJNA655200) | protist metagenome | isolation source: fluorescence activated cell sorting (FACS) single amplified genomes of... | place: USA: West Boothbay Harbor, Gulf of Maine | collected 2000-07-19
CACTAACATTCGTTGTCCAGGAAATTTCGACAAGAGCAGTTCGTTTTTTTCGACTAGAATCTGAAAGCCAGGATTGAATCAGTTAAGTCGCAACAAAAAGGGTTCATTCGAATGAGAGATGCAATTATGACTCAGATTTCGGCGCTGAAAAAGGATATTACTGTAGTGATTGAAGCCAGCCTCATACTACTTAAGCAGCCACTTCTCACGCTCAGTTACCGAAACAATCATTGATTCGCATTCCAATTGATTTGCAGCCCCTAGTTGACAAGGTTGAGACACGCTCGCTCGGCCATTGTTTGAAACTGTCTAAAGTTGAAACCGCTAAACGGTGAGTAACTGGTCGCTTGTTATACCAGCCACTCGCTCGAAACTGAAAGCTCTCGCTCAGATAAGCTAAGCTACCAACAGCTCTTGTTCTACAATTGATTCGCTCGGTACTACTAGTGAATTGACATCGATCTTCCAAGTACGGTCCTCGTTTATAGATATTACTTTTGGCGACTCCGACAGGGCCAACGAGGGAGTAGATTGTTCACTTGTAGCTAACACGCTCACCACCTTTGATTAACAATTCAGACTGCTCTCGCTCAAAATTGCTCACTTTTCAGTATCAAATCAAGCTCCAACATATTACTATTACAGATCAAGGCACTATAAAAGTTATTCTTAACTATTCAGTACTGTAACTATCAATAATCGAAAATCTTGAGTAAAGAACTAGCTTACCAGTTATATAGACGTGTTTTCATACTTTTTACCCTTAGTATATCTTTCAAGCTTAAAAATTTTGACTGCCACCAATCCCCCGCTTCCCCACAACCTAGAAGTGCAAACCTTACGTTTGTCCACAATGAGTAACCCCCCTCCGGCCCCTCAGACGGGCATGTCTTCAAACGCAGATCCCACCGCTATCACGTTCAATCCACGGTCTGCCTCCGTATCGGGCTCGACTCTCAGAGACCTGAGCAACATTTGCCAAGGACCTCCGAAGACCCGCAGAGTGAAGTCGGAGTACCTAGAAGAAGGCCCCATTTCTGCTACTCAGGTTAGGGTTTTATCTCCGACGTTCCACTCGTCTCCGTTAGGCGATACTCCCTCCTTTAAAGTGTACGCCAATGGTACACAAGTTTTCTACGTCAGCCGATTACCGCCTCACGTATTCATAAGTAGCCCCAACACCCTTACCACCGCGTTGAACAATTACAAGTCCAAATACCACATAGCGGCGGACAAGAGGGTTCAACTTCCGGGCGAAATTCTCATATCGCTTACTTATGATGCCCGCACTGAACTTGTGAGTGTGAAAAATCGGTCCCACTCCATGCGAGACATAGGCCGCAATTTCCTCAAGTCCATCTTCCCAAATCTCGGACTGCGTCGTCATCGTAAGACGGGTGAAGTGAGTTACATTCCTGCAACGCTTGGAATTCAGGACGCAGAAGTGCTGGGGAATCAGGGAGGGCACGCACAGGCTATGAAGGGGTACACTAAGGGAGAAGGTGGGGTACCCAGTATGGGAGGTATGAGGGGTGGAAGCAGTAGCAGTGGGAATCAGCAGATCAACAGCGGTGGAAAAGGCGATGGAAAAGGGGGAGCGGGTAGCAACGTTAAGGGAAGTCAAGGGAAAGACGGAAAAGGAGCCAATAAGAGGGTGAGAAGTGACCAGCAAGGTCATAGTACAGACTTTTCGACTAACAGTAACATTGGAACCTGGAATGGTGCTAACTCAGCAAACGATACTGTATGGTCTGAAGTTGTAGAGATGCTCGATGATTCTGCCCCTACTGTTTCTCTTCATCTCAACCCCTCGACATTGTGTCTTGATCCGCTTTTCGCCGGAAGGGATAGAGTCAAAAAGACATGCACCCTTAGGACGAGCTCAGTTCCGAATTATTCCAACTACGTTAATCGTATTCTCCAGGGCGCATCGACGTGCGTGGTGAATGATACCGCAGTTACCGAAGAAGTTGCGATGATGGCAGATGCTGACCAAGCCCTGAACCAGATGGCCGACGCGATTCAGCAGGAATCCACGGGTGGAAGGACGAGTGGAACGCTAGTTTCTAGTGGAGGAGGGATGATGGGCCACGGTGTCGCTGAACAGTTCGACATCGGGTCCTCGGGTGCTGGAGGAGGGGGGAGAAGGGGGGCGGGACAGACTCCGTCCACAGACGGACCTGTAGGTCAACCGCAGTCTTCAGCTAACGACCATCAACAGGTGCCTTACGGCCCCGCTCCCCCTACTCATCACTATAACCACCAATCTAATATGCCCGCTGTACCCCCTTCTGGATTTCCCCAAAATGTTAACGGTCAGAATTTGCAGTCTCAGAATCAGACATACCCTCCTCAGGCATTTCGTCAAAATTCTACCGGTAACGCTCAACAGTGGCCTCAGAATCAGTTCCCCACTGCGGCTCAGAACCCGTACACTGGATGGAACGGCCCTGGCTACGGTGCTTATACTCAGAACATGCCCGGTGGAGCTCAAGTCCCTGTAGGACAGCCCGTGGTACAGACCCAGACTCATAACACGGTAACTGGAGGCCAGGGCAGTTCTCAAACAACCCAAGTTGGCCAGGGGAATAACGGTTGGGGACAGGGAGGTTCTAATCAGGGCCAAGGTCAGTGGCCGACTGGTGTTAATATGATGCAACAAGGGGGTGGAAACCGGGGAAATAATCCGAATACAGTTACTGGTCCTGGTCATAGCATCGGTGGAGCAATGGGTGGAGGTACTGGATGGAATGCAGTCCCTAATGTTGCACAAGGTGGCTTAAATACTCATCCCAGACCGAGTCACGCGGGTCAAGCTCCGAACACGAATACCCAGGGTCGTGTCAGTGGCAATGCGAATCCGAATCCAGTTGGTCAAGTTCCCCCTCAAGATGCTCCTCAACAGCAACCAGGACAAGCTGCACCATTCCCCCAACAACAACCCAATCTAGGTCAACCCCAAAATGCTCAAGGAGGAGGACAATGGAATAATTGGAATGGGGGTGATTGGAATGGACCTGCTTACAATCAAGGACCAGGATATGGTAATGGCAAAGGAGGGAAAGCTGGGGGGAGAGTAAATGGAGGTGCGGTGCCTGTGCGCGGCAATCCGTTCCTCAATGGGATGGGACGTAGGGGTGGAAATGTCCCGGTTTGCGGACAAATGTATGGGGCAGGTGGAGACGGCGGACTGCAAGATGTGTTGTTTAGAATTGGGGGTCACGCGGGATTATACACAAGCTTGTGCGACCGCGCTGGGACGGGTTGGACTCCTAACGATCAACAAGCCACTCTTATTGCCGTGCTCCAAGAAGTGTGGCAGAGACAATATAGACCCACTGATAACCTGCGGATTGAAGGGATGGGGGAATTGCAATTCCCATATGAAGGTACCTCTGGTTACACCAGCAACGATTTCCCCCACAATAACAAGTTGAAGTTGCAGACCAGTATCCAGGCTTTTTCTGACCCTCTCACCGAGTTAGAACCGAGTATCGCCACTGTTGTCCAAAGAATTATTTGGGGGGGAGAGAGTCACTATAGGGAAGATAGAGTTCATTATGGGACTGGGGATGGTGATGCTATCGCTGAAGTGTTTCTATTCGCGTGTCACGCAGTGTTTCCTCTCGCGTCAGAAAGTGCTAGTCGATCTCGGTTTGAAAGAGCTTTGGGGCGGATTCATGGGCGGGAAGGCACGACTAATGCGACTGCAGCTTCCATTTTAGTGAGTGTGCTTGAGGAAGTTAACAGTGGTGGAAGACTCACACTCGCGGAGCGGGCAGATGTTGGGAATAATCGGGCTCGTCTACAGATCGTTAACAGCATGGTTAAACTTTGCACAGACTTCCTAACCGCAACTTCTCTAAATCAGTCTGGGACCGGTATCAGTAACGATTGTTACTTGAACTCGCTCGAAGAATTCCTCGTCGAGTATACGTTGGTACTCATCAATCAGTTGCCCAGACTCACTGACCTTACCATCCTCCGCGTTACCACCCAGATTTTACCAACGGGAGTTTCGCGGAGGTGGACCCAGTTGGCAGATCTGTTTGAACGTAATATGAGCCGCGTACAAAACTTCCCTGAGGAGCAGAGACCGCTGAGGTTACTTGAGCTACTTTGTTATTGCTCAAAGGACCTACGCCACCAGCATGATACATCTTCGTTGATCTTGACTGACTGGCAGGGGGATGAGTGGCGTGACCGTCTTAGACAGGCGTTGGGTGGACTTCAAACCCTTTTAGTTGTACAGGGGAGCGGAAATGTTCCAAACTTTGGACTCGAATCGAACGCTAATTCGGGAAATGCGGGACAGAAAGCTACGGGAAATGAAGGGCAGAAGCAGGGTCATGTAAACGGGGCTAGTGGTCTGAATGCAGGTACAGGTACTACTTCGTCACAACAAGGAAATCTGAATCAGCCGCCTCAACAGAATCCCCATGCTGGCAGTCAATCTCACAATGCGTGGAACACTCAATGGGGACAGCAGCAGGTGAATCAGAATGGAACAGGGGGAGGCGGATGGAATCAGGGGTGGCAGGATCAACAACAGACAGGAGGACATGGATTTGGTCACGACCCCAATTTCCTCGAAGTTAACACGGACACTGGGGTCGGACGTCAGTCTAATCCTACTAACTCCAATACGCAGAATTCCCAACGCTCCAATAGTGTTCCTGTGCCAGTTGGTACGCATTCTGTCGGTATTCCGTTACAGTCCCACCGTGATTCGAGCGTTCCCCCGCCTCCTGCTCCTCCGTTAACACCCACTCTTGGTAACACTACGATTCACGTGTCTTCTCCGAACGATGCTGGTGGATGCAAGATCACTGTTAACGGACAACAGATTCCGATCGGCGGAACGATGCAATCTGGTGCTCCTGGGATTGGGGTTCATAGGGGCCCTAATGTAGCCGGATATCCTCTACCTGTACTAGGACCTGGGTTGAATTTGATGCATCCTGTTACTGGGTCGAACGCAGTCCCCGGCCTTCCCATAACCCCATACGCTCAACCGTTGACCGGTGGAGCTGATCCACGTTTTGGCTATGGTGCTTGTGTAGGTATTCAAGCTGGCAACATCCCATCTCCTATGTTGTCCGCGTATCCTAGTAACCCAGGGTATCCCAGTCCATATCCCATGATGCTGCCGCAGTCCTCTCCGGCGCTCCAGACACCTACGTCGGCAATTCCTGGTACTACTAACATTCCTCTGATTCCGAATCCGATGTTTCCCACCCAGCACTTATACCCCGCTAACGCCGGCCTTCCTTACCAACTCCCAACGGCAAGTCCACCTGGAATTCCTGCAGGCGTCCCGATCAATCATGCGTATCCGCCGCAAATTGATGTGGAGGGAAATTTGCTGCCCTACGACAGTCAAATCTTGGAGATCCTCGAATGCACGACTTGCGACGACGCTCTTGCATCGCTTTTGCCGGGTATTCCAGATCGATACACCAGGGGCGCCTACTATGCCAAAAACTCTAACTCAGGTAAATTTGAGTTAAAAGAGGAATTTAAGGATCTGCAAATCCGTCTGGTCCAGCGCATGCAGGCCGACGGAACTCAACTTATGAAGATTGAAACTGCAGACAAGGGGTCCACCACTGGTGTCGCCTCGAAGGGCCGAAGCGTGTGTGGCCTCGACCTCTTCTACGGCAAGTGTAGTTGGGGAAAGTTCTGTTCCTATCTCCATGTCGGGTCAGCCTTAAACTACAATCAGAGGCAGCAGACGCTCAAAAATTTTGGGCTGGAAGTGGAATCCAAAGAGGTCGGTACGGCCATGTATGATCTATATGAGAGCGCTCTGAGTGATCTTAAGGGAAAGGGGGGTAGTTTCGGCAAAATGTTTGAAGGGATTGAGACTAGCGACGATCTCGCTCAGTTTACCAATTATTTTGGCAAACGCAATGCTAGTAATCCTGCTAAGTTTCCGTTGAAAGCCGTATACACGGAGGGAGCGAGTGCGGGATCCTTCTGTTACTCTGGGGCACAGTTAAGCTTTCCCGGAAATTGGACAAAGTTGTCCCCTATCCTCAAGAAGTGCGTGGAGGGACGTGACAGACCGAACCTGATTACCGCTTATCCGGCTGCGTTCGAATCAAGTAAGAAAGACGCGCAGGATACTCGGGCTGGAGGGAGTAGAGATGGAAAGGGAAATGGAGGAGAGTGAACTAATGATGAAGATAATGATAAAAGGAGGGGGAGTGAAGACAAGCAGGAAAAGGTGGAGAAGGAGGCGTAAGCGGGGGGAGTCATGGAAGAAGTGACAGAGGATGGGTTTTAGAGAGCATAATTTTTGTCGAAGGAGTCAAATTTGTTTTAATTTTCTGTAGAATCTCCAGCCAAGATCAGAGACTATTTGTTGACCCCCATACTGGAATCCCCAGTATCTGTCGATCTCCAACCAACAACTCTAGAACAACCGGATGCTCCCGGCGATCAAGAGTTACTAACTACTATAGAAGAAGGAAACATGGTCATGGAATTAGATTGCGTAGCTGAGCTAAGCGGTGACTCTGAGGTCAGATTCTAAGACAGTGAAGTCGCTACGGATCTCAAGTTAGACCGAGTTCTACCTAGGGCAAGGACGACAGAAGCATGGTGCGGTGAAATTTATGCCGGCATTATCGGTGAAAGGCGCATCGATAGGGATGAAACCTGTCCGAAGGTACTGTAAGAGCTAGGAGTCATAATTCAGAAGGGGCCTAACGACCGGTGCTAAGCGATAGTTAAGAAAATCGGTGGCTATATCCCAAAACACTTCCGTATACATAGTGTTCTCTTCTTACTAGTTGATGGACAAAAGCATTACAGTATACCGCTGGAGTTTGATGGGACAGTGTTCACGTTTGAGGAGTTGGGAGAAGTTGAAGCTGGAATGATGGAGTTATAGGGGGGGGTGTTGGACAAAGAGATAGTCTACATACGTTAAATGAAGAGCCTCAAGCGAATCCGCGGTGCTGGAGTCACGGAAGTTTTACATCAGGGTCCAACGCTTCTACATCCCAGTCAATCTCTAACTGCAACTGCGAAGGCACTCAGTAAAGATCTGGATACCTATTAAAAGGCGGCGCTTTCAATTATTATTGAGTAACGGTGGATCAGAGGGGAGGACTTCAGTTACGCTGGAGGGAATGGAGTACCAGGGTGTGGCAAAACTACTGTCTACAAAACAGCTGCAGTCATCATCGGTGAAGAAATAGCCGCTAAGGAACGGGTATGGGAGCGTCTCTACATTGGTTCCACTACCAACCCGGCCCTATTAGACCTCGCCGATCGACTTCCTGCCTGGTAGGTTCCTGTGCTGACTATTCTGTCCGACGCTTAGCGCAATAGGACAGAGTCCCTTCACTTAACCGATATTATGCTGGTAGTGGAAAAACTCGGGGTCGAGAATCCTAAATCAGATTTTGGGGCTTTCCGGCGAGCACGAACGAAATATGAAAAAGCTCAAAAGTAGAAAGAGTGTCCACCAGCGCAATTAGAGGAACTCAGGAGCTTAGTAGTTGATCTGAGTGCGCGGTGTGTTCTCCTCATTCAGTTACATGCCCTAGTAATCCTCTCAACTACTAATAGCGCAGTTCGAGTTCAGGTTCACGTTATCCGGGCGCTGCTGGACGAGAGATATTAGATACCGGCGGCGGAGAAGATCATAGTTGCTGACATGCTGACTGGAGGAGGGATGAGGACAGCGGGAAGGATTTTAACGGAACAAGGGGACTTGAACCAACTTCACAACTTCTCGCGTCACCCCCTCTACACTGGTGGCCCTAGAGGGGTTCCGAGCTGGAATTTAAAAGTGAATTACAGAAGTGAATCCGCCATCGTAAACGCGTATTCCAGCCAATATCCCACTGGAATTGAATGTAGAGGTCCCAAAATGCATCGCGTGAGGTATCGCCACCCGTCACTTCTGATCCTGACCGGAGGGCCCCACGAATAGCATAAAAGTAAGGCTGAACGGGACCTAATGGAGCTCGCAGTTGATCACCTCCACCAGAAAGGTGAGGAAGATATCCTAGCGTTACCCGTTTACAAGAAGTAGGCAGCATACATTCGAACAGAGTTAGGTTCGAAGGTGAAGAGAGTCGGGACAGTGGACAGTTGTTAGGGCCATGATGAGGCAGTTGTAGTCGGTAGCCGAGCGTCCAACCGCCTTACACCACATTTTGGCGATTAGCGGCTTACAACATACCTTAGTCGAGCGGCGGCCTTAGTGTTGGATTTGGTAAGTACGCAAATGGTTACATCCGATAAATCTCACTGGAGCTTCAAGTCAGCTGAAACGGTGACCGAGCAGGAATTCCGAGATAATATTTCCAAATATCTTGCCAGTGACCCCAATCCACGTTACCGTGCGCCTGAGACAGTACCTAACACTTCCGGTAACGGTACTTCTAACGGTAACGGATCCAAGCTTTAGTAGGTCACTAACACTATGCTTTATCGCAGTGTGTCAACTCATGTGAAAGGACGCAGCTTACCCCCGTTCGAGAAACCTGTTCCCTTGAAGCCGTATACTGCGTACACGTTCGACGGACAAGATGGCCAAAGTCAACTTCTAATTGCCACCACTGAATGGAAAGACGCTCGTGTCTCATTTAGTGTTGGCTATAGTACTGACTATGACCTCTAATCAGGTAGAGGCGACACGGATTGGAGAGTCATCATAACAGCCGACCCATCCTCCATCCCCCAAGGTGATCTATCGGTTCCTCCTGGTGACAGACCCTATTTAACCGCTTTCTTAAGCAGACATCCGAAACTGTCTACCGTTGTACTTCGTTAAGCTGTGTCTCAGGTACTCGAAAGACTGGTCACCAAGATAGGGGCAATCCGCAAACTGGTAGCCAAAACTCCCAATGCCAAAACTACAACACCTACCATTGAGATCATTGCTATTGATCGGGACAGGGGAGAAAAGGCGACAGTACTCATCAATGCCATTCTCTAGTCGGTCACATTATTAGATCCTACCGTGCTACGTCTGTTAATTAGTAAAAGCGGCAACAAGGCTCTTTACAACTTAGGGATACCTGAGATAGGTCAAATCTGGGACGACGGAGTTTTATGTCGGGATCATGTACAACTTATCCATGAACTCAATTACGGTGATGGAAAGCCAGCGGCCATTTAGGCTATAGGTTGGCGTGAGGTCGTCCGAGGTGTTGTCGTGAACAAAGTCATGTCTAGTACCTAACAGAAACAGGGGGAAGTATGCAACGAGGTATTAGAGGTCTGGAATTCGGGAGCAGAGGAGGTCGGGGAGGTAACAGCGGCAGAGATGGAAGTGCTCACAACTTCGTTAGCACTTACTGTTACTAAGGCCGTTACTGAATTGGGAGAGAAGTTAGTTTCAGAACTGCGGGGAACCGAGGCTGGTGCAGGCTCCAATGAGGCGTAGTACAATACACGGGAACCAATGGATGAGGAACCGGTCGGGAGAAGCACAGATGAGGCAACAAAGGCACTAGATCACGGGTTCAGATTTCTTCTCACAGCGGGGTACTTAGTAGGACTCAAAGATGAAGCGGTATCGTGGGAAGATCCAATTTTAAGTAGGCTAGGAGCAAAAGCAGCTACTAGGCGGAAGAAGTTACTCGCAGACAGAGGCCTTATGTATCGGTATCTACACTCGGATCCGTTGCTATTTCATCCGCTAGTACTAAACCAGGTCAACGATCAGCTATCCATTTTGTGTAAAGCGCTGGAACCTGTAGAGACTGAACTTCTCGCTTTGGCGTCTACATGTTTTATAACAGTGTCGGGGGAGGGGGACCGGAAATTTAGGGACTACCGCGAAGTGGATGCAGGTAGACCTCTTCAGCATTACAATTTGTATGAAGACCCTGGGAACCCTATCTTGATCCTCTTCGTATACATGCTGGGAAGAGCGAGTTAGACTGGCATTGCTGACCTACTTGGTGGCCGTTGGTCTGGTAACACAGTGGGAAATATTGGAGAAAGCATATTAGGCTGCTTGCAGATGGTTGCTGACAGTGATTCCGGTAGTAAAACTTAGACTAGCGAAAAGTACTACCCTCAAACAGCAGCCAAGATTCGCATCGTAGACGCTACTCCCAAATCTCTTACCCAGACTCCTTCTCTCAACGTCAAAGATACTAACCGTACTAGTGACGTGTATCTAGAACACTATGCCTACTTCCCAGAGAACAAAGAATCATGTACTGAGGGTCTCACAACGTGGCATATCTAGGCGGAAGGACTAAATGAAGAATCACGCGTCCTTGCATACTATACCAGCGCCCTATCAAAAGTCTCTATCAAACGAGTCTCGATCCGGCTCAAAGAGTCCATGGATTATCTCCACGCGGTTCAGTAGAAGGAGGAGGTACTAGGGTTCACAAAACTTGAACCACTCGATGATTCAGAATGGGCTCGTTACCGAAAAATCATAGGGCCTAAAATGCAACTTCTACAGCCGTTTACCTATCCCCAAGTGCCGACACTTAGTAAGACGGCCTCAGTTCTAGCCAAACAAACCGTCAATTATGTTACTAGCTATCCCGAGGTCTCTCAGAATCTCTATCTAATGACAGAAGACGCCCTAAAGACCGCGCTTATTGCCATACCTACTGAGTTGCCGGGTATTACTTTCCCCAAAACTTCAACAGCTGCTACTGAATCAAACTCAGAAGCTCAGGTAGCAGAAGTTGGTGAGAAGAGAATCCCAGCCGAAGATCCAGACGGTGATGGTGAAGACGCCTATCGGTCCGTCGATTAGTAGTCTATCAAACCGAAGACATTAGCTGATGATTCTGACGATCCCTACGCTATAACTACTAACAAAGAGGCAGAGAAGTTATTGACTGAGAATCCATTAGTCAAACAGGCATTCCAGTCCGTGACCGCATTCGTATCAGGACCACAGGACTACTCCGAATTTGACAAAACCTTCACAGTAGTGTCATCCACAATCCCAGCACCTCACTTAGTAGACCCACATGAGACACGGCAGACAGAAGGAGCGGAACCCAGTGAGTATCCAATTTGGTTAACTCATTTCAGTAGTCTTAAGAATCCTGAAAAGGTTCCAGAGGGGCGTCAGACTACAACTAACCTAGGCTTAGGCAATTTGCGCGTACGTGACTATCATCTGAGCCGTGTTCTGCACTTCCCACAGGATAATCTTGATACTGCAGCTGCCGGCCGGCTGTTCCACTACTTGGACAACGAGCTACCTGTTGGAGCCCGAGTCCACATTGACGGTACTAATCCTACTACTATTGACGTACTGAGAAAAGCGTGGGACAGCCTTAGTCGACTAGCACCTAAAGCGGCCGTAGGCTTGTGCGGCAGACTACGAACCAGACCACCTCTAATACATACTCAGGGTGTCCCACACTCCAAACGATTCGCAAACAGCCAGTTACCAGTATCCACAACTTCCGGAATGGATAGCCGATCAAATAGCAATGCAGACAGACTACAGACTTCAGGTGATAACTAGTTACAAGCCGGAGCGGCAGTGAATCAAACTGCTACAGATACTACAGCAGTGGGATCGGGGAAGTGTTAGGGATAGGTAGCGCATGAGTGCAACCAATAATTATTAGAATCACCGGTGGAATCTGATACAAAGACACTAGCACAGGGGTTGGAATCCACAGTTGAGTTAGCGTCACAGTAACAGGTGTTCTAACAATTAGAGAGGGAAAACCAGGTAGTTGGAAAAGAAGTAGTGGGGAGTCCCTGGACAGATACAGATGCAGTGCTGACGAAAAAGCTAGGACACACGGGGTTGATTTCCGCACAAGTGCTAAGTAAAAAGATTGGACCAAGAGGGGAGGGACTAGGAGTCATACCCGAAGAAGAATAGGCTCGAATAAGTGGCGAAGTAGCTGAGGAGGTAACGGCAGACCTGGATTGGAAATCCCCGAAGAAGCACAGGCCTAAAACAGCTAGCAAAGCGTAGAAGGCGGCGGAGATCTTGAGTGGACCGAAAGGTTTCGCCAGGATCGGGACTATGAATTCCTCAAACGAAATCTCGTACCTAGATCAGTACTAGGGTGAGAAATTAGTTAGGACGGATCCAATACTGTCGGATGCAGCAATGATAGGCGGAGTGGAGTCGTTCGAAGTGTTCGAATCCGGGGCACAGTACGTTGCTAGTCACGATCCAATGCTCGCGTCCGAGGATACTCTGACCCAACTCGAGGGCGACGAAACAAAGTTAAAATTGAAAAAGTTGGAGTCATGGGGGAGTAAGGGGGAGGGTATTGGCGTACTCAAGGGTAGGAAAGACACATTAGCCGCTGCTAAGGAGGTGGGATTCGACGACGCGACAGTATCATCTCTAGAAGCGGGAGGTTTGATGTTTCCTAGTAATCATGAATCTGATTCTGAGGTTGATACTACAGATGAGGGTGCAGCATCAGACGATGAACTGGAGGGTCTAAGTTAGATTATGTAGATCATCAACAGCATCCATCACAGCTCCAATGCCGATTATGCAGACGTTCAGGGCGCACATGAGCTTCTACCCGAATTCGAATCGTTGATGGAGATTGTGGACGACGTCTAAGACTATTCCGCTAAAGATCTTGAACTCACACGCCTCATCCAAGATGCTCTTGGTCCTAGTCACCTTCCACAGTAATCAACGAGCGGGAAATGGGTAGTTCAAGCACTGAACTGGGATCAGAAGGGAACTGTAGATGCAGCCGCTGTCCAGAACTTATGGGACGCGTCACCGCTACAAGACGTGCAAGCAGAAACTGCCACTAGTCTAGCCGACGCTACTACTGCTGCCAAAAACACTCGTGCTAAACCAAAGGCAAAAGGGTCTATACGCAAGGCCGAAAAATTTGAGTAAAAGATCGCGTCCGGGGACGCAACGTATCGCGAGATTTTACACAAACACCGGGCCATGCTTTGCGCATCGGCGTCGAGGGTCTATAAGCATCTCAAGGAGAAGACTAATATTTAGGTTACCCCGGATGAAGTCCTGTTCGCGTGCAGTTTATGTCCAGACTGTTTGTCCGACAGTCAGCTCAAGGACTTCCCCTGTCACTCACTTTCGCATACGGGGGATGAGCATCATTACGAGCTGGACATATCTGATTTTGACTACGGGTGTGAAGACTTCCTACGACAGCCGGCTGGTAACCAAAAATTGCGAGCGCCCACTAAGCGCATGCGACAATTCCGTCTTGGGGTAAGCAGATGTGGAATGCTTTACTGGAGCTTCCCAGACGAGACGGAGTTTGTAACATTCTTTGATGGTGTTTACGACGATGTCAAAGGGACGAGGTGGGAAATGAAATCTGCTACGTGCACTGACGCTGAAACGCAAGGGCTGGTCAAGTACGAGCGGGGATGCGATGTCCGGGTGCTCCCGCGTCATGCGCAAGATCTAGGATTAGGAGCGGTGGGTCGGGCATAGTATTTTATCAAAAAACATTTGATACGCACGGCCGGTAAAGGGTTTTCAGACGACTACAGAATGCAGTTAGCTGTGGCTGCCTGGTATGAAGGCGGATTTTATGGGGTACCAATTGTGGACTTGCTACCATCCGCTGTAGACGATGCTCCTGCCGTAGCTGCGAAGGATGAGAAACTGAAATTTGTCTCGAAACTGATCGGATCTCGGGAATTCAAGACCGATGCCAAACGTAAGATCTGGTATACAGCGTCGACTCTTATCAATCTCGAATAACGTACTTGCAATCCAAAGGTCCGCTGCGTCTGGAAAGATTCCTACTAACGATTCAAATATTGCCACGGAACGCTACTCAACTTCGTAGGAATTGTAGCCATTATTCTAGCAGGCGGCAAATTATGGCGGGTTGCAGCACGGCATTTATTCCGGGACAAGCTTAATTTACGTACTCTTGAAACTGTGGACGCAGAAAGCATACGTGATCTTTTTGAGAATCAGGTATAGCTTGACTTGAATCACTTGATTGGCAAATATAGGGTTTACCGGTTAGGGCCTACCATCCCGCGTGGGTTTGCGAGTGAGACGCATCTGAGTAAACCAACTAAGCAGGATATTCAGGCGCTTGCTGCACAAGTTGAGGGGAAGCCAGCAGACGCTATTTAGCAGGTGTCATGGTCGTCTTTCTGCGCAGGTCGTGGAGATCCCACATCATTTTACGCGATCGCGACAAGTGTCACGGAGGAGCTTGCAACGACGGGGTATTTATGTGCCCATACAGAGACGGGGTAACCCTACCTGTTGAAAGAGGACAAGAACCCCCTGAACGGTTATTAGTTAGGGTCAAATGTTCTCTGGATAGGCATAGCGGCTAGTGGGGAATGGCACGTTGAATACTGGATCAAGAGTCCTGAAGCCTCTTTCACCGCGGTGCTAAACGAGATTGGAAGTTCCGAGTCTGTTAATCCGTTAGACTATACTGATGATGCTACAGTCCTTGAATTTACAGAGAATGCCTGCTAGTCGTTGACCTCCCCCTCTACGGTCGCCCCAGATGCCTCGTCTGAATTTCTTAACGATTGGTGTTTAAACTAGTGCTCGACTATCGGTACTGATCCTGACACTTCCGACGACAGTCTAACTGGGAACGGTCACAAAACGTCGGTAGCTCGAATCGCAAGCGCTCTACTACTCGTCTGCACTAGTCTAGCACTCGCCGATGATAATCCAGACGTAACTGGGCTCACTTACCACTCTGTTACAGGTCACGTAGAACTCACTACGCAGACTGGTGCTATGATCCAGATTAGCCCGGAACTCGCATTGGAAAGTGTCAGCAAATCGCGTGACGATGAAGCTAGCAGTGTTAATTGGGCTCGGCGCACTTTCAAACCCAAGAAGTGTCAGACCGTATACACACCGGGGTGTCCTACAATATCTATCAGGTTCAACCAGGGCATAAAAACGCATCACGCCTTACGATGCTACCACGGCCTCGTGACTGGAGTCACTGAATATGAGCTTTCATCGTGGGTACTCCCTGCTGATTCGTTCATGCTCGACACGGTAAGAAGGGTGGGAGACGCGCCCGTGTGGGGCGGACGTCTTGGCATGTGCCCGGAGACCCCAACTATGGGAGGTGGACCCCGTAAACAGGACGAGGATCAGGCTGATAATGCTACTGTGGGTTTGATCGACGCTGACAGCGACCGGATGCTCTCTCTAAACAAGCAGTATAGGGTGTTACATGTTAAACAGGATAGATGTATAATTGAAATTGTTCCGAAACGGTATGCTGAAGCGGGTTAGATGGGATTGGCTAGATTCGTCTAGGAGGGAGAGAGGGGGACTACCGTGTCTACTTGCGCAGACACCGGCAATATGGGGGTGGTAGTCACTGATACAAACAAACGGGATCTTACCTACTGCCCGGAAGAAGACACTCTTATCGTTTCCGATCTGAGCATTGAGCAGGTAGCACTATGTTCGCTGGAAGGAGCTGCCGCTCTTGAAGCTGAGGGGTATGGATGGAGGTATGCGAGTCGATAGGGCGCACGGGTGCACAGTAATGTAACTGCAGCTAATGGATAGGGCAAGGATTCGTCGTCTGATGGGGCTAGGCTTTATGATGTGACGCTATGTTTTCGGGATTTTACGGACCCTAATGTGTGCGGCTTTGTAAAGTTGGATTTACATCTGTGGCCGGCTTACAGGGGCATCAGCCCAATAAACTTAGGGTCCCCTATTGCCCTGAAGTACAAGATTGCGCGGAACCAACCAGATGAGCCTTACCTCACTTGGTCAGTTCCTGACTAGTTCGGGCAGTCTGTAACAGTACGTACTACTACCGTGCATGACCTCGGTTACAAAACCGGTGCGTAAACGGCGGAATATTTTAATAAGTTATCCATATGTGGTTTTCTCAGCCAAAATTACCTCTATGAGCATGAACTACCTCTCCCGACCGTACCTTGCACCGATTCTTGCGGTGAGTTAAGTTCTAGTATGGATAGCTGCGTTAGAGAACAAGAAATAGAACGTGCGTTCAGTGTAGTGCTGAGGGACCAGGCGGGTTCATGTAACCAGGGTCAAGAATGCGTGCAACAGGCTCTCAACTCTAACGCATCTCAGTTCCACGAAGACTCATGTTTAGAACTAGCCACTGATACTAGTACTGGTAATCTGACACTGGTAGCCAAAACTACTCGCGCAAAGAAAGCAAAAGCGAAGGCAAAAGGTCGAGCCAGGTCCGTCCCTAAACTTCCTTCTACTAAACCCTCTTATTCTGGTACTAATGGCGCTAAACTCAAAAGACGCCGAGCTCCCCCCAAGATCTTTAACCGGTCAGAACCTATAGCAGATGCACCGGTGGCGTACTTCGATCATGGCATCCTTATGATTCCTACAGGCGGAGTTCTCATTTTACGCGAAAAGGAAGCAAAACCGGGGCCAGTACGGGAAGTAGGGGAAGTTGTGTTGCTTTCTCTACCTAAAAATCTCGTAAACAAATGGGTCTTCAAACGCCACCCTCCAATGTTCGTCGTAGGGCTAGAACCTTTGAAGATTGAGTTGATCAACGTCGCGTCAAAACCCATATCTGCTACTGGTGTTACTCTTGAATGGTATGCTGTAAGTACCGAGCGAGTCCAGCAAAGCGCGGCGTTGGAAACTGAAATCTTATAGCTAACTCAATTATAGGACCAATCTCTAGGCGCTGAAACAGCAGATACGATCTCCCGGAAAGCTGACGCTCAAGCTGCCACTCGGTCTGCAAAGCGCATTGATACAGCTACTACCGTAAGTGTTACAGGTACGAACGGTGACGAAACTACCGGACATCTTTACGAAGACGCGCTAGAACAGGTGGAGGGACAGGATGAAGAAGACGAATTCGTGGATTGCTGTCAAGAAATTTAGGAGGACTGGGGTTCCGAGTGTATTGGGTTAGCTTCATTTGTTCAGCGATATCGACGGGTGGACGACGCATTGGATGCATCCATTTCCGACTCGGCTACGTGCGGCAAGCTGTCCAACTACAAACAGGAACTCGAGCAAGATCGCGACGACCGCAAGGAGCAGGAGGCCGATGATAAGGAGCAGGAGCAGTGGGAAGCGGGCCAGAAACAGACGGACGAAAACAGTTACCAATTTCGGAATTTGGTTGTATCAACGTTTCTCGCTACGCTTAGCTACGAATTTATAGCGGACCTGCACTGGGAATAGCGGCAAGGGAAAGCCTTCTCTAAGACAAGATCTTTTGAGTTTACGCTTCTGACGATTCTAGTGTTCGTGCAGGTCTTTGCGGACCTGTACACCTCTAATTAGCACCTAGAGGGACACGCCATACCGGTGCTAGTGGGTGGATTAATAACCCTCTTAGACTTTGATCTATCACTGGCACCGGCGCGTCATTAGAAGGTTCTTCCATTATGGGGGATTTCCTTACGGAAAGTTATCCTGTTAATCAGGAGGGAGTTGGCAACCGGCCTGTTAGCATGGCCGTCCCTAGTCCTGGGGACGGTCATGTATGCGCTGAATGTGTTTGGGGCGGCTAGGGCTGGGAAGAGCCTTGGCCGTCTCATCACTGATTTCAGGCCGGTCAACTTGATGTGCCGGCTCCCATCCCTACCCCCCATAATAACAGCCGCGGTGTGGTCTCACCTCAGGACCCGCCGGGCTCGGTGGTTCACCGAGCTCGACATCGCCAAGGCTTTCAATACTCTCGTCTATTCTCTTAGGGTGTGTCAGTATTTAGGCATCTAATTTGCGAGATTACTACTCGTAATCGCGCGAGGACAACTTGGACTTCGAGCAATGCCCGCCGCCTGGGGCTAGCGGACTAACGCGCTTAATGTTAGTCATGCTAGCCCCGGCGCGGTCGGTGCATTTGCTGACTCATTCGAGAAGTTGTTAGAGGACAAGTATGGGGCAGACTACGATTCTGGTGTGCTGATACACATTGATTTGCCAAACTCTATTGTGTCCGAATTTAGAGACAGAATCAGCAAGGAACGGAGTCAGTATATTGAAAGCCGCGGTTGTGAACCATGGGAAGATGAAGAGTGGCGGGCAGAACGAGCAGTGGATTAGTAGCTTACGATTCATCGCACTCCGACAGATTCAGCAGCAGAAGTTAGTCCAAAAATAGAAGAAAGTTCAGATGCTGAGTCCGTTAACCAGATAGGCGATTCGAGTAATTCCGGTACAACGCCAACCTAGGGTGGTGATCTCAAAGCATTTTCTGTTAAAGGTCCCGTGTACTTCTACCGACCTGATGAACCATATGGATTCTGCAGCAACTGGTTTCCGATTTCTCACGTAGGCCGGGATGGAAGGTAATTTAGCACCGTGGAACAAGAGCTAATGTATACAAAGGCGTCTATAATGGGGGACGAGGAAACAGTGTCAAAGATTTTAGCCACCACTGACCCTGCAAAGCTACGCAGCTTGGGGAGAAGCGTCCGGCCCTATGACCATGCTAAATGGGCTTCTCAAAGGGAGGAAGTCTGCTATAGGGCGGTGCTATCAAAATTCGAATAAAATGAGGGCATTAGAAGGTTGCTGGGTAATACGTGTGGACCTATAGTTGAGGCTAGTCCCACGGATAGAGTATGGGGGGTGGGTAGGTCCATTAAAGAGCTGGTCGGAGGAGCAGAAGAAAGAGGTGAAAATTTGTTGGGTAAAGTTCTTATGCGCGTCAGAACCTCACTGGACTCGATAAACAAATCCCAGGATGCTTAGCTTCTACATGATTGTTAGAAAGCACTAAGAGAAGAGAGACCAGTCTACCTGGGTGGCCGTATTCTCCGACAACGTCTCCAAGGGGGTCCCACAGTTTCTGAGCCTGCAACCGCGTTTACCCTTGAAACCGAGAAGGATCTTGAGCTCGCCAGTATCACGAAGCGTGATGAACTACACCGGCCTACCGGGGTGTCAGATGATTCTAAGTCTAGTGCAAGTCAAATAGCTGCAGCCCTCGTAGAACCTCGTTTAATCGCCAGCAGTGAGAATCCTAACATCATTGATACTTCTGTAAATGTAGGTGGTCGAGAAGATGTGCTTTTCCCAGCTATAGACCCCGATATGGAATACCCAGATATAATGGATGAAGCAGGCCTCGAACAGACGGATGCTGACGTCGACCACGTTAAAACTCATTCGCTCCCACTTCCTGTATGTCCGTCAGCGGTAACTTGTACGCCCGCTAGTTCATGTTGTAGCTCGAGTGCCGTTTCCCCATGCAATTCGCCTAAACAAGATTCTGGGCCAGCCACCCATCCTTCGCTGCCATCGTCTGGGTTTTGCGGGTATACTGCAACCGATACCACTGAAGGTCGGGATCGTCATGGGTATAGCCAAAGCGCGTTTCATTTGCTTTTCCTTTTCTGGACGAGTTTTTAGGTCTTGTTATCCTTCCCATCCCAAGCCTACCTCATCGTGCAGGCTGCAACAGATGACTTAGCTTATGCCTCTTCCACGGTATACGAGCTCCTTTTTAAACTGTTGATTGTATTCAATACTCTCAAATCATTGAATATAAAATCCAGTTTGAGAAAGATGACCATAGGTGTTTCCCAATGTTAAAGCCTGGGATACTCCTTTAGTCGGTCTGGGCAAATCGTCAGTTGGAAAAAGTTAGTAGGGGTTGCTAACTGGGATTGGGGTGGGTTGGATAGCGCCACGCGGCTAGCGTCTTTACTGGGAATGTTGGTACATTTTCGATCCGCCTGGGGACCACACTACGCCCATATTGTTGGTACTTTAACGCCATTCTTACGTGTACCCAAACAATTATTTCGCCAGACACTCTTTTCTTCCTTGAGAGCTGTCAAGGCCTTAGAAAGCGTGGTAAACGCAATGAGCAATGTGGGAACCACCGAAATCCCATACGGTGAGGTCCTATCTGGAGTTCGAATCTTGATCGTCTGGATAGATTCGAACCTTCAGGGGACTTCTATCATCGTATCCAGCATTGCCAGGGCAGCATTGACTACCCTTACTATCGATAATTTGTATGCGCGGCTTGGCGATTTCGCCATTCATATCATCGATAGTAGCGTATTCCCCTCCGACCTCCGTTGGCTCGCGGGGGCGGAGGCGGAAATTTACGGCCTGCGTAGGTTCAAACGCAGACTTGATGTTCATCTTCGCGGAATACCCAGAGTAGTGATCGCTGATAATCAAAGTTTGCGCGACCTCACCCGCTCCCTCCACGCAGCTTCCCATGCCGCTCTCCAGCGTTGGCTGGTAGAACTATTAATCTGGTCTTATAGTCCGCTTCTTCGAATCCTTGTCATGCCAGGCACGGACTTTAGCGATCTTCCGAATCGACTTTTGGGGTCAGTCCGGATCGCAAGAACGGAGTATGAAAAAGCCTTATCAAGTGACGTCGGGACCTTAATCCGTGCATTGTTTCCTGTAATACGTAGAATTGATTTAAGTGCGTTCCAGTTAGAGGGTAAAGGAACACAGCGTGAAGTAGCAGCTGGCGTAACGGAGCTCATCCTAAAGGAAAGGCAGCAGAGTGGTATGGCACAAAAAGATGCATTGGCATGGGTGGAAACAGAGTCAGCAGTACTTGAATCGAGAGGAACACCAGAGTTTCCCATCACTCTTAACTACACCGGGTTAGAATCCAAAGAGGAGGGAAAAGTTAGTGACAGCTGAGTTCTAAGAGATAAATAGGTAAAGTAGGAGAGGAATAGAAACAGATGGGGAAAGAGAATCAGTTACAGGTTAGGGGTCAGCAAAGTTCTTATATTCACAATCAAGTCTTGGGCAATGGAGCAAATTTATTACACAGCACTACCATTTACGAGCCTGCTAGTAACAGGGGCTGTCTTTTACACACTCGCTACTGCTCAGGAGTGGTTTTCGGTTTAGCTCTCGTGGTTGATCAATCTCTATCCGTTATTTCAGCTTTCTAGTGGGTGTTTTCCATTTCCGATTATAGGTCAGTTTCTACGGCCAATTAGATCCATCTATATCAATCTCTGTCTTTTACATAGTACTATCACTAGCACCATCGACCTCAGATGGATGTTCAAGAGCACTCTAGTTCTGAAGAAATTATTAGTTAAGTCCTATTATTAAGTCTGTAATCTGAACCAAAATTAGCTTATCTAAACCATCGGCAATTACGACAGGCAATCTAAATCGATACGAGTCCAGAAGGCGCTACAAACTTCCCTCTTCATCTCTCACAAGTCTTGTATTTCTGTTAAGCAGTTGGAGCGGTTAGTCCCACTCCGAGCGGGTCTGGTCATGTCCTATTTCGTTATCCAACTTGAGTCAATCTATGAATCAACCAGTTACGTCAACGGCGTCCCGTGGAGGGAATCTAAGGTATTAATTTGAGGAATCTGAACGAAGGGTGAAACTAAAGTAGGGGCGGCGAGGCTAAGCTGGGGGCGGCCGCTGGAATCTTAGGGTAGTTCCAACCGAGACTCCAATTCACCCACCCTTCCAAAACTAATAGCAGTGAGTTAGTGGCACAGTGACTGTGAGAATCCAACTAGGCTAAGACTGCGATTTCGTGCCAATAATA
>JACKZZ010001865.1_pt1 | contig 21444 bp, 15 predicted proteins | sample 8027871 | NCBI WGS metagenome assembly JACKZZ01 (sample SAMN15724774, study PRJNA655200) | protist metagenome | isolation source: fluorescence activated cell sorting (FACS) single amplified genomes of... | place: USA: West Boothbay Harbor, Gulf of Maine | collected 2000-07-19
TCTAGTGTTATCTGGTGATGGGAGGGAACAGTTCTTCGCCTCCGAGGCAAGAGAAACGAGAATCTCGACCACGTCTCTTTGGGCATCGAGATCTTGTCCGACAGTTTCGAAAAACCGCAACGCATTTGCCATTCGTGTTATGGGACACAAAGGTGAAGGCAAGTCCGTAACGTCGTTCAGACAAATTTGGAGAAGTCCAGAGGCGTTTTCAGTCGCGAATCTATCTATCTCAGTATTCAGCCTTTGTTGGAGCTGTGCTCTCTGCTGTTCAGGGCTTTCATTTAAGAGGGTTCTCAGTTTTTCTCTGTTCTTGGAAGCGGCGGCGATTTTTGGATCGCTCAGCAAGTTCTTATCGAGGTCGGTGCTGAGCGACACGAAATCTTTTAAACATTCGTCGAGAAGACCGGATGCATTCGCAATTATATCGCCGTTTTCCGATCCACTGTCTACTGATTCAGATGTTGCGTCGGAGTTGCTGGGGACGTGCTGGGAGGGGGATGCCTCTCCGTTTTGAGTGTTCGCTGAAGGAACTTGCGTGTTTTGTGTTACGTCATCGCCATTCCCGTTATTCTGATTTTGACCTTGATCGCCTTGATCTTTGCTCGAATTGTCTTCTGGTGTTGTGGATGTCTGCGAGTGCGATTCAGATGCGTGGCCCTCGTGATTCGTCCCCTCGCCCGAGACGCTGCTCGACGGTTCTTCGCTAGACTCGGCGACACTCGGACTTGAACTCTGCTCTTTGTCTTTGTTGCCTAGCTTTTCCAAGAGTCCGAGCTGGTCCTGGGGCACTACCCCCTTTCCGTCCCCCACGAATCTGTCGTACATCCACGCAAGCTGATACAACGGACTAAGACTTTCGTCTTTACACTCTTCCAAGTGGTGTTTTAAGGCTGACGACTCAGACGCTGCGTCGCTTCCTTCTAGGAAAAGCTGAAACATGGATTCAAAACTCTTATGTTGACTGGGAGCTTCTGCAAGAGCCTGTAGGTCTCTCAGAACTCTGACTCGCGTCGAATCCCATGTATTCTTCGACACATAATCTTTCAGCTTTAAGAGATCATCTGTGAATGCCTCAAATGCCATAGTCGTCCAAATGCTGCGGGGCTGATCGTTCGGGGACGCCAGACAAACAAGAACATTCGACGGGCACAGGGTTGAGATCAAGAATAGAAAGCAAACAAGAATGGGAGGACGACGCCTTGATAGACGAGACCCTGTCGTCGAGCTCATGCTCAATAGATGCATTGCTTGTGCGCGATTTTGCACACATCCGACACTGTGCGAATATTTGCACTCGTCCATCGTTTGCCTTGGCCTTGATGCTGATAGGAGCTACAGCTGGGATAAAAAAACACAAGGACATCGGATATGGAGGACCTATACACTATTTCAGTACGCACACAGACGCATGCACAGTGAGCTCCTCGGGCTCGCTGAGACACTTACACTTAGTTAATAGAAATATCAAAATGTGGACCCTGAAAGAACTCAAGCGTGCCGGTACAACATATTCGCCCCTCGATGTGATGATAACCTAACCTCCTCAACGGTCCATAATGATGTCGTTGTAGAATTCAAATTCGACCGTGTCACTCATAATTACATCTTCTCTAGATATCATCAGTCATCGTCATCATTATATATATCAAGATGATCAGGTTTGGGACTACACTCTGCTTATCGTTATCATTACAACGAATACTTAATAAAAACGACTGGCAAACATTTCATAACATGTTAGAAACGTACAAACTACACGACCTGAAAATTAAAATACCACTGAGTCTTGCTCTTCATATAATTTCATCGACCTGATCCGCAAACATTTGAAAACTTTATGACAGATTTACCAAGATCTTATTCCATTCAAAAGATCACAAAGATCCGCTGCATGCCCTCCGTTTCCGTTTGCCGAATGTTATGAAAATGGACTTTTTCGCCGTACCGCAGAATAGATACTAAAACTGTAGCTGTACTACAAACACTCACAGATCCGACGATGTTTTTGAGATCGTTCGAAGTAAGGAAATTTTATGTGACACGGAATTTTGCTGTCTGAAAATCTTGCCGCCAATTTTCATCGCTAGTAACGCTATTGACAGACTCACTGCGAAACAATGACAGACAACGATACTTTCAGTTTTCGGTGGACACCCGAGCGACTTGCGCATGTGACAGATACGGAAACTTTCGACCTAGGCTGACTATCGGATTGCCAATGCCACGTCTTCGATATCGCTGTATGGAGATTGGTGTCATCCCAACCACGAGCTCCGTGGCCCAATGCTTTCTTGTTTTGTAGAAATCGAGGAACGACAAACACGACCCTTTCGTATCAGATTATCATTATTATTCATGTGCTTTTGGACACAAAACGAGAAGTAGCACCGCGCGCAGACACTTGTTCCGATATCATGTCTCCCTGCGTCGCGCTCCCATTCATCTAACTAGTTGTATCAATATTCGTTCCTCACGTGACGCATTATGCTCCTGCCACTTCAATGTGATCGAACACAGATCGGGAATGTCGTCGCGCATGGATACCTCCGTGTCGCTCTAAGTCAACCTCACAATCAACCTGCTCCTCGCATTCACAGTTTTTCTCAATGTACATGCGCAACAATGACAATCAAGACCAGACCAAATAATAATACATCCAAATTCTATCGGGAAGACATTTTTCAATCAATACTTCATTCATGATCCAGTGAATATGGCATAGACACGATCTAAAAATTGGCTTTCTAAACTGAAAAGATAGCATGGAGATGAATCTCTCGCGCTCGAATTGTCTCGAATGTATCGGGCAATACAAACAACAATTACTCAACCGCAAACTTTTCTCTCTGAAATTCATTAGTTACTATGCTACACAACGACATCCACTCAACAAGCCAGAATATGGATAGCTCCGCGATAACCAAGAAGAGGCTGTTTGCAAAACAGCCGTCAACTCAATTTGTCGAGAGCAATTGTCTGAACCACTCATACCTTTTATCGACCATGATCTCCGTGGCCTTCGACAACGCTATCTCCTTTTTTCATTTTCTGGCGGGTACTCCCATTTCTCGAAATAGGATTCAATAGAATTACGACTGCAGAGGTGCTTCATTCTCTCGTCGCCCTGTCGGTGATCAATGTCATGAATACAAACTCTCTCGGCTACGGCTTCGACTCTCCTCAAGTCGGCGATGCGTGTTTTCCCTCGACCTTCCTCTCTGGACCAATCATGACAGCGAAAAACGGCTCATCGACATCGACATTCTTTGGGAAAGAATGCTGCTTTTTGTGCTACGCACGCCTTACCGAGGACAATGTTAAATGATGGGAGAAACTAATAACGGGGAATTATAGACACCTTCATCTGAAATTAAGAATTTGTGATAACAGGGGAAACTATCATGTATATCGCTGGTACTTCCTGCTCCTTTCATAAAAAAAAAAAAAATTAATTTTCGCAAGTTCCACTTTGACCGATGCATAGATGTGCAGCTTTGAATTGCTCCTGGAAAACTTCACACCTCACATTAGACTTGTCACATTAGCACGAATGTTCGTATCGAAATACACCTCGCCGCCCTTTGCTAACAGCAACATTTACATTTACGATCTGTATCGTGCTCAGATTCCATGTCGATTTCGGTCATGTCTGAGTCACTCCCGCTGATCATGGAATGTGCGGAGCATCCTGAATCCGAGCTCATGTCCGTCCCTTCGCTCGGTTCTCCTGCCTCCGTCTCCGTGTCTCCCGTGTTGCCCTGATCACAACATCCTCGTCCCCAACGGCTGCGAATTCCTTGCCACATATTTGTGCAACCTTGTAAGAGACTATTTCCGGGCTGCGACATACCTGGAAATTTTTATCCCAACGACGTTTCAGGAACCAAAGATTGATTGACGAGTCAAACTTCAAATTTAGCTCTATATTTTTATTTCTACTGTGGACGCTATTTTGAAAACCCTCCACATGAAATAAGCCCACTCAACATCTAGGACACTAAAAAAGCACTTACGATCAGTTTGAGTTCCTTTCGAGTTCTTCGCAACCTCAAGCGCGTCAAGACGCCGTTCCACTACGACTCTCGCCTCCTGTTCTGTCTTGGACATGGTTTGCAAGGTTTGCAATTCTTTACTCTGCTTTTCCAACTGCGACTCGATGTTCCCAAGGCGACCCTCCATTGCGACTCTCTCGTCCTGTTCTGTCTCGGACTTGGTTTGCAAGGTTTGCAATTCTTCAGTCTGCTTGTCCGACTGCGACTGGATGTTCCCAAGGCGACCCTGCATTGCAATCCTCTCGCTCTGTTCTGTCATGTGTGCCTTTTCCAATTCTCTGATCTGCCTGTCCGACCGTAACTTTTCGCGCATGAGCCGACGTTGCGATGCGATCTTCTCATTCTGCTCTCGCGTCTGCGCCTCTTGTAATTTCGTTTGTGCCCTTGCCAATGCGCGAATCTGGCTATCTGCCTCCGACTTTTCGTTCCCAAGGCGATACTGCAATGCGATTCTGTGGTCGTGTTCTCTCTTCCGTGCCGTTTGCAATCTCCTCTGTGCCGTTTGCAATCTCGTCTGTGCCGTTTGCAATGCGCTCACCAACTCATCCGAAAGTCGCTTTTGCTGTTCCAGGTTCCGAATTCGTGTCTTTTCCTCCTCCAGCTCTTGTCGAGATACACGAGTCTCGTCTGCATTTGGAAGAAACTTGCGCACGCCTTCCTCCACACGCTTGTCGATGTCGGCTAGCATTTGTTCTGCGCTACTTAGCAATCCTCGGAGGCGTGTGTTCTCTGCCTGTGCCTCTTGGACCTCTGCAGCGAGCTGATGTAGATTTGGAGGAAGCTTTGCCAGGACTTCCTCCACACGCTTTTCGCGGTCGGCGAACATGTCTTCTGCGCTACTCAGCAATTCTCGGGCGCGTGCGTTCTTGGACTCTAAGTCCGCTCTCTGTTGCTCTGCCTCACTCAAGAGTGCTCGTAGATGTTGCGTTTGGATTTGCAATTCTTCCACTTTTGTTTCGCTTTCATCTGCATCAATGAAGTTCACCGCGCGCTGCAGGACACGTATGAGATTCCGCTCCTCAGCATCAGAAAAATCCGTGAGAGAGAAATATAATGAGAGCCAATCTCCCCGCTCCAGTTCAGATTCGAGCTCATCGGCCTCCGCGAGGAAAATATGACGCATATTTCCGTCGAAAATGTACCGTCCCCGTCGCAATATCTGTTGGACGCGGAAAAGGGCAACGATCATTGCAACTCCATATCGAAACTTACACCCTCTTTCCTGTCCAGAATGCGATCTGAGATCCTTGACCAGAGTGCTTATAGAACCATAGTTTCGTCTTATTTTCCCCTCCATCACCCTTTGGCGGAGATACCGTTTGAGACCGATTGTTTCGGGAGCCACGTGCAACTTCAGCAACTCATCGGCCGCCCAAATCGTCGCCTGGCGGAAACCTGTCTTGTAGTCCTTTCGCAACTCTTCGATGCTTCCCGGAAACTTTGGTGTCGCTTTTTGTCCAGACTCCTCTTTCGCCGTTTTCCATTGGTCTAAGGCTAAGGAAAAGGGTATCTCATTCTCCATGAGCAGTCTGCTCAATTCATCGAGGGGATGTTTCACTTCGTAAGACTCTGTGTAGTCGTTCGCAAGAACAGGCCCTGGCTCGATGATATCACTGCAACGGTGTGATTGGTCAGCATGAGGAATCGAATCATGCGCGCCGGCAGCACCCGCGGATGACGCACTGGCAAGAAAGGCGGCGGACGCGGAGACGCAGAAACATTGTTGCATGAAAACGCCAGACAAAACAGCCATGATCCGTAACCGGGGAAGAGACATCAATAGAAACCTCATTTTCGTTGATCTCAAGGCCGTAGTCACGTTAGGACAACTGAATCTGAATGTGCGGTGTTCTCAAGCACACGCTTTGCTTTTGGAATATCAAGTAGTTTTGTATCTCTAGTAATCTTAATCTAAACAGAAACTTTAATACACTGAACTAATACACTTTCTATTACAATGTCACAATCTTTACAAATCACGCGCAACGATTTATGATATTCTGTACACAAAACAATGCTATAATTCATTTTCTCGGTCTCTGTGCAGAATGTGTGGAAAATGTGCGACTATGAAGGATGAAGAATGTGTTCTGCCTTCTAATGCATATGTGTTGCTGTACTTCTTGCCGCCTGTGTTGCTGCTATGGGACGCACCCAGGGAGACATCATGCATGTAACGAACTGTGCTAACGATGGACACACCATGACGAATGCAAATCATGTTCACGGATGCGTGGCAAGCCTCAATCCTCAACCATACCTGGTCGGGCGCCTGCACCGATGCTTTGAATGTGCTCTGCAGTCTTCGATTGTAATTTATATCGCCAAACGAATCCCCTGACTGGATACGGCTGCACTGTCTCTGATGCCATTACATTCCCTCTGTAACACCGTCTCACGCTACACTCTCAAACAACGCCCCGCGTCTTTCAATCCCTTTGCTGCCTGAATGGATCCTCGCGCAAACGCAACACGAAACCGTCTGAGTGCACTGCAGTCTCCCGAATGCAGAGATCTGCGAGGAATATGGATGTGTGTGGGACCTGCGTATTGTAGCAACCAGCAAATTCACGAATGGTGTGCAATGCTCGCGCAATTTTCAAGATCAAAGCAAACGTCATAGCCGTCTCACTACAATTGACGCACTGTTTTCAAAATGAAGATCTAGATGGCCGGCCGTTGCTAGAAAGACATGGATGGGGCCGTAAAAACTGAAAACTTATCGAAACTGCCAACTCAGGACATTGTTTCGGCCGCCTAACGGAATTATGTTCTGCGAAGACGGAGAGATGCAAAATTCGAGAATGACACATTTACGCTTACTACTAGAGCATAGCTACTACTGACTACTTCTGAAAAACTATCAACACTCACATAGGCTTGGCGTTGGCGCAGACGAAAATATTTTTTCTAGTCACAAGCATCGGCTACATACAATACGCATAACACCCGCCCATCTCTCCCAGAAAATTGCCAGTTTTTGTGTCGATGCTCTGAAGAATAATGAGATGATGTCATGTTTCGATCTAGGTTACTGATGACGGCCGTTCCAAATCAAATTCAATCCAAACGTAATCAATCGCAAGAATCACTCACTCGTCGTTGCGAGGTCTTTGTTTCGCAAATAATACTTGGAGCTGAGAATCTCTTTCACTCGGATCTCTTAAGCAGAATTATTGTACGATACATGTTGAGTGGAAATCAACGGACTTCGCCACCGAAGGACACAACAGACGTTCTATGCATAACACTGAACTACAGATGTCGCCTGACGGCATCCGCAGAAGAACCGGAACGTTTCTGTGCTGGACTGATTGGCAGCAGATAACAATGTATGTTACCAATTCCGCACAATAATTCATGTAAATATCTGCCTCGAAACGCAATAAATCCAGGTGCTGAGGTGCACGTACACATAGTCATATGCTGCACCTGTTCCAAGTTGCTTTCAAACACACACCGAGGAACCTCGTTTGTGCAAATCAAATTTTTGACTCCCTCAACCGATGTGGTTGATACTGTGTGTGCCACCCTTCTTCACGAGGAAAAAGCTGCAGAGACTGCTTGCTCATCGTTCGTAGCACGCAGGATGAGGAGCATCGCCACCTCTTCGAGCAGAAGGTAAAACAACGCCCCAACCGCTCATACCTCCCATACAACGTGGTGACAGACTAAAATGAATGTTGCGGTGATGACAAACGATTTGGAAATCCTGCATCCTCACGTTATTTGGATGTACGCAATTGCACCAACCATCGCAAAAGACGGACTCTGATGTCATCTCATACCAAACCGTTATGGCTGAATGATGACGAGAAAACAGAACAGAGTCATGTTTCTTGTCTTGATGAACAACGATGAAACGACAGGACTTATGGCTGATGCCAGATATCCCTTGCATCTCTCCGTCTCCTAGAATGCGTTATTCTAGAGATCGTTGACTTGTGTGAATAATCTCGCATTCCTGCTTCCTCTTCAAATGACAACGCTTTAAAATGCACATCATGGAGGACTTGGACTTCGTATTGGACTTTCACACGACACTGACTCATAACACAACTGACACGAAAACACCACAGATGCACACGATAACAAAGACAGACTAATGCCTGATACATCCATCTCACACTGCGTCAATCGCAACTCCGAGATTACAACAAAATCATATTATCCATCACACAGCTAGTCATCCGAAGCAATCAGATGCAACCACCTACATTTAGAATGCTCAAAATATTCGCAATGCAGAGAAAATAGTTGCCGTTGTCTGGTATACATACTCGTTATAATTGCCCGCAATTTGTTTCCAGACATGTTAAGCTTTCGAAAGAATTGTTGCTAATTTTTACTGCACGTGTTGAGATCAATTACTTAGAGATCATGAGAACAAAATCATTTCCGTAATCTAATCTAACCAAAAAGTTCAAATTTTCGCACATTAATAAAGAAAACTGTGCTCTGGCAATCAAGAATCTGCTTTTTCTAAATCAATCTGGATTCAATGTAATTGCGTTTGATACTTTCTTCTGTGTGCAAGCCTGCCGTCAGTTGTGAAAGTTGTAGAGCGAAGATGTATGCGTCGTTTTCCAATGTGAAAATGCAATTTACGTCGACTCATTGCAGAGAAATGCATTGTTAGAAACGGATATTTCGTCTTCGTGCAGCACATGTGTAGCTAGCCTAAACGAGTTGAAGTTGAACACGAGCTACTCTTGTAAACATCGCACCTCTCACAATCTAAAAGGCTTCAACAGCATCCGTGAGATCAACATCTTTTTACCAAAATTGATTCGATTCTCCACCGGTTTATTTGATAATACACGCTGACGCTGTAGGCTGTTCTCGACTCACTGCCCTCGATCAAAACGAATTTCATCATCGGATAATTTCGAATTTACGTTATAGCTAGACCTTAGATATGAAAACCTTTTAAATGAAAAACATGCATTCAGTTCCTTCCGTTTTTATTGTCCACATCTTGTTTACTTCTTAAAATGCTCTAATGCTCGAGTTGTGCAAAATTCTCTTGTTTCAGACTCTGCCTGATGACATGTGTTGAGTATTGACGGAGAGGCAAGACTTTCCGCTGCTCCGTATACTAGAACCCAAGGATTAATTATGATGATGACGCCTCCTGTACGTCAACAAACATGCTCCAGACTCAGAACTTGAGTCACAACTCTTGTTGGATCATTCTCGTCCCCGGTATCTATCGGCATCGTCGTCGCAAGAAAAAAAAGCACAATCTCAGACATGAATATTAGTATTACTCACTAGATCCTGATCAACTTTCACAAGGATCCTGATACTTCTACACGAAAATGCATGTTCGCGCGTCTACGTAAAGCAACGTTCTTATTGATTTTTCCAGATAGAATACTTATTCGTTATTTGTTTCTGTACAGGACACACCGTTTCGGACCTCATCATTCTGAAATAAAGATTGAATCGGTAATTTCTGACACTGGATTGGAGGCTAGAAAGTTTTATCATTATGTACTTGTACTCTTAGCCTTTGGCACGGGAAACAAAAATCCATTGCCTTTCTTTTGTTCTTCACGTAGATTTTGTCGGTCAACCTGATGATTGTGAGACGGGTGGGTAATCCACAATCAGGGTCGATCCCGCTGTAACAGCAGTCGCCAAGATTCCTGAAAAGAATGCGAGCGATTCCGAAATCGTCTCCTTCCATTTTTCATAGCAAGAAATGAATCAGCTTCCAAACCAAACGCATCTATTGCCCTGACCAACATAGCCATCCGATACCAATGCAGACACCCCGATTAAACCACTCGTATATGTCCCATGCACATCCGAAACCACTCTATATGCTCCTGCTCATTTTGTTTCCCTGTCGAAAAGACGGAAAGAGATATGCCAAATAAATCATCTTGTATACGTAGTATATCAATTCCATTAGATCGAAACTCGTTGCATGTAGTCAATAAGCAATATCTATATCAGATTCAATTCCAATTCCAATTCTGTCGTCTTGCCAAACTCATCATAGCATACAATCTACAATCAAATGATTGTCTCTCTTTCCGAGGAGGGAGTTCTATGAGCGTAGGTCTTTGCCCATCGTGTACTGCACTCCTTCCGTCTTGAATTCGTCAGAAACAAATGTGCTCGAGTTTAAAAAAAAGTCTGCTGAAAAAAGCTGTATTCGTACTATCTTGAGAATCATGTAACGTGCTGTGTTTAAAGAATGAATGAGTGAATGCACTGCTGCTGTATCGCTTTAGTAGAATGAGTCATAGGTTGTGAGTTTGAGAAACATCTGTAGTATAATCGGAAAAATTGTCTACTTGTCTAAAAAGGTTGAAGAAACGTACGAGAGCTAACAAATACTTCTTGTCTAATCGACGCACTTTTCTGATCAATGGATCAAAAATTGCAATGCCGTCTCCGCCGATAACTTGGATGTAATGTATTTGCTGAAATCATTTCTGTCCAGCCTCTACTACTGAGAAACTACATGAGTCCAACTTCTGGTTTCTACACTAGGACCAGAATATATATTACACTTTACAATATTAGTTAGACCCGACGAGAAGTGAAAATCACTGGCAGATACAGAAGATTTCGTTTTCCATTCAATAGAGAATTCTAATCGTGTCGTCGTCCCAACGTCTCTGCACAAGATATCTTCACACTTGCGTCTGCAATCCATAAGAATCAAATATTTACGTTTCAGGGACCGCTTTGGAATCCCGTCATGAATTAGAATTTAGTCGAAATGCTACAATAGTCTTAGTCTGTTTGTTTTGTTTTGTAAAGTCTGTTGATGAAATAGTCAGATACTGTTGTGCTGTTGATGAGAGATTACGTCTGTAACTTTACATTTTGCTCAATGTGAGGGCTTTATCGGCTTGTAAATGAGATTCAAATTTATAATGATCCAGATCTCTGTCGGTGCACTGTTACCTGAAATTGAAATAGAAACCTTTTTTCTTGATGAAATCTTTGTCGATTGAGTATTGTGGCTTCGATATTGCTTGAGAATACGTTTTCGTTTCTGAATAGTGGATTGGTTGGGCTTGGAAATGGAAGGGAACAGTGGGATTGGGGTTCTACGTCAATGCGATTATTTAGTTTCACTCTCAAACGAATTGCGAACCGCCGAAGCTGAGTTGCGAGGCTCTTTGAGTCCCCCCGAATACGCTTCCGGCGTCGGAGTTTTCTTCCTCCAGAATATCTAGAGCTCCGCGCATATCTTCTATCAAGCATTGGTCTACGGGCATACCACCCACTGCTTTGCCGCGTAGCGCTTGAAATGACGACTCCTTCACGTCGCCGAGCGCGAGTTTCCAACTTGCGCGCCTCTGGGAAGTTTTCGATGATTCGTCATCTAGGTCAAGAGACAATGTCTTCTGGTTTTTGCTGTCATCTTGATGCAGCGTCGTATCTCCGAGCTCGGAAAACAATTCGTCCAGATCGTCTTGTTCATCTTGGTTGCGCTCGCTTTCTATACGCTTCGTCTCTTCGTAGGAAATCGTGCGGCTCTCGACAAGGTCGACATTACTCATAGTGTTCACTATGTTTGTCAGCAGGTTTTTGCTCTGTCCTTGCGAGAGCAAAAGAACCGCATCAGCTGCAAAGGTGTCCTCTTCGGGAACCTGTGCTCCGTCCTCTCCCACTGACGCGCGATTCCCGTAGTCTTTGTCATGCGTGCTGCTCCTGGACGATGATCCGCTGACTCTCTGCTCGTGGCTGTTGCTCTTCTCGCAATTTGACAGAAATACTTCTTCGTCTTCATCTGCAGCACGTGTCGCCTTTTTGCTCTCAGAGGTTTGTTTCACGACGTTCATGGCTTCGAAACGCTTGAGCATCTCACCCCACAATGTATCGATCTGCTTCTTCTGCTCATCCTCTTGCAAAGCGGCTCCACTCGATGCCTTATCGCGGTTTTTGTTGTTCATTTCTTCCCACAACATTTCGATTTGCTTGTTCTGCACCTTAATTTTTCGTTCTTGCTGCCGCAACTGCTCAACTTGTGTCCGCATAAGCCTCTTGTATCGTTCGTCTCGAACATTCGCTTGGACATCTTGCAGTTCTGCATCTCCCTGCCCTTGTGGCTGATCGCAAGGGCTCTGCGAAGGACGTGAGGGATGTGATGGCGCGTGTGGCTGCTGCGGAGATTGCATCGAAAGCCGTGGATACATTTGATTTTGAGGATCTGGCTGGCGACACTGGGAAGGCCGCTGTTGTTGATAACACTGGGAAGGCCGCTGTTGTTGGTAACACTGGGAGGGCCTGTGCGGTTGATTATGATTGGGAGCTACTTGCGAATGTCGCTGATGATAAGCCGAGACGCGTGCCGCATTATGACTAATGGTGGAAACTCGTTGATTTCCATTGTTCGAAGTCTGATACTGCGGGGGCGGATAGTAGCCGCTGTTCCTTGGATCGACACTGGCGTATGAGGATCTTTGCCCTTGCATCGGCATGTCGAGTTGTGATCGTCGTGCAAGCATACCTTGCGAAAACTTCGGCTTGCCTTTCGAGTTCACCAAACCGCTGCTCATACCACACGAGGTAGCACGCCTTTGTCCCTCTTGCGTTTTGCAAAAAGAGCCATCCCGTGAAGCTGTAGTAGGGCCGGAAACCGATTGTTGACCCAGGACGAGAGTAGGGAGGGGCAACGCGCTGCTTGACGCCTTCAATGAGGACCTGGATGAGGTAGACAGATGAAAATACTTACCTGAAATCAACTACTCCGAAAAGCTTATGCGCACTCTCTCTGTCATGGTACATAGAACAACAACACACATGAATCATAAATGACACTCATCCTCACTAAGACCGTATTCTTAGAAATGATTCAAAAGAAAAAACCTAGGAGGTCCTGAAAGGCGAGGCTCGCTGAGATTTGTTCCTTTGCTATGTCGTGATTGCGTTTCGGGCTGCCCAGGTTCGCTTCCATTCTTCAAGATCTGAAATATTCAGTTGAGACAGGGAGAAATAATTTTCGCTACATTGACGTACAGACATGCAAACATGGTGCGACATCAATTATCTTGCTCGTAGTCCAAATCGACTAAACACTTCCACACCACTGATTGATGCACAAAAACAACACAATTCAAAAAAAAACCTAAGTGTGCGAAAAACGCAAAAACTAAGCATGTCAATCTTACCGATTTCTTAGGTTTCGCGGTCGCGGCACTGCACAATCCTCGAATGATATGATCATCGTCCTCGTCGCTCTCTGTTGTTGATATCGTCGACATCATAGAGCTTCGTTTGTGCGACCGCCTGGACGTCGACCTCCTCCGTGATGTCGATCGCCGTGCGCTTTCGCTCGCTCTTCGTGACTTTCTTCTAGATTCGCTGTGAATGGTAATCACTGTGCTCTTTGTATCGGCATCTTCGACAACAGACTTCGCTTTCTTTGATTTCGCTTGATCTTTCTTAGTAGCTTCCCTGCGCGTGCACCGAAAGACCATGATCACGCCGAACATCGCACCTGCACAGACGAGGATGGAGGCGCCAATCATAGAGATGATGAAAATCATTCGACCGGTGGGTGACAGTCCGAAAAGGCTGTTGTTTTCATTTTGGTCCAAATCATTTTTGTTCCCCAATGCCGCGTCATCTTGTGAGTTTCCCTTGGGTTTTTCAGGATCACCGGGCTTCGGTGAGGGACCTGGCTCAGTTGGTTTTTTTTGCGATTTTTCGACGAGTTTCTTTTCGGCATGCTGCTGTAGAGCCACATGCATCTGTTTGCCATCGGACGTTTTCGCAGACTGGAATATCTCTCGAAGACCGCCATTGAGGTCCTTCTCCTGAAATAGACCGACAAAATCAAAATGCTCCGCGACGTTTTTATCCAGGTGCTCCAAGGCTTCGAAACCAGGGATGTCCCTCAGTACTTCCGTCGTATCTGTGGGTGTTGAGGTCTCTGTTGATATGGATGATCCCTCCTCCAGTTCCTTCATTTTGTCGACATAAGTTGAAATTGTTCCCGCTGCGGTGAAATATTGTAGAGCAGCCTCGGATTCTTCTATGGGGGAGGGGGAGGCTGAAATCTTGGTCAGCAGATGCTGCGACGGCACAGCACTGTCGTTCTCGCTTGCTTTGAGCATCTTAAAATGACTTTGCAAGCCCTTGTTGAGCTGGTCATCAAATTTTCTCATGTGGTTCCTTTGCAGAGCATTTTGTCGATGCGTCTTCAGGTCTTTGAGATTTTGCGTAGCCGCCTGGATTTTGTTTTTGCTCTTCTCAGTCGACAAGGTTTTCGCGTCAGATGCAGCAAGAAACCGCAAATCTTCGACGACTTTGGAAGCAAAATTACCCTCTGCCATGAGCGTGCTGAAGAACTCCAAAAAGGTTTCGGATTCTTTCAGGGGAGACGATTCCTCTGGGGGGGATGTTGAGGAGGAAATATTTGTCGCTAAACTGCACAACGACTCGCCATGGAGCTGGATGTTAGCAAGCTGCTGAAAATGATTACCCAACTCGTGATTCAGTTGCTTCTCGATTTCACTCGCGTGGATTCCTGCCAGAACCTTCTGGCGATGAGATTTCAACTCATCGAGATTTGATGAAACAGCATCGATTTTCTCTCTCGATAAAGAGTTTCCTTGCGCATCGGAGGTGAGAGAGACGAGCCCGGGAACAACTTTCGAAGCCTTTTCTCTCTGGACTTTGAGATCTTCGATGACACTGCTGAAAAACTGCAAAGCATTTTCCAATCGTGTTATAGGGTTTGGGGGGGAATTTGCTTCGTCTTTCAGCAGAGCTTGTGGAATGCCAACGGTCTTGGCAGCGACGTAGTTGTCGAGATGCGCGTTTAGACCTTGCCTTATTCGCGATTCCATATCATCGCCGTGTGCACTTTTCGTTTGTTCCAAGTGCTTTTTCAGGGGCTCGATGTCCTCACCAACGCGACTCGCGTCTGCTGCGCTTAGCGAGTGCCCCTGGAGAGATGACGCAAGCGACTCCAGACCGGTCAGAAATTTGTCACGTCTTTTGTTCCCTTCGGAAATCGCTTCGGCGTGATCTGGATCAGCTGGTGTTTCTGGGTCACCAGATGGTTTCAGGGGATCAGCAGCAGGTGTTTCTGGGTCACCAGATGGTTTCGAGGGCTCAGCGGCTTTCTTCGGAGGATCAGCAGCTGGTTTCGAGGGATCAGCAGCTGGTTTCGAGGGATCAGCGGCTTTCTTCGCAGGATCAGCAGCTGGTTTCAGGGGATCAGCAGTTAGCTTATCCTGGTTGTTATCTCCAGAGAGGGGGTCTTCTTCGGCTGGGGGAGGAGTGTGGGATCGAAAATGTTGTAGAGCCCCATCCATCTTGTCTGGAACAGTTGTCTGAGCAGATGACAAGATTTGTTTGAGGTTTTCATTCAGATCCCCGCCTTGAAGCAAATGGTCGAAATATGCCTGGAGGTTCTCTTCAAATTCTTTTTCGAACCCGGAAAATTTAGAAAAACCTGTGCTGTTGTCGCTTCTACACTTTTTGAGAGCGTCGATATTCTGAGAGAATACTTCGATCTTCTGTGAGCGTGTGGTCGAAGTGGAAGATTCGCATTTCAAATCTGTTATGCTATCCATACAGCTTTTAAGCTTCACGCCTTGTTCGAGACATGCGTTGAAATACTGCAAACTTGCCTCGGCTGTTTCTATAGGAGTGGAAGAAGTTGAGGATGCATCAGACGACGACCCAGACTTATCGTACTTTGATGTGAAGGGCAGAAATTGAGTACGCAGATCGGCGTCAAGTTCTTGTGTGAATGTGCCCGCGTCTGTTCGTTCCAGAGCCTCTTTACGATGCGCCTTCAGCTCTTCGAGATCACTACTTGCATTGTTAATCTGCTCTGCTGATAGAGACAAGTTTTCGCATTCGAGACCAAGAGAGGTCAAATGATTAGCAACCTTAGGGACTAAAATTCTTTGCATCTGGATATCTTCTTGTTCTATTACATCAGTGAAGAACTTCAGGGTGGCTTCGGATTGCTTTCGCGGGCAATCCAAGGAAGAGAGGCTCGGTGCCAGGCTTTTCAATGGCCCATCACGCAAACCAGACTCACGGAGGAGTCTTTGAAAATGAGAATTTAACTCGCGGAGAAATTCCCCCTTGAATTTACTTGTGGGGATTCTTCCCATGGCTTCTTCTCGCTTCGTCTTCAGGTCCCTGACTTTGTGGTGTGCCGAAATAAGTTCACGTCTCTTTGCTGACAACGACGAATCTTGTGCATTAGAGAGAAGAGAGACCAAATCTTCAAGAATCGCTTTTTGGTGTTTAATATCTTGTGCAGCAGTTTTGAAAAAGCGTAGAACGGCAGTACATCGTCCTAGAGGGCCTTTTGGGAAGGATGGCACCAGGCTTTTCAACGGCTCGGCATCCAGCTTGAGCTCTCGAAAATGGGAACGCAACTGCTCGTCTAGATTTTTCTGAACGAAATCGACGGCGTGAGATCGTGCTATGGCTTCATCTCGGGGAGCTTGGAGAAGTTCTAGTTGAATCTCAGCGGCTTCGATTTGTTCAGTCGACAGGGACATTGGTTTCGCCTCTGAGAGAGGAGATTTCAAAACTTCTACCAACGCAGCAGCTAACTTTTCTTGAGCTGTGCAATCTTGTACGACAGTTTTCAAAATCTGTAAAACGGATTTGCATTGATCTATGGGACAAGTGGTGGATGATTTCACCAGGCTTTGCAACGGGTCCTCATGTAGCTTTAGCTTTCGAAAATGGATATCCAGCTCCTGGTCCAATTGTCCTTGCACGAATTTCCGATCCTGTGACCTTTCTGTGGCTTTGTTTCGAAAAGCCTGGATATTTTCCAGTTTGGTCTCGGCAGCTTCGATCTGGGATATCGACATTATCATTGGATTCGCCACTGATAAAGCCAGAGGAGATACCAAGTCTTTGACGACCTCGGAAGCCAACCTCCCCTGGTGCGTGACTCTAAAAGAGTCCACAGCATTTTTCAATCGTGCGATGGGACATAAAAGCGGATGCGTCTCTCTCTGCAAAATTTCAGCTAAATGAGAAGTATTGCCGCTGCTGAATTTGTCTATCTGCCAGTTCAAACTTTCTCTCACTTTCGACTCAGCAGTGTCGCCATGAGCTAACGGTCGACAGCGCCGATATGATTGATCCAGCTCCACGATCTTGTCGGCAGCAGAATCTATAGTGCTCTCGCTAACCTCGTTTTTTGGGAGTAATGACGAAATGTTCTGCAGATCATTCAGAATGTCCGGGAAATTGTAAGCGTCCGCCACCGTGCCGTGGGAGTGATCATCTTCGAAAAACTTTAGAGTATTCTTTAATCGCATTAGGGGACAAGGAGGCGAATTCGTGTCGTCTTTCAGCCAGATTAGCGGGGCATCCGAGGGCTTGCTTGCAGAACTTTGCTCGTCAAAATATGCATTCAAATTCGCCGCGATCGACTTCCCTATCACTGCAGTGCTGTCGTTATCTTGGTTTCGGATTCGTCGAATGGAGTTCTCTACCTGCTCTAAGGCCTCTGTGGCTTGCTTGATTTCTTGCTCGCTCGGAAATGAGTTTCGGCCACTGGAAGAAACCAGAGATCGGAGCTCAACCAAACAGCTCTCAGCAAGTCTGCGTGGCTCCGCTAGAGCAATCAAGTTGTTTTTAGCCTGTTCCAATCTGCCAAATGGATCAAGATGCGGAAACTTCTCATATACGTTATTGAAAATCTCTGTGAACAAGGGGTTCTTATCACCGGTCTTTGTTGCCGCTTGAAAAATCGCACTATTTCGTCTTTCGTTTTTCTCATCCTCTGTCAAGCCCGGATTTTGTTTTTCAACATCGTCGTTCCTCCAGACCGTATCCTTGTCCACATCTGAAAAAAACTCCTCAACTTGTTGCTCTGTGGCGGCACATAGCTCCGTCCACGTGCTCCCATCCCCGTCTTCTTCTCGCTTGAGCAACTTCGCCTTTATAATGGCGGATCGCTGCAGACCGCGTATTAGATATGTAATCTCAGCCGGCAATTTCCCTGCAACTGGCATGAACGTCAGACAGAATGCGAATAAGAGATGACAGGAAAATATATGCTTGATAGACGATCTCCACCAACGAACATCTTGACGAAACCGCCACACGATGTGTCTCTCCGAAACCATCATTGACGAAAATGTGGGTAAATCTAAATACTCATTATATTAATCCGCTTAGCTCCTCATTGATGACCCAACATCTGTATGTACCTAGACCTCACACTCTCCTGCTTAATACGAGCTATGCCATCACACGCTTACTTGATATCACTGTTTCAGCTCTGTCGTCATCTTCTTCTACTTGTTCTTCTATACGCCCGGGTGATCGTCACGTGTCTCTCCAGGATCTAAATCAAATACGCTTGTACGTGCATCAAATCAATGCGTTAAACCCGCTGCCGTCATATCTCAATGTCAATCACTAAACAAATGGAAACAGAAAAAACTACAATATAAAACTATAATTAACTTTTGTCGCCCTGCTTCTTCTTGTTGAATGCACACGAAATCTCAATATTCGATGTCAACAACCCACGTCAATTTTTGGAAAAAACTACATTGGTCTCTCCCAGAGACAACGGCCATGGAATTGGATTGCTGGCACTCGTCTGTGGGCAGATCAAACCAACCTGACAATTTCGATCATACAAGAATGTTGGCCAAAGACGAAGGGAAAGAGAAATAGCTGCCCTGTTTAAGGTGATATACGCCGCACATATTCATACAAAAAAATAAAAATCTTGTTGCTCGGAATAGCAGACGTGGAATGTGCCGATGACAAGGATGACGATGTTTTTGGAAAATAGAAATGCGTTTCTCGTGCCGGTGATCGCATAAAAAAACATTCTTTCAGCATATGATGTGGGGGATCGGCACCGCCGCGTCATGCATGGACATTTTGCCGTTCCGACGGAAGCCACACATTCAATTTTGGTTCATATGACTCTCTCGTCTTTCCCTATAACAATTAACAGCAAACTCCCTCCAGCAAAACTGGGGTAAAAACCCACCAAATTCACTTTCACGCATCAATCAAAATTCAGCCGAAAATGTGAAATTTGCAATCTGTTAGTGTGTCAGTTACAATTTATACCATGCACTCCGTAGCTATAACCATAACGTATAGCTGGACCCACAACGGCTAGCAAACGATTGTGCTTCTCCATGATTGGATACAAACCACCCAAACTCTGCATGACACGACAAAATATAATCTTTCATTCAAATTCAAGACAAGATTATGACGACGTTCTCAATAATGTAATTTTCAATGAACGACAAGGACTTCAATTAGCACAACATACGAACAGAGAATCTGGAACTGGATTCTGGACTCGTTCGCAATCTGATATACATCCAATATACAATCAGAACCAGAAGAAACGGAAACGCCAATATTTTTTGTGGTCTCTGCCCAGATTAATACGCAGATTTTTTCACTGCTACCGTGCCAATGTGAGAATCGCAAACCCAATACCGCAGGACAGAACGCACGTCGCTTTTTCGCAACGAATTTTAGGACATCATAGCAGACATAAAATCTAAGATTGACTCTGTAGAACCAAGACCAAGACCTCAGAAGTGTCTGCATGCAAAGAACCACAAACTTAGTGTGCCATCGAGAGCTGTCAACTATCGGGCTCGGATATTATCCTGCTCGCCGAGAGCTAACGCAGGAGCGCTGGGCTAAATATAATGATCATGATGTTTTCTGCCAAGAGAATGATTTCACGCTGCGCATAAATATAATGCTATTGATAGGGGATAATAGCTTAGCCGGCCTGCAGCTCGTCGAGAATACTGCGGTCTTGGTGTTTGGGCCCGTGGAGCAGAAATGGCACGTCTACATAGTTTGCGCCGCGCGGCCTTGTCGTATTTTTCATGGATCACACGAGGCATAGCACGCTGCAAAATTTGATCCCTCTTCATAATGAGCAGATCTCTATAATAATCTGAAAGAATAGTACACAGGGCCTCGCCCAGAACCTAAGATCGAAGAATGTGGCTGTAGAGAAACAGGTTGCAAAGGTGCGATCGTCGTTTGACTGCGCGACGGCGTCTGATTGCACATGTCGAGGCGAGACAGGACTGGAGAGGCTAGGAGAAGGCGTGTGTAGCGTAGAGAGAAGCATGAGCAGTGGGCTGGTGGAAAGTCGCAGGGGGGTGGTAGAAGTATAGTAGGAGGCTAGTCTAGGAGGAGAGTCTAGAAGGATAGTCCAGGAGGATAATCTAGGAGGATAGTCTAGGCGGATAGCAGGGGGACGGTAGCGGGCCTCGAAGGTCCTCGGGGGACCTTGCCCGGTTCTAGGAAGCCTTATTGGCGTTTAGCTATATAATATAAGTTAAGTTAATACGTTTGATTGATATGTGGATCTGTGTTTTTTTTCATAACGAGCACCCCGAATAGGAAGAACGAGAAACATGATACTTTTCCCAGGAATATTGTCAACAATACAATCGCATGAACCACTATGTCGTCTCAAATTTATATTACACACATTTGTTAGAGGAAGACACGCACAGACGATCGATGCTGAAAAGACCATCTGACAAGATGTCTCACTATCAATCGTATGTATGTGTCAGAGACCTGTGGTGTGCTCCGCCTTCAGGATGCAAAATTACGACGACAATCAATAGTACCAAGTCTCTTTGAGAGCTCATTCGCAATGAAATTCACCAAGATGTAGATTCGAGGATTCTCGAGAACATGTCCATATTTGGACATGCGCTCCTCTGGAGTGGCTCAGCAACTTCTGAGAGACCGGCAGATTCATGAAATGTCCTGACGCTGACGGGGGCGCTTCCGTGGGATGCGATAAACGCCACAGGGGTTTTGGCTTCAGCTTCACCGTTTCGCGTTTCAGCTTGCAAAAAGCGAGATATCAAGGGGGCCGCAGCGCGAAAAGATTTCCAAAAATGGCAAATGTACCCAACGGCTCGGTTTTTTTCTCCTGATCTGCAGGATTTTTTTTCTGTCATGTCCCAGCTTTCGCTGATGCGTCGGGGCCGGAATGATCCGGAGTGATCTGTTCCGGATCATTCCTATTATCCCGCGCGTTCGTATTCGTCTGTTCCCTTTTCGGTTTTTCTTGGTATTTTCCTTTTTCTAGGGTGGCAAAAAAGGGGGCTGTCATGCGGCGGGGATCGCGTTTTCCAACGTCGCCTCGGGATATCCATCCTCCTCGTAAAAACGAAAGGGCAGAACAGCCCATTGGATTGCCACCCTGGCTGAATCAATGACGTTCTCGGTAAGCACGTACATGGCCGGTCCGCCGGATTAATATTGGCAGTGGTCGCATTGGATCGTGTTCGGTGTCCAGCCAATTCTGGCTCCTTCCTGGCGTTGTTGTATCTATGTTGATGTAGTTGTTCGGTGTGTGTGGGAACTCGGATCTTCTGCGGGGCCTCGAGGATGGAGGGGC
>JACKZZ010003613.1_pt1 | contig 21438 bp, 15 predicted proteins | sample 8027871 | NCBI WGS metagenome assembly JACKZZ01 (sample SAMN15724774, study PRJNA655200) | protist metagenome | isolation source: fluorescence activated cell sorting (FACS) single amplified genomes of... | place: USA: West Boothbay Harbor, Gulf of Maine | collected 2000-07-19
AATACAGCCATTTGTAACCAGCTATGATCGTTTTATAGTCTATAAATGAGTTATATATGTAAATAGTATATTGGCTGTTATTCACGTAAATGAACAAGTATTTAGAAACTGATTAATCATCCTGAGATGAATTGCAGCATGAGCATTTTCCCGTATTTCTATTTCTCAAATAATATCCTTTTTGATTTTCCAAGCAGTGGTTTAATTTTTTTGTAGTTGACCTGGTTCTGACTTGGGAAGTATTAAAAGGAATATCCTTTGTAAAATGAGATGGCGAGGTACGACTTGATACAATGTCACAGTGATGCACATCAGTACTGGTGTTGGCGGGAAAGCAAGGTATCATATTAGACGCTGACCTTACGTTGTTTGAGTGAGAGCTCTCTGTACGGTTCAAGTGAGAATTTGAACTTTGACCAAGGCTCACGGGCTGTTTGTTCTTGCGAATTGTTATACCTTGGCGGGACTTATTTTTCCTGGAGGAAGCGACCATAGAAATTGGGAGTTCATAATGTGGGTGTATGAGGGAAGAGTTTATCCCTAGATCCTCAACGTAGGCATATATATCCGGTCTGCGAGGAGTCCGGCGCGCTTGTGACACATTTTCCCGAGAATCCCATCCCCGATCTAACTTTGCGTGCAGCAAGTTAACGAACCTTTGCTTGTCTTCCTGTGTTCCTGTCGTAAAGGAAGTAATAATATAAAAAACAATGTTTGTCACATAGTCACATACATGAAACGCCCGAACTTCTGTTCCTAACGAAGTTTTGAAGGCGAAGTCGTGGATTCTGAAGTTGATAAGGATTTGGAGAACTTGGAGCAAAACGAGAGTTTCTGGATGAACAGTGTGGACAATGTTGAGAACTCGAGTGAGCAATATAGAAGTACTAGTCTCAAGTAGTTGGCTGGAAAACAGTGCCTGCTAAAACATCAATGGTATAACCATATAAGAAAAGCCGATTCTGAAATAGCATTGAGTTGAGTTGCGGTTCGGTTGCGTTATTATTTAGACACCTTATTATTAGAGTGCAAGTAATCACGTTCACACAATATTATTAGTTTTTTTTTTAGAAGTAAAAAATACATTACATATTTGAACTTAATTTTAGTTGAGTACTAAGTAAATCGCCTGTTTTACACTCTACACTTTACACCGCATAGCATATATATTAATATATTAATATCTGTTCATACGTTCATACACCATAATAATACATAGAAGAATATAATCTACAAATACAAATATTAAATTTTTAAAAACAATTTATTATAATCACATAATCACAGGATCGATAATAATAATAATAAAAAATCAATTCTGTTCTGTGTCTGATAAAGAAATTATTGTGGGTTTTTGTTTTTTGTGTCCTTGGTCTTAACAGTACACTACAGAGTTTCGTAATGAGAATATTTTTCTCACGTTGTGCAGTACACTACAGAGTTTCGTAATGAGAATATTTATTTATTATTTTTCTCACGTTGTGCTGTGTGGCTGTGTGAGGCCGAGGGTTCTGGAAAGAATGGGTACGAAGACGAATGGGTCCGAGTTATGTCGTAATTAGAAGTTGCTCGGCCTCCGTGTGTGTATATTATGCTGGCATACATGCCCGCATGCAGACAGATTCTTCGTCCTGCTGAAGGAGAGAATTGTAGCTGAGGGCCTCATCTCGTCTCGCCCTACACATGTTTGCCCAGTTGTTGTTGTTGGGTGGTTGGGAAGAGAGGGACGCAGGAATATCTGAACCGGTGTCCAAAGACAACCCACTCTCCTTCCTTTAGGAGGTTGCTTACCGCCGGCCTGACAACATGCCGAAGGGGCCCCAAGGTTACGTTTATGCTTGCGAAATATGCGACTACGAGACGAAGTCAAAGAACGTTCTTTTGAAGCACAAAGCCATCAAGCACAATATGGGTCAGAAATGGTACGTTTGCAGCTCTAGAGGCTGCACTTTTAAGACTAGACTGAATAGTAAATTTGAATCTCATAGGTTGACTTGCGAAAAAGCGCACGAGATAAGGGACAATTGGCACCGTTGTCACTTGTGTGAGTACAAGACCAGGACAATCGCCACTCTGACGCGCCACAAAAAATCCATCCATGGTGCTGTCGCAGAATGGCGTCATTGTGAGTTTTGCAATTATAAGGCAAAAAAAGCGATTACGTTGACCCGCCACAAATCGTTCAAACATGATATTGACGTTGTATGGTACTACTGCGATAAATGCGATTACAAGGCGAAAGCCTCTGGAAACTTGAAGCGGCATAAGCAGGATCGGCACTACGAGGGCGTAATATGGAGCCCATGTTCGCTTTGCGACTACCGTGCAAAACGAGCTTCGGACCTAGGGCACCATATGAGATATTGGCACGGGCATGTTGATAAAAAAGAATCGCCTCGCAACACTGTTGCCGAGGCTTCGGCCTCAAGCTCGGCTTCTTTCATAGCCCCTATCATTGATGAAGCACTCAAGCGCTTAAGATGCTGAGCCTACCAACCGTACGAGTGGATCAAACTACAGCCAAGGCATTGTGGTTGCTTGGTTCCCGCTGGGATGGAGACTAAGGGTACCATTTCATTGCAGACAGGTTGAAATTAGCCCGAGCCACCAATGTGACGGGTCCCACCATGCGGTCTATAAATACCGAAAACCTCTTGTGGAATCGTTGGATCGTAGTTCGTGGTGGTCAATGTTTTTACTTCGGCCGGGGCGTATTCGTCCACCTTGTCCATAGGGCGCAGGGGAAACGAAATCTCATTAACGTCATGGCAAGGGTTGCCATCCAACACATTCTTCTTCCATTCGGCCCAGGGAATGGGCGTGGAAAAAGTGTCACCGCGGGGCATTTTAACACTCTTAATTCTTAATACATGGTCTACTAGCACTAATTAGTTATATTCTCTAAATGGGCACTTCTTAATTTTCTACAAATCCCGTCATGCGCCTATGTTACAAATGCCATAGAGTTCGAGGATACAGTACTTGGCCTCACTCCCTAGACTACTCCCACTACGCCTAGGGTCAAAATCAGGTACGTAAGACGCAGCAATCCTATTGCCTGTTGCCTATTGATTGATATTCCAACTTGTACTAAACCGAGAAGAGGCACTACACCGAAAACAGTGCTATGATCATATTATCATTTACTTGCTACGAACTCCATGGCATTGGATAGGTTCCGATTTTATAATATATAACATACTGTATAACTGTATAGTTAATCCATTCCTATGATGTAAACTGACCCTCTTGGGTGTGGATTCTAAAGTATACTATAATACTTTAAGTGAATAAATTCCCCTACCTATTTTACTAAATTACTGAGTCAAATTCTGAACCAACTCGATAAAAAATTTCTGAAACAATCGTCCGGTACGACTCCCACCTCTTCGCTTTTCATACACGCAATTCTTAGATTTTTCAAAAAAGGTATCTATTTTGTCATCACAGTTGCATTTTAGAAAGAGACAGCTTATGCCAGAATATTCTGGTTTGACAATTCATTAGTTTGGAGATACTTTAGGTTGTCCGCTGGAAAACCAACAATCACTCCGCGAGTTGCACTCAGCGGACGGAGCATCATTTTATTTTACCTATATATTGTTTGTATTGGAAACAATACAACTATAGAATGTATCAAACGTGTATGAAGATAGGCTATATATATTTAGTATACTATACGAGTATTATAAAATCGAAACCTATCCAATGCCATGGAGTTCGTAGTATACGATATATTTATACTAAAATTTACCCTCCATAATTTAGAAGGTCTCACCAAAAGTCCACTCCTCAAAAAAACCGGGTATTAAATCAAAGATGAAATGAGTTAAAAGCATCTTTATGTGCGTGATTGGCCGGGTTCTGTTACGGAAACTAGTCGAAAGGATGGCATTTGTGGAATTTGAGGTAGTCAGATTAGCTGAGATACTTAGTTGTATCTTCAACCCCCGAACGAGATCCTGTACAGTTTTTCCAAACAGTGGCTTGAATTATTTAAGAGTGACCGGGTTATCAACTAGCTAGTAATTGTGAGGTTACTGCACTTAGAGAATAAACTAGTCCTACTTTAGTTGGTGCTACAAAAGAATTGATGAAACAAAGTTTTAGATCGTTTCAATTTATACTCACACAGTAATAATAGACTCGTCAAATCAGCAAATCAGTATCATTAAGTCCTGCAACCAAAAGCTAACAACTTATGATGATGATGCTATTACTGGTTCTGTTTTATAACGCTTGGCCATGATCTACCTCATACCCCATAATTTCTCCGAGCACGACTTTGCATGTTCGCTTCTCCAATCTTTACAGCTGCTTTTTCTGGTCTACCCCAGCATCTGTAACAGAAGCCTCTTTTTTCTTCAAGTATGACTTTATGTAAAAGTTTGCAAAGAGGACGACCAACAAACCAACGTAGCCATAGGTATACCAGAAAGTCACCTTGCGTGGGCCTCGATGACATTTTTCGATGGAGCTGTATTGCCAGTACATACCAAAGCCAACAAAAAATTGAATCAACTGACCCATCGTCAGGAAACGTTTACCAGGCAATTTAATCCCAAGCAAAGTCGCCGTGTAGTACGCGTACATAAAGGTGTGTACGAATCCATTCAACATAACGAACAACCACACACCTTCGTCTTCGGCGCCGTACAACATACCCATGTTCAAGGCGGCGCCCAGGTGATGGAGGTAGTGCAACCAGCTTACGTTTTTGCCTTTGACGATCAAAAAAAGTGTATCGAAGAACTCCACAAACTTCGACATAAAGAAAGCGTATACAATATTTCGAAAAGTAGAGTCTCGGAAGGTCACCGAGCAATCTTCACTGAAAAGTGGCAGTCGTCGCACAGCAAGTATCATTCCAATACAACAGTACAAAGAAAAGAACACCATTCCTAAATTGTAGACCACCATAGTCGGTTTCCATATTGAGGATCTGGAAGGAGATTGGGAGTACATTTTTTGAATCAGCGGGACCGCCACTGCGTATACCGGCAGGGCTATAAAGGAGGGTTGCCACAAAACTTCCATTGCGATCAAATGCGTGTCGTCAAATGCGTGTCAAATGCGTACGTGGAAATCAATCCTTTTCACTATGTCGTTTTAAAATACGTTTCTTGAAAATCTTTAAAGTAAGTCATGGCATGGGCGGTCTTCACAAGCCATCCCTGTCGTAGAGCAGCACACCGACCTCGTTCACGTCGGAGGTCGGAGAGTCAAAATCACACCAACTGGAGACGTGAGGCACATATTACACCAACACAGCATCAGTGATCTGTATTATTTTCAGCGAGTTTGCGAGACATGCGTGTTCACAGAATGACGCATGATGTGTATTTACGTATTATTTACAGTGCACATATCACACAAAAATCGAGTCAGAGAGTCAGAGACCATGATGTCGACATGTCGACGCCTTAAAATCAATCGAGTCAGAGTTTTTTTTTTCTTTTTCTTTTTCTGACGTCATCGCATGGCAAGGATCTACGTCGACAGCGACCGGGAAGCTTTAATAAGGAATTATCAGATAATATCTGGAGAGTCATAATGATGTTGTATAGCCAAAGAGAATAACCAAAGATAATAATCCTTAAGGACCATCCTTTGAATCTAGATATCTCTCCGCGAGACTGGGCTATGAATGACAACAGGACAGAGCAGGGACTCTCTTTTCTGGTATTTTCGATGACATCGATGACGCGATGGTTTGTGGTTAGTGCGATGACTATTTCAATATTTCAATATTTCAATCATGGAAATAGATCGGTGAGACGCAGGTTCATGCTGTACACACTGTTCCGTCATCATTTGTGTTTCTTCTCCCGGCTCTCTCTCCCGAGTGTTGACGAAAGTTGTTGTCTAGAAACTAACACAAGTAGTGCTTTTTCAAGAAAGAGATTCCCATCCTGTCGTAGGACCACGCGCCTGAACATGTCAAGCCTTCTCGACCCCAGCTACTTCGAAGTCAAGAAGAATGGAATCACCCCCTTCGAAACGATGGCGGCGTACCTCGGTGGTTCCGCGTTTCAAACTGTCGTGGATAATCCAGTGACTGCATACCGTCAGCTGGTGCAGCAATTTGCTAAAGGCGCGGATGGAAAAGCAGTTGATCCTAGAGTGGCACGCCTAGAAGCGAATGCCGTGTTCAAGAAGGCACCAGTATCAGCGTCTCTGTCGGGGTTAGGTCCTCGTTTGGTTGGAGTTGGTTTCAAAAGAATCCCAAAATTTGGAGCTTTGCTAGGAATTTCTTACATTCTAGGAGAAGGAGGGGAAGTGGGAATGGAGGCAGCTGTAGGTGCATCCATTCTGTCTGCCCCATTTATAAACCCCATTCGCATGATCGAAAAGCAACAACGGGCGTATTTCAAGACGACAGGGAAGCAGAAGGGGATCGGTGAGATTTTGAAGGAGAGTGCGGCGAAACAATTTAAGCCCTTGTTCCGTGGAACCATCCCTTTGATGGGACATTCCTTGGCTAGTGCAACTACGGGCCTGGTCGGACAGCCGGAGTTGGAAAAATACATTCGGAAAGAACTTGGCGCCAAAACTAGCATGGGCCAGTTCGGCACAGGATTGGTTGCCAGTTCCTTGGTGAGCCCTATCTACGTCTTGATGACTAACCCCTTGTCTCGCCTTGAAGTCATTATGCAAACGTCTTCTATTCAAGGGAAATCGATATCGGTATTGGAAGCTATAAAAGAAGTTGTTCGAGACAGCAAGGAATTTGGATTGCGAGGGGTCTTTCGTGGACAAGCGATCGGCATAGCCAAAGCCATTGTTTCGCTGACCATGTTTCATCACGGGCGTATCTATTTGACAGAAACGTTCAAAGCACGGAACGAGCGAAATGGCATTTTCTACGAACCAAAATAGTTTGGTGCGACTGGTGGGTATTTGAGGATGAACGTAAGGAAAGAAAAGGTTTCCCCAAATGCTGTAATTAAGTCTTGTCCTTGCATTGCCAAGGAAACGAGAGCTTTTCCTACCTTTTTGCTAAGTATGTTTGTGGAGACGGAAGCTGTATTTATTCAATATACATATTGTGTACCAACCATCATTGTTGAATCATTTTAAATATTCCTCTCGCTCCCCGGTATAAAAATAAACAGCTTAAGAAATTTACTAGAGTGCACATACAGTACTGAGTACTGAATAATACTATAACACACAACACTAAATCTAACCTAAAATATTAACATTTTCTGAAAATAATGCGTGTTCACTCAAAATCCGGTAAGTTACCAAATATAATCATCTTGAACCGCACCTGCAACAATTTTATTCACTTGGGAAGAGACAGGATTATGTTGACTTTAGTCTTCAGGTGAACGATTCACAAAGAAATCCGGCTTGCTCTTTCCCCAATCGACACTCAAACCAGCTAAGCCTTCTTTCCTGCGGGGGCGTCCACCTTCTTGGGCAGTAAACGTTGGATTTGTTCGACCCATGCATTCCTTTCTTGAGTCGTTTTGGCGCGGTAAAGTCGATCTTTTGATTCGCCAACTTGATTCTTTGTCGTTGAAACTAGCTTAAATTGGACCGGTTGTTTTTCATCAAAAACTAGTTCATAGTGCGATATGTGATGCATTTTACCGTTTAAATCTGAGTCCTTTTCCGCATGGGATGGACGGGGAACGCCATTCTTCTCGGTATACGAAGTATATGCTTCCTTGTTGGCAAACTCAAACAAACACTTTTCAGGCGATAGCACGTAATAGCGAGTCGACCACATGCCCATTGTGCCACCCTTTTTTTCCAACTCACCTTCGCAACGCATAGTGCTCATCGCAATTGCCAACGCTTGGGCAGCAGCTTTCCGGCCTTGGCGACCACGAACGGTGGCTTGAATCTTCAAAGCGCTAGCCTCTTCGGCAAGGCGGGTTATCTCTGCCTCGGCATTGGATTCTCTAGCCGCCTGTTCGGCTTCAAAGGCTTTTTGAGCCAAACGGGCAGTTTCTTTAGCATCATCTGCATCAACAGCGAACGACTCGGATTCGTTCATATCTTCTGCGAAAGATTTTTTGAAAGCTTCAGGGTGCTCATTTTTTAGCACTACGAACGTTTCCTCCAAGCGTCGGCGGAACATGTCGATCGCGGCTTCTTCTTTGTGCGAGAACCAAATCACGTCACTCGATTTTTCTCCAAATCGCATACCAAATCCAAATGAGTATGGCTGCCCACCCAGCGTAAATTTACGACCAAACGAACTAATTTTTCCAATGTTGAATCCCTTTTTCTGCGAGTCCAGGAGGGTGAAACTAGGCGTAAAATGTCGTATGCCCAGCACGGGTTTGTCAAATTTGTCGCTCGCCCAATACCGAATGCAGTCGCCGTAAAGCTCGACGTACCGTGATTTCCACGAGCCCACATTGGAACCTTTTTTGGCAATCACAATTCCTGCATAAACCACTTGATTCCATGCAAGCGTAACTGCATATACGCTGACGTCTTTCAGGATTAGATTGTCTCCGTCCAATTGCACGGTCAACGTTTGGGTCATACCTTCAGAACCTTCGGCTTCCGACATTTTGCGATAATTTTGTTTCGCCGGAGTGATTTCCGTGATTTTACCGGTGCGGCCATAGTGCTCTTTTAAGGCAGCATCCCCAAGGAAATCACCTTGAGCCTCTGCGATCGTCACTAACTGCCCAATGTGCCATTGGTTAGGCAAGTCGTCCTCGTCTGGCCTGCCAAGCTCTACCGAGTAAAAAGGGGAATAGATAGTGGCGGTCTTGTGCGTCGTTCGCCGCGTGAGAGCGGACATAGTTGCGTGTAAATGAAGTGAGAGTGAGCGGAAGTTACAGATTCACGTTGGAAGAGACCAACAAAATTATGATGTTGTTGACCTGCGCCATCAACCTATCTATGGGGGATGAACAATCAACAATCAGTGCCATAATTGACCGCTGCGTTTGCGAACCGCCCTGCACGCAGCTCGGAGTTTGGTTACTTGCAAACGATCTTAGTACGTACGGTCGATTCACATCATCATGATGAACGAACTTCAAATGACGTTAAAAGTTTAGAAAAGTAAAATCAATGTATTATTATATCATATTATGCATCTTCTTTTTTAAACTTTTAACGATGATATACCTAGTAGAAAGAGAGCAACAGACAGGTACGTACAGACAATACAGCGTTCACACGTTCACACGTTCACCCTCCACCCTGCTCTCTGGACCACACATTGATTTACAACTAACAACTAACACTAACTGTAACAAACACTGTTGTCACGTTGTCACACGTCACACGCCACACATGCATTAGTGCAAGTACAGTATACTGTAGAAGTGCGATCGATATCGATACAGAATGGTGCCAAAAATGAAGCCAAACACACCTATCTATAAACCTGAAAGCCTATAGATACACGGTACCTAATAAATTGGTACACTATTTAGACGTTCAAAGCATGTGTATGACAGACAATAATAATAGTGACACATTGAATACAATAATAACGTAGTGTAAAATATATTTGGCACAAAAAGCACCACATACATTTTGGAATACAGACAGTATTTACTAAAATCTACAGTACCCCCAACCCTATTTCTATTTCTCCCAAATGTTGATCCGTTTGTTTGTCCACTCTCTACCCCAGGACTTTCTGTATCTATCTCTGAACCCCCCTCCTCCTTTCGAATGAACCATCCATCGAAGTCTCCTCTATACGAATAATTTCTCCGCTCGGCCAAACTCAAATAACAACGAGATCACTTCGACACTTGTTTGAAGAATGGAAGCGACTGCGTCCGATGTGAAAATTGACGTCCCCGCCGACAGAGATAAATTGCCTGGCAAGAAAAAGAACATAGTGAAGCGAAACTCGACGGTCGAAATTGGAGACACGGGTGTAACCTTCAATGCAAGGGTTTCGCGCGCATCGTTTAGTACTCAAGATATTTTAGACTTGCCAGAATTGCCCAACAGCTTGGAGCGAAGTTTAAAACAGTTTACTGACAAGTGCGATTACGAGTGCACGTCGATCTACGATTTAAATCACTTCCAGGAAGCCGTTGGGTTGTTTTTACTCGGCGCGACCTGTTTTCAAATCTACATTTCGAAGCGCCCTATGGTGACTTCGGTCATTTTCTTTGATATCGTGATAGCTGCTCTAATATTTGCACTGCTGCATCGTGAATTGACTTGCATTGTGCAAGTAAAACTATCTCGCTATTCGTTCTTCCGGGCACTGACACAGGCAGGGGTAATCATCGACTTCGACGACGATGACATGGTATCAACATTGAAAACATCGCAAGTTTTGATGATTGTGACTGTTATGGTAGCGGTCTCAGCAGTTCTAATTTTTGGTTTCATTCAGGAGGGTGCTGGCCCCGCCAACATAGTAGGAATGATCACGACATGTGTTTTGATGGCAAACAATATAAATAAATTACTGGGGCATAACAAGTCGCTGCAGAGAATGGAAGCAGAGTTGTTGTCGTTGGTGCAATTCGTAGAAAAAGATTTTGTGTGGGCCCGTGCCTGTTTTAGCGAGTTTCAAAAGATGAGCACTAGCGAGGCATTGTACCGTTGGATGAAAGTAAACATTTTCCAACGAAAAACCATCATCGATTACGCCGTGAAAGTGGCAGAGACGAAAGATAATTGCACTATCTCGCGGAAAAAGTTGGAAAAAATCCGGGATTTACCCGCGGTGTTTCAGAACCATCCATCCAGCGAGGTTTTTGGTGGCGAAGACAAGACCACTGGACGGGACAAATCTTTTTCAAATGCAGAAATCGACGGATTAAAACGGGTGTTTTCAGACCTTGATATTGGCTTTCGGTGGCATCATTTGCGGAGGAGGGCTACAGACATACCGTACGGACACATGGTGACTCTCATAAAGACGCCCAAGAAGGGCCAAGCCACACTTGTCATCAACTCAAAGGATTTGGCTAATGGTTTTTACCGCGGCGGAGCAGAGCTAAAAGCAGATAGTGCTCACACCGTTGCGCAGGATTGCAAGATGTTCGAAGAGATGGTTAAAGTGCGGCGAGCAATGGTGCACGATTCGAGCAGCGCTAAATTGAAACACGCAGCCACGAAGATCAAGGGCGCCGGCGCGTTTGGCATGTTGACGAGCATGTCGTCGGCGAAAGAAAGGAAGCCCGATGCCCCCACCAGTAACCCTGATCTTGCCATTCAACAAAAAATGTTTGGGAGAGAGGTATCGCCGCAAAACTTAAATGATTTGCAAAATATCGTCCAAGATTATCCAATGCACCTCGTGTTACATGAGTTGAAAAATGCCAACGACAACATCTTACGCGCGTTGACCAATATTGTGGACAAAATTTGCACAGCACGACGAAAGAATGGAACAAAACCGATACGCGATTATGGAGATGAACACGAGATTGAAGTCGACGGTTCCATCGACGATGACGACGAAGTGAACATGTTGAAGAAAATCGTGAACGATCAGCATTTTACGTACATTTTGAACCTTAATTGGTGGGAAAGCCATTTGTGGGACAGCAGTGTGGAGAACGAGGACGTGGTTGTCTGGGTCTTCGAGAACTCCGACAATGGCGCTGGTGGTGTGAAGAATGAGCTCTTTGACCGCCGTGTGCTAAAGCGCAAAGATGCACGACAGTTTTTTCGACCCCTTCGCCGCGAAAAAAATGTGCGAGACGATTTTGACACTTCACGAGTTGACAAATTGATGACTCATTTGTACTTTGCCGATTCCAAATCGAATAATGCAGACAAAACCTTTGCCTTGGCCAGGGCGCGAGGTCGGTGGGCTGACTACCTCGCATTAGCTGGGATCCTGGGATACATGGTGGGAATCATATTTACGTACCAGCATACGGAATAGGTATTCGCTTTGATGAAGACAGAATAATGATGACAATATACTTTTTATATGATTCAAGTACAGCCAGCCATATCATAGTTTTTATACTATTTATATATGATAGTAGTAGTATATAGCAAAGTCCATATACTACTTATGATTAATGCCTCTGTATTTTATCACATAAAAAATTAATACTGTACACATGTTATTTTTAGTTCATATATTGAATGAGAAGTTAACTACTAAAATTATAGCTATGATATGATATTATATTTGATCTTCTTTTTTTGATATGATAATATGCAACAAATATATGTGCGTGTGAGTAGTATCCCCCATATTACGAGTACTTGTGTGTGAATGTGTGTGGCATAATTCACACTCCCCTTGCAACGAGCTTTCTATTTACTTCCTATTCTCTCCTTTTTTAAGTATGCGATGTTCCGCTAACGATTTAAAGACACCATCGGTTTTTGATAGCAGTGATTCTGGTGAACCTTGTTCGACCAAGTGGCCATCGTCCAGCACTAAAATCAAATCCGAATCCATAATGGTCTCCAGCCGATGTGCAATCGTGATAATAGTGCAGTCTGAAAATTTCCCATTTTCATCCCGTACTAACCTCTGAATAAGACTGTCAGTTTCCGTATCAATTGAGGCTGTGGCTTCGTCCATAACGTAAATTTTTCCCGAATGCAAAATTGCACGGGCCAACGAAATACATTGGCGTTGCCCCATACTTAAGTTGCCACCACCCTCATGAACAGGCATTTCCAGTTTTTCTGGTTGTGCCATGACAAAATCGAATAAATGAACACTTTTCAAAGCCCCCCACAGTTGCGTGTCCGTTGACTTTTGAAATGGGTCGATATTGAAACGAAGTGTCCCGGCAAACATTACTGCTTCTTGTGGGACAAATGAAAGGTTTTCCCGTAACTTTTGCATCGACATACTCGAACAGTCTATACCATCAATGAGGATACTCCCATGGCTGAGCATATTTAGGCGACATAGAGCCAAGGTCAAAGTGCTTTTGCCACTGCCAGTTCGCCCTACAACCCCAACCTTGCTCCCTCCTGGCACTGAGAAACTAATTCGTTTGAGAACGTCAGGCGAGTCTTGGCGGTACCGAGCAGAAACTTCCTTGAACTCCAGACTGCCTTGAGATGGCCAAGATTTCAAATCATTTTGGACCATTTGGAAGCATTTGTCTGGTGGAAAACACTCCACCTCTTCTTCCGAGGGCAAATTTGCGTAAAATAGCATGCGTTCGACGCTTGTCATCTGCGATTCTACTTTTGCACTCAATCGGATCATATACTGAAAAATGCCAGAGAGTTGTATGCAGTATGTAATAGCAAACCCCAACATTCCTGGATCGATGCTGTCTGCAAGCAATACACCAAGAACACAGACAGAAAAGAGCACGACAAATGAGGTGATGTCTAGCCTCGTACCCACCCACCGGTTTGCTAAAAGCCAGGCGTACCATGCTTTAAAATTTTCAGAAAGAAGAGCGACAAACTTTTCTTGCCGAACGTCTATCTTTCCAAAGGCGCGCACTGTCAGCAAACCAGACACGGTTGTAGCGAATGAGACATATACTGGGCTTTTTGACAGAGCGTCGACGCGCATCAGCTCTCTGCTGGTCGAAACAAAATACTGACGTAGCTTGGCAAGATAAACAAAAATCGGCAACAGTATGATCAGGACGAGCGGTACGGCAATAATAGAGAGTACGACGCTTCCAACACACAGCAACAGCGTTTCAAGACATTGAAAGAGAATGACCGGCAACGTCTCATCCGCCTGGCCAAGATCGGACGAAAATTTATTCAAAATTCGACCCAGGGGATTTTTCACGAAAAACGTCAAAGGCGATTGTAGAACACTTCTAAATGCTTGATTGTGCAGCTGAGTTGACGCCAGCAACGACACATGAAAGAACGCAAAGCCTCGTAGGAGGCCCAGAAAAACAGAAGCGAGCACGAGAGCCACGAAGAGAGGAAGGAAGGAGCCCTGCTGTTGTACCTTTCCATCCTGCTCAGTCACTGTCTTCAGAACAAACTCTGCAGATAAGCTCAACGCTTGCGCAGCCACGAGTAAAATCGCGACTGTAACAACACGCCAAATTCCACCAGCCTGGATGTATTGAAGGAAGGTATTGTTCGCTACGACACCTTTGACACGCTCTTCTTCTGGGACCAGCATGACGGCGCTTTTGACCAGCGGGGTAGCGACTAGTTCCTTCGCAACCATCGCCACCTGCGGTTCAGCCATGTCCAGATCCAAACTGGATTCTTTCACCCTTATGGAACTGATTTTGCCATCAGCCAGACGAATAAACTTGTCAGCATCGAATCGCGCAATGTTCAGATCGTGTGTTACTAACAGGACTGTCGCGTCTTTTAGCAATCCACAAATGCATTTTTGAAAAATTTCTTTCGCCACTTTCGGGTCGCAAGCTGCCAAAGGATCATCCAGCAAATACACAGATGCTTTACTGTACACAGCGCGGGCTAAGCCAACGCGGGCTTTTTGACCACCGCTCAAGTTTACGCCTTTCTCTCCGATTTCAGTAGCGTCCCCATAAGGGAATTGTTCTATATCGTCTGCCAACGCACACGCGTCGACGACCTGATCATACCATGCTTGGCAAAATCCGAGTTCTTCGTTTCCCCAGATGATATTTGATCGAATAGTTCCGGCCAATATCCACGGCTTTTGGGCCGCATAACCAATCTTACGAGTCTGAACTGAGGCTTCTCCACTAGTCAATGCCAATTCTCCCAATAGCGCTTGAAGGAGAGCTGATTTTCCTGACCCGGTGGGTCCATGGACCACAACTAAGTCCTTTCCCCGTGCTTCAAAACTAAGGCACGTCAGAGCGCACGCACCCTCGCCATCGGTGTGGTCCACAGACCATTGAAAAGAGGCACCGCGAAGTTGAATCATTGTTGTTTCCGCCTTTTCTTGGTCTGCATCAGAAAGTTCGACTTCACGGCGTAACGTTTGTGCTTGGTTTGTCACTTCTCCCATCAGCAAAAATGTGCGAATTCTGGCCACAGAAATTTTGAATTGATAATAGCTGTCGAAGAAGTTGCCCAAGTTCTTGCCGATGCTGACGGTCAACACATGTATCAGAGCCATCGTCGAGAATACTGTTTCGATAGTTAGAGTATTTCCAGCAGCCCAAAAGACTAGAAAAATAATGACAATGCACATGATGGGGGTTGCAAAGGACAGAGCGTGATTTATCGCCCGCATGGTCATTGCTAACATAATGGTACTCCGCTCGTTGGCACGCAAGCCCGATATTTGCTTTTCGAAAGGCAATTCCCAACAATACGCTTTCACTGACATAATCCCGGCGAATATTTCGCCCGTTGTCTTCATCCTCTTGTCTGTCCATTTCGCCGTAAGTTTCCGAAAATCACCGACTTTTTTTCCCGTCAGCATGAGGCAAGGCAGCATCATAAACATGAAGACCAGGGATGCCAAGGTGGGCATCGCACCCACTCTCAAGTAGACCAGTACAGTGAGTACGACAATATCCAGCGGGGCAGACCAGCCAAAATGAATACGGGGATAAAACATGTCGAATCGCATCACATCGTTGGAGACTAAGTTGATCAGTTTACCGCTGGACGTTTCCAACAAATTTGCAGCATTCAAGTTCAGTAATTTCTGATTAATAACCCCGCTGATCGCGATGCGGGCCTTACAACCATTTTGCATCGTGAGGTAGTATAAGCGGTGGTGGACTACAATTTGCAAAAACGATATGAGCGACAAGGCAAGCGCCCAGCCTAAACCTTCGAACACATCCCGCGTAGTCGCGTTACTACGAAAAGCACTGTTTTGAGTTAACCACCGGAGTAGATAGCCCAAGAGAACTGGTTGAGTGATTCTTGTAAACGATTCTGCGAAACAATAAAAGCCGGACTCCCAATATTCTGCAGAGGCAAAGCGGTACAATGCTCGCCATAAGGATGGCGATGGCATCTTTAGCTCCTCTTCCCACTCCTGTTGGAGCTTTTCAACGAGCATATATGCTTGCTCTTTCGCCGGTGTTCGTTCCAAGTCTGAGTGTTCTAAGGTTTGTTGCGACCCCTTTGCCATCATCGGGCTCACAAAATTGAAGAACATCCTCGACCAGCAAGAAGCGCCATCCCAAGAGGAAGGGCCGGCGTCGTTTTGTGCCATTCTTCACTCACCTTGACCCCATATACCTTATAGTTAGATGCGGGCCTTTTCACGAGCATACAGTCCGTCCTCTATCCTCACTCCTAATTTCTACCCCGTGGAAAAGAACATGTTGGCACCAGTATGCACAGCCCCGCCACACTCAGGTCATGGTCCCATCGCACGTCCACGAACATGACACTGCAAAGAAGTGGTTGTCCGAGAACGTTCTTCATTACCACCCTCCCGGATCACCACATACATCATTCACCACACCCCCGAATGTCCAACTACAGTATTAATGTATTAATACAAATGTGTGTACGTATACGAGGATACATATATCGTACGTAGTACCTATCAGAAATGCATCATATTACATGACGAGTACAAAGAACGCTTTGTGGCTTATCGAGGAGAGTAGACATGCGGCAAGGCGGCGGCTGGCGGCTGGCGGCTGGCTTGGCTTAATCATGCACAGTCACCACCACATCACCATACCAAGGGAATTCATGAAATATTAAATATGAGTACAGTATGATGTGGGAGGTAGGTGTGCCCTCTTTTGTTATCGTTACGAAGGTGCAGCACTTGCTTGACGTTATTTCTTTGCGTTACCATAGTGCGCGAATGTTCGTTGAAAGCTCACAAACGTTGTCTCTGCGCACAAGGCATGGCCGATCTTGCCGAGTAGGAAATATCGGGCCAGGAGTAAATTCGATATAGCAAGATTGGGCTTCGTGGGTAGCTTCTTGTCTCTTTTCTCCACAACAGACCAGATCAACGGTTGCATTTGTCATGGGTGGAAAAAAGAGACAGAATGGAGCACGCTCAAAAAAGCGATGGAAGGCGACTGGACGAATCCAGCGAGGTGCAGGGTATTGGAAGACTCGGCCGCCCATGACAATTCTAGGGGTCGATTCGCCTGGCCCACATCGGTACGAGCCGATGCGGTCGTTCGATAATCTGTCACAATTTAAGTCGTACGGTGCAGTCAAAATTGCGACAGGGAATCCGAAAAGCGACGTTGACTGGGCTGTTTACCGCTCTTCGTCCATCCCCAGTGCCGCAGAGTATAACCCAAACGACTCATATAGTGGCCCTAGTGGAGGCCAATTTTCGACGGCATTTGTTCCTGGAACATTGGACTGGGTAGAATATTTTTCAAAGCAGATTCCTGGGCCGGGTGACTACTACCCGAAAGATCAAAAGAGAAAGGTGGGATTTAAGATAAGCTCGGCTAACCCAAAATCGGACGTGGAGTGGTCCATATACCGTGCCAAGCAAATCCCAGGACCTGGCGCGTACGATCTACAGGATAAATGTCGGCCAAACGGTGCACGGGTACTGGGCCGATTTGTCCGGGGAAATACACAAACGACACTGCCTGATGCCATTCAATATAGTCATTCAACCGTGAACCCGCATGGCCCAAATCAGTGCAGGGAAGAAGGGAGCATAGGCAAACAATCCAATTCAGAAAAAAAAACTATGCCAGGGTTTTACATGGGCGCAAAGACGCGGCAGGATAAGAACGACTACTTGCTTATGTGTGACGATGAGAAAGAATGGCGCATGGAACAACGAAAGAAGCTTGCCCGTAAGAAGCGACGGGCTTTGAATGCTAAGTTAGAAACTCTTGGTCCCCGAAACCGTCATTTTGGTTGGGATCCATTGAAGTTTGAAATGCCAAAAGACTCTTTCTCCTCGGCTCGTTCGCAGTCTGCCCCTTCCATCACCACCGACCTTTCCTCCAAGTCATTGTCGGCCATGCACTCGATGATGTCTACCTTGTCGAAGAGATCGACATTCGACGGGAAAAAAAGAAAAACTTACAAACACCAGACGCTAGCCACAAATCGGTTATCAAAGCCGACATCGATTAAACGTTTGCCCACCTTGACCCCACATGCCGCGTTGATGCGGTTGATAGAGGAGAACCGAGGACAACTCCCCTCCGATGCATACAAACAATTCGGACGAACTTAAATGATTCAACTCCTGGTAGAATAGACATTCACGACAAATTTATTACAGTACTGTACCGTACAGTCCTCGTATTGATTAACTACTCCTCGTACTATAATTATTCTTTCGTACTCTGAAGATAGAAGGAGGTACATGACAACAGTCCAACCGTTATTGATGAGTGGGTTCGTGAGAACATACTTCATATGAGAGTGACGTGATGGGTACGCAGCCAAACGAAGATGCGAGGTCGTGCCACCGCTGTAGACGAGACTCTCAATGCAAAGGCTTCCTAGCATGAAACCCACTAAGCGAGCACTTCCAAACCGTATGTATGTTGGGGAACATGGGTTACTCTGACGACCCAGAAAGAAAATCTAGATTGTCCAAAGAAGGATTTTGTTCTCGTTACGTTATGAGAAAATGTTGTGCTTGCTCAATTCTCTGTATGCTTTTCGTTGATTTATTTATGGGGTTTGTATATCCCTCGCTTGTTGGACACAATGGTCATTTGTTTATATTCGGGATGCAATATCACGGGGGGATCATTGCAACTGTCATTTTGCATCGGTGGCAAACTTTGCGATCAGGACAGACCCTCAAAAATGAATTTCGAAACTGCGAAGTCAACATACCTGATTTTGTCACCATCGATCTAAAATCGGACTGGAAAAACTATCTTTCTGACGAGATAGAGCTCAGCGTAGTGAAATCACCGAAAGAAGTAGGCAATGAAGCATCGTGCAAAGCTAGTTTAAAATGCATTGGGATGACTTCTGATTACCGTTCAGTTGAAGCACTGGGATTACACGCGCAGGACATTTTATACGAAAAACACGAATCATCAACATACTGTCGCAGTATATATAAAATATCTTGGGATGCGCGGCATTACCCTCTGGAACAAGTGACGGGAGTTTCACTCCACGAGGTGGCAGAAAAATGTGATGCTATCGACTATTGTACAAGCTTTTCTTCGACAGGCTGGTTGTATAGCTGGAAAGAAGACGCGGGTGTAGAGAAGATGACCGCGAGCCTTCGATTATTCATTAAGCCTGCATATATCATGGGGCGGATCTGGTCTATGGAAACCGTTTACCCCGGGCTCTACGGTACAAGCAACGCAATGGTCGCAGAACACACGAAAGATTTTAAGGAATGGTTGGGGGACATCGAAGAAGAACCTGGAAACAGCGTTGCTGCCATGACAAGCGATGCCATTCTTGGAAAATGTAGCAGAAAGATCGTTGCAAGAGCGAAAGGCGAAAACAACCTTCTCATCGTTGCATGGACTGATGTGTATCCAGAACAAGGAAATGCGGTGCAGTTCATTCGTAAAATGATGCCTTATGAATCTGTATATATAGACGAACAAACAGGGAATCCAATGAAGATTGTATGTGCGCAATACTATACCTCAAAAGAATCCGATTCGTTGTGGTCCATTTCCGAAATATTTCAAATTCCTCTAGGAGCCTTGCAAGACTCCAACCGTGATGCCGACTTTATGGCGCCCGGTTCGAGCTTACAAGTTGGACAGCGTGTTTGTATACCACCAAAAACGAGTTTTTCGAAAGATCAGCAACCACAATGGCTTATGATAACTTTCGGCCCAGCGGCTCAACAGGCTTATATCACAGTAAACCGATATTGTTTAGCCATCGCCGACGGGGTGTTGTTTGATGCACCCCACATATACCAAAGCCCCCCCCCATTTCTGTACAAGACTGCACGCCAAATTTGGGTGCTGCTGTCTTACGAGGGCCCAAGGTATACTACAGATCGTGTTTTGGAAGATCCCGTGGCTGTTCAACAATTTCACTTGACGGCAACGCGTAGTCAACACTCGCATTGCCCAACGACGGAATCGCTATCGTTCAATCCATCTTGGCCTATGCCTTTTTACTCGGAACGGCAACCTGCGATTCTTTATCTATACTCGAATTGCAAAACAGCATCGAAACGAGATACTTTTGCAAGGGAACTTACCACGCCTAAACAAATTTACTTTAAAGCGTACAGCGATTTTAAGCCCGTTGTACCATTAAAGGCTCTTGGAGGATGCATGAGAAACTCAGACTGGCCGAGCGAGATCTCCCAGACTGCCCGAAGCTCCACTGGATGGGAGGATAGCAAATTGAAACTCTCACAACAGTTTGTATTTGAACTAGTCGCAATGAATTCTCTCTGCGAGAGCTATATAGACGAAAAGCTGCAGTTGGCATTAAAAGCAGGCGTTATACCAATTGTGATTGGGCCACTTGATTTATTAGATTTTGATGTCTACCATCGAAAGGATCCTCAAACCGCGTTTATTTTAGTCAACTTTCTTCCTAGCATACGTTCATTACAGCAACATTTATATGCCGTGACCCATAACGAAGGGTTATGGATGACCTACCACGCGTGGCGACATTCATCGAATAAGGTCTCAATAACCAAAAACCCATCTCCGTTGCACAAAGAGGGCGACACAAGTTCTGCCCACATGACGAGTGCATTTCAATGCATTCTAGACAACGTTAAAACGCGATCGAAGAGCAACGAGGCTCATAGTTCTCGCGCGATGCCACAACAGTGCGTCGGATCTTTCCTTGACTTGTGGTGGAAGACGTGGCGCTCTCGGTTATTCAAAATTGAGCATCGGATTCGGTGGCTGAACGGACCCTCAAATGGAAATCAGTACCATTTTAATGGTAAAAGAGGAGTGCCAGGTTTGGCCGGCCCTGGTTCTACAGGGGATTTGTTTCGATTGAGCGTGATGGCGAAGGAACCAGGACGTTTGAGGAGCAAAGAAAGAGCCACCTACTTCGTCGTGGATCCAGAAACTAATGAAGTAGTTCGTTCGAAGTTGTCCCCAATGCATTCTGTGAAGAAAACTTTCGGACGGGAACGGATCGACATGCTTTCGTGGGAAGAGAAAATGGAGTTGGCGACCATCGTTGCTGATATTGATTTTAATTGGAAATACTACGAAAGCGTCAAGAAGCTATATTATGACAATAATTGAGACGGGCCCCGTATTTCTATTTCTCGAATAGTATCCTTTTTGATTTTTTTGTAGTTGACCTGGTTCTGACTTAGGAAGTATTAAAAGGACTATCCTTTGTAAAATGAGATACCTTTAGTTGGAGGATATTGATACAGCTAAGTCATCTACTATGGGTTAAGAATTTAAATAACTCGGAATCTACCTTTTCACATCCGGTCATACCGGAAATTACGGACATTTCATGAAAAAATGAATAGATTACACCAATAAAAAAATCATATCAATATCCTGTTGATATATGAAAAACAAAATATATAGTATGCTTTAAGACTCTCATTTTAAATCAAATACAATAAAGTATGGATATATGATATATATTTAATTCGATTGTTGCTCGATTAAGATCAGCAAATGCACACACCTGTTTGATGCGCGATCACCAGAGGGTCATAATTAACTTCATGTA
>JACKZZ010000899.1_pt1 | contig 21429 bp, 10 predicted proteins | sample 8027871 | NCBI WGS metagenome assembly JACKZZ01 (sample SAMN15724774, study PRJNA655200) | protist metagenome | isolation source: fluorescence activated cell sorting (FACS) single amplified genomes of... | place: USA: West Boothbay Harbor, Gulf of Maine | collected 2000-07-19
ACAGCGGTATATATAGCGACATAACACCGAGCAGGAGGGCCGAAAGAATAAGAATACCAGAAAAGATCTTACAGAGAGCTACATTATTCGTGGGTTGTTCATCTATTCCTAAGGTTTAGGTTGGTCTTAGTTTGATCTGATTCAGAAAAAAATCGTTGAAAGTGTTTCTATTTGTTCAAACCCACCAAACCTAAAATATGTCACTCGCGTATATGAATAAGAAGTCATGGAATGTGACAAATCTCAAGAACCAAGAGAAGGTATGGAGCGCTGAAGCGAAAGATGCGGAGGAAGCGAAAAAGTTGGTTGAATTTCAGAAGCAAATTAAAGAGGAACAAGAAATTCAGGAGCTTCGTCGCTTGCAGAGTTCGTCATCTGGTGGTGGTGGGCATGTTGATATTACTTTAGATTGGATGTATCAGGGTCCTGGGGCTTCAGGTAGTTCAAAAGAAGTAGACGAAAAAGCTATTACTGATGAATATTTGCTTGGTGGTAAAGCTTTTGATCCCCAAAAGGAATCATCGTCAAATGACAATAAAAAGAATGAGAAAAAAATCGGTTCTCTTGTAGTTAGTAGCAGTTGTAATAGTAGTTTTAGTCGAAGTCGTAATGATGCATTCGCTCGTATTCATGAAGACCCTATGCTACTCATCAAACAAAGAGAAAAGGAGTGCCGTGATAATATCCTTATGAATCCTATGCAAATGGCGAGAATTCAAGAGCAGGTACGGGCAGCAGCAGCAGCAGTAGGCACGGGGACTACTAAAAGTGATCTGAAATCTAAAAAGGAGAAGAAAGAAAAGAAGGAGAAGAAAGAAAAGAAGGAAAAGAAAGAGAGGTCAAAGAGAGTTCGTAGTGACGCCGATGGAGACGATGATGATAGCAATTCTGATACACATCAGCACAGCAAGATTAGTGCTAGACACGACCAATCTCCGCATATCCATGCAGGATATGGTCTGGTGAAAAGTGGGCGCCGTGCCAAAACCTCTCGCTTTTCTGATGCTGCTCCTGAAGCTCCAAATCTTGAACTGCTTCAAAGACAGAAGAAACAACAACAAGAAGGAGAAGGTATGAGACAAAAGAGTACATTAGTTTCTGTGAAGCATTTAACTGAAGATGAAAAAGAACTACGTCGACGCGATATGGAATTAAATGCGGGTATGTGTCATCGGGCTATGCAATCACGCGTTAATGCCAGTGTCGAGAGAGAAGGGAAAGAAGGAGAAGAAGCAGTCAACGCAGCGTTTTTATCAACAATGCGAACTTATATCTATAAAGGTAATGTAGAAGATGACCTAGCAACAAGTATCAATAAAAATAAACATTATATGCAGAAGTCAAAAGATTTCGATTCTCAAAACTTTATGTCAAGATAGAATAGAATAGAAATGGAGGAAATGGTACAGTATTTTTTAGTACGTTTTTTTTTTTTACTTTTACGTTCGTATGGTACTTCCTTCGTTTTTCAAATTAATTTATTTGTGATTATTAATTAAATTATAATAATTAAAGTTTTTAATCATAGGTTTTGGGGGCGATAGATCTTCGCGTGCTCCGTCGTCCTTCTGGGCTCATTATCGACCCCATCCCTTTCGGTGGTGTCTTCTTAGCCTTCTTTGGTGATGAAGAGGCAGGAGCACCTAGAAAAGGAAAGATAAGAAGAAAAAACTTAAGGGTTAATAATCAGTTTGTATATTGTTGTAGGAATAATAATAATAATGGTGTTATGTAAATATAGGAAGGATGAGATGAGAAATAAAACGTACTCTTCTCGCTCTTCACACTATTCTTTGATGAAGTTTTAGGACGAGACTCGTTGCTTCTAAATGCCATGGGTATAACAAACAACAAAACTACTATAGAGAAAACTACGGCGCACCATTTTTGAACATGTCTAAAGGGACAAAAACAAAGGATAAAACAAAGGAGGAAGGCAAGAAGCATGTGAAGGAATTAATAGGAATTTGTTAGACTACAGTTCATAAAATTCATAAAACATTGCATAGATGCATAGTTTACTTACGTCCAATTGGTCTCTGCGAATCCATTTATGAAAATTTCAAACATCCTGTTGAAGAAAAGCTTTTAAAAAAGAAATATGTACATTATAGTTGTTGGCTTCTTATCACGGCCCTTTTTTTTCCAGACCCCCCGCCTTTCACTGCTATTTGGAACAATGGAGGTAGTTGCTGTAGAATGAAATAGTGGAATGAAATGTTTATAGCGAACGGAAATACAAATAAGGTTGTCAAGGAAAGCAAGGATGATGTCCTAATGAAGCGTCGTCGTGGCTCCAATGTGATGCAATTGCTGCAAGGTGGTCGGCAAGAAGTTTTGGGGTTATTTGGGAATCATAATACAGTTTTCACCACTTCCGTTTTGAATAGTACTTCAGCAAAGTGGATTATATCTCTAGAACTCCGAGATTGTGGTCTTACATCTGGCGATATTGTTAAACATTGTGTCAACCTTCGAGCACTTTATCTCCCTAAAAATAAGATGACATCTGTCCCTTTTTGTTTAGGGCAACTTAAGAAACTTCAAATTTTGGATATGAGTTATAATATCGTTGATAATTTTCGACAATTAAGTGCATTACAACAAAAGAATAAAAGTTTAGGTGATGATGATGATGTTATGTGTGTTGTTACAATTCAATCAATAAAATTACAGTGCTTATCGTTTATTGGTAATCCTGTTGTGCAAGTCCCTGAATATCGTAAACATATAATAAATATGTTACCAGGTCTTGATTGTCTTGATGGTATAGTTGTTAGTACTTGGGAATTTGATCCAAAATTCAGTATGTACTATGGAGCGTTACCAGTTCCACCAGAACTACGTTTATTTCAAGAGAGAAAGAAGATTCATATTAGTAGTATCATAAATGCACAAACACGAATGATGCAATTTCTTTCTGGAAGAGTGAAACAGAGAATTTTCTTGGTACAAAAATATGTTAGAAACTTCCTTATCCATACAAGGACAAAATATCTTACATCTATTGCTCCAAAGCTTCAAGCTCTTGCCCGTGGTGTGTTATTACGACAACATTTGAGAAAGTCAATGCGTGCATTAACAATAGCTGCTGGAATTGATCTTAATGCGAGCGATGAAGCTTTTTTTTCTGGGTTAGAATCACAATTTGACACAGATTATCATAGGCGTGATTATTATGCTCGATTGATCCAGCATGAATATAGGTTGTATAGTAAATGGAAAAGAAAACACGTTGCAGCAATAGCTATACAGGATTTCGTGAGATTTCACATGAAATGCTGGAATGTAACAAAACAGTGGATAGAACTAATGAATACAAGATCAATGGTTGTGATTATTGATCTTAAAGACGTCGTCATGTCATGTATGCATTTATTGCAAGTTCGTGGTTATTCTTTCCCTGATTTTCAAATTTCAACCATGGATAAACTTTTACTTCATCAAAGTCCAATTGTCGATATTCGTGGTATTACACATATTCAAAACATTTTTATTCATCAGAGTTCATCACGCATTTCAAAACGCAGTGCAACGAATTTGTTGTATGAATATGCCAATCCTTCACAACGCAAAGCATTATCAAGTTCACCGAGGGTCGGTTGTTCAGTAACTCTCTTAGAACGCACTCGCTTAACATCCCCAGCTTTACAATATTATTTCAGTACTTATATTCGCAATTGCTCTATCTTGATTGATGTATATACTTCCGATAAGGATTCTCTTCAAATGTTATATTGTGCAGTTACACAGCGTCTTAAGAAAATGCCACCTTTGCATCAACCTTTATTGCCAAAGTGGGATAAAGCTTTGGACCAACATCTTATGGTATTGGCTGTACAACGTTTGTGGCGAGGATATATGTGTCGAAAATATACAATGACTATTGTGATTGATAAAGCTATATCGTTGCGACGTTGTGTTTATATTCAGAGATGGTGGCGAAAGTTACAAGGAATTACTCGACGCATGAAATTATTAGCTCGTACTGCTACTGCATGCAGAGAAATTATCACACCATCTATTTACCTTGATGCATGGATCTTTTATGTTCTAATCCGACAAACCAGTCTTCCTAAGTTATCATCAGATGTATGCCAGTACCCTGAGTTTATGGGAGTACCTTCCCTTGATTTAAATGGGCATGCTGTCTTTTACCCATGTCTACCTCCTCCAAGTATTACAATTCCTAATGAGAATGTCCCCCCTGCTGTTGCTACTGCTGATACTACTACTACTACTACGAATAATAATAATAATAATAATATGCGTAGTCATATCCCCCCGATCATTCCTCCTCCCCCTATGTCTATAATTAGTGAGGAGTCTATTCGTCGTCAGGATTCAGTCAATGGAGGAGAGGTAATAAATCAGCAGCAGCAACCACTTGACATTCTTTCAGAAAAGGGCCCTGCAGAAACTTCTCCTCGTAGTAGTTCCCAGCAGCAGGGTGTTGGTTCTGGTTCTGTGCCCCCTATTGCTTCTCTCGATATGAATCTACTAGAATTACAAAAACCCGAATTACCACAAATTAGAAGAGTTGGTTTCCCGAAATGGATGAGTTGGGCTCCTAAGAATGTAAAAACAGAGATCAAAGATCGATATTCATTCAAGCGTGCTTTGTATGATATTATCTCAGGTCAATGCAGCATTGCTGTTAAATTTGTTCGACCTTCTCTACCGGAATATGCCAAACATTACATTCGAGTGATTGAGTTGAAATATGCTACTGTTGCAGAAGCTCGTGCACGTGCGTCTGCAATAATGAATCTGACTTATGATCCTCGCTTTCAGACTTGTGTAGAGCCTATGTCTGCAAAGTCTCTTGGGGATATAGTAAATATCCATCGAAAGGAAATTGCCACAGAAATGTATCACACGACTCAGGGGGGGAAACGTGATGCTATTATTGTTCCACTTGAAATCCGGGTTCGATTACAACATGTACCTCAATGGATTTTGGAAATTCCTCGTACTGATGATGATATTTACCGCTGTCGGTTTCTTCTCGAAACACTTACACTACATTATACTACTTTTTCGAAGAGTTCAAATGATGATATCGCTTCTAATAAAGGGGCTCCAGATATTTCAAAAGAATTTTCTACAAAAGAACAATATTCAAAACCAATTGCTCTTTTTCCTAGAAGTCAATCGATTGAAGTTGCTTCTCAACGATCTTTATCATTTTTTGAGGCAGTTGGACCGAGTTTTGTTGCAATGGATGAATCTGGTTCCTTGATAGTAGAAGATATGTTCACTAATTCTGGTGGAGGGAGTTCTATTGTACTTGACCCCGAAAAGATGTTGAAGGAAGTTGGTATATTCATGCAATCCATTGATGAAAATAATTCCCAATTAAATGAAACATTGCCTATGATTGTGGATGTGGTTGCAAGTGCTCGCGGCCAGGGTGGTAAGGATAAGGATGTTGCTCCTCCTCCTCGGGGTAATCTATTTCCCACTCTTCCTTCCGAATTCGTTGATAAGAGGCATTGTGCTCGACATATTTGGTCTGCACAAAGAGCTGTATTATGGTGCAGTTTGGCTATAACTGATCATAGTAAGGTAAAGGCTACATATACAGTAGGCCGTGAGAGACTTTATTCCAATAATATTTTGAAATCAACAGGTACTGGATGTGTAACTAGCCGTTTGAGAAGTTTCGAAGTTGCTCGTGATGGTGCTACTCTTGAAAACTTGAAACGTGATAAGGATGAACGTTCAAAGAAGGTATCTGAAGAACTTGCTTCGAATCTCCGTACAAAGAGTGATCAATTTAGTCGAATGGATGGTGAGAAAAATTATGATATTGACTCTGATCTCCTTGATAATAAGGGAATTTCTGCTCGTGAGAGGTTGCAGATTAATAAATCACGACAAGTCAAGTCAATGAAAAATGCAAAGGTAGAACAAAAGGAAGAATTCCATTATTTGCAAGCCCAACATGCATTGGAAAGAGTAGAAATGAGAACTGCTGCGGAGGAGAAATGGCGTAAGAAAATAGATAAACTATGGGGTGTTAGTGGTGCAAATAATTATAGTGCTATTGTTAGTCGAGATGCTCATGAACATAATAATAATGGATTAGCAAATTCTTCTGATAGACCCCATACTGCGTCCTCGCATCTTGTAGCTCTGTCAGAAGTAGAGTCAAAAAGTCAAGTTGAAGCTTCAAATGTTCAGGAGAGTCAATATGGACAATATGAAGTTTCTGCCTCTACATACACACCTACTGATGCAGTTCCTTCTGTTGCTACAAATATCGATTTTGTAGGGCCGGGACCTACACCGTCTTTAGCTATTCCCACTAATGTGCCAAATAAATCTCCACGTAGGTCATTTGATGGTACTGCTACAATTGCCCCTACAGCCACTGCTGCAGCTCGAGAAGAACTTGGTCTTCGTGTTTTAGAAGAAAAACAAAATAGAATTAGTATGATAAAGCGTAAAAAGGAGAAAGTGAATAAACTCAAGAGAGCCAAAGAACAAGCGAAAATGATTGGTAAAGCCCAAGGTATGATTTTTTCTGCACTAGCTGGTCGATTAGAAACACAATCTCTTCTCAAAGCACAACAACATGATTTGGCACATCGTAAGGATAAAATTCTATCGTCGCGTGATGGCGGTGGTGGCGGTGGTGTAGTTGTTGAGGAGGTTAGAAATAGAGAAGTGACTTGGGAAGATGTTGAAGGAGGTGGCGGGGTGGGGGAAAGTGGTCATATTAAACATACCTCCCTTGATTTTATAGCACCCCAGCCGCGTTTACCACCTCATCCACGTTCGAGTTCGAGTAAAACTCGCAATATGAACGATGAAACAACACTATATGATGCGAATCGGCGACTTGTCAACAGTCCATTTACACCACGCACACCAGTGGCACTGGCAGTGAATAGATTACAACCAGATGCTATACATTTGCCACATCCTGTTCAACTTCATTATCCACCAGGAAGTGCTTATATTAAAACCTTCGGCGGGACTACCGAACTTCGACTCACCATCGATATGCTGGACATGGATCTTGATTAAAAAAGGTTCTACAGGTAACCATTTATTTACATTAATTAATTTTAAATTAGTATTATTTGTTTAATAAAAGAGAGCTTTTAAGAGAAATCTGCTCAAACACCCGAAGGGATAGAATAAAGTGAATGAATGAATGGGTGAATAAATGTATAAATGTATGTAAGCATGAATGATTGTTTGGATGATATGGTTTATTTCCTACGGGTGTGGAGCAGATTACTTTTTTATTATTAGAATACGGTGTTGGTTCTTTTTGATGGCGTTGTTTTATATAATTCGTATGAAATATGGTAATGGATAATAATGAATTAATGTAACACTTTATAATCCCTACGGGTGTTTCAGCAGATTACTCTTATATTATTAGAATACGGTGGTAGTTCTTTTTGATGGCGTTTAGTGTAAAAAATATCCCCTACCGTAAGTACTTTTTTTTACGAACGGCATATTTCTTAAAATTAAGAAACACCATCAAAAAGAACCACCACCTTATCATCATGATTAATAGGAGTCATGCTATCGCAGGTAGCCTAAAATGACATCACAGCTTTCCAGCATAACTGCTATTGATTTCGTAAATAATGGAAGTTGCTCAAGTTTTGAAGAGATTCCGTGGTAAGGATGCTAGCATAGCAATGCAAAACCTCAAAGTTATGGTAGCAGCTGCAGCAAAGGTGAAGCCTACACCTGATTCTGAATTATCTGAACTCCAAGCTGGTTATACCAATTTCTATGCCGATAATGCAATTTCTCCTCATGTTCCTTTTGATGGATTAGGTCCTTGGATTGTTAACTCTGATGGTAAAGTGATTTATGATACAGGTGGATATGGTATGCTTGGTTTTGGGCATAACCACCCTAAATTGTTGGAAGCTGTTGGCCGTCGTCAAGTGATGGCTAATATCATGACCCCTAGTTTCGTCCAGGATGAATTCTGGGAGAAAGTAAAGGCTGAATTGACTCCTGCTTATGATAGTATTCTTTGCTTGAACTCCGGATCTGAGGCAAATACTCTTGCTATGAGAATTGCAAATATCCATAACCATGAAAATCCTGTGCGTGTTGCTCTCAAGGGAAGTTTCCACGGACGTACTGAGGCCCCTGCTACTGTTTCTGAGAACTCCCGTGCTGGTTATGAAAGGGTTTTGGCTGACTATAACCCTGATAACAAAGCTGCCAAGGAGCGTGGTCCTGCCAAGTTTACCCATTTCATTGAACCAAACGATGAGAAGGATGCGATCAGGGTATTCAACGAGATCAAAGCACGTGGTGAGTTCCCTGAGATTACCCTTTTTGAGCCTGTGATGGGTGAGGGTAACCCTGGTGTCCCTGCTGATCGTGGTTTCTATGAGACTCTCCGTGGGTTGACCTCCGAGCATGGTGGCCTCCTCCTCGCCGATTCCGTCCAGGCTGGCTGGAGAGTGCGTGGTGAGATGTCTTTCACTAAATACGCTGATATGGATGGTGTAGCACCACCTGATATGGAAACCTTTAGCAAAGCTATCAATGGTGGTCAATTCCCTTTGTCTATCCTTGCTCTCAGTGCTCAGCTCTCTAACAATTACAAGTCTGGTATCTACGGTAATACGATGTGTGGTAACCCTCGTGGACTTGATGTTGCTTGCGCAGTGTTGGATGAGCTTACCCCGGACGTAAGAGAAAATATTCGCACTTCTGGTGAAATTTTCGTTTCCAAATTAAAGGCTCTTCAGAACAAGTACCCTACCATTCTTGAAGACGTCACCGGAACTGGTCTTCTTGTAGCCCTGCATGTAGTCCCCCAGTATGATGTTATGGATGTGGAGAAGCAGCTTCGCTTACGTGGATTGAATGTCATCCACGGTGGAGCTAATGCTTTGCGCTTTACTCCCTGGTTTCACATGACTCCTGAGGAATCCGATTTCATTTGTGAATTAATGGATGATTACTTCGCTGTTATGGTCTCTCATGAGAGGAAAACTGCTTAATAATTTGTAATATTATGGTATTATTTAACAGAGACTGTATAAAGTAGAGTGGTGGCTGGGATTTTGTTTTTTTTATCCAAACCATACACAAATGTAGTTTCCTTTAGTCATTTTATCCTTCTTCCATCATCACCTCCTCAGTAAAATAAAATGAAAATCATACTTTTTGAATATGTAAAATATTAATAAAATATTAGAAACAAATAAAAAGCTAAAAGTCTCTCTCTCTCTCTCTCTTTGTACTCTGTGTGAAAGAAGAAGAGGATGGTGTTAGATATGTGTGTGTGTATGCTCATAACGGTACGACACCAACATACTACTCCCCACAAACTAAACTATTACTAACTAAATCGCATCCTAAAATAAATTCTTATTTTTCTCGAGTCTCGCTCAGTCATTATTTGGTGAGTTCTCCATGAGACAGCATGGTTGTAACAAAAGATCCAGCAGCACCACACAGAAGACCAAATGAGAGGCAACATACCATAATGGTTCCTGCAAGCTGTGCTTTGTCCTTGTGTACCATAGCAGGTCCCCAAGTCATGGCTTTGGTAGCAATGTATCCATTACTGATACCAAACAAAGTGAGAAATAAGAAAACCCATCCATCGCCTGGAAATAACACAGGTAGTGATGAGTATCTCACGTTACATGTGAGCATGAGAGGTACAAAAGCCCCCCTAGCCATTGCTGCAACCCATATTGTATCTGGGGTAATACAAGCACTTTCTAGGTATTCTGATAAGCCTCGACCGACGAAATCTGCCACGTTGTACAGAACAAATAGGCATGGAACAAAAAGGTCGTTATAAATACGTTCCTTCGAGTGACACTCACCTACCGATGAAATATGAACAACGATTGAAGGAAAGATCATAATTGTGACGAAAAAGTTGAGCATAACAGCCAAGCCTGGGCTCCATATGGTAGAAATAGTGTTCCAAATGTCTGCCATAGACTCATTTTCGATTGATTTCGCATGCTCCAACAAATCGGCGCGGGACGGTCTTCTTGGTGTTCTGCTGAGTCCGAATTCGACGTATTCTGTGTTTGTAGTGACTAGAGGCTGCATCTCCGACGAATGGGGAATGGGTGGTTCATATTCATAATCGGAAATATCTACATTCATTGGACCTATATCAAAACCCGTTGGGGAAAACTTACGAAGATCAGAATAATCATGGCTAGGGGGTGGTGAATGAATCGAAACAGTCTTTTTCTCCTTTTCTCCTATTCCTCCTACTATAAATGGATCCTCCTCATCCCCCTTATCTTTATCTTCTTTATTTGCAAAATCATCAATAGGAGACGATTGTGTATCTTCTATCGTCCCATAAGTGATAGTATTACTACGTTCTAACTTGTTTGGGAATTTAGTATTGTTTGGATTCTTTTGCATGACATAAATCTTCGCAATAGGTAATTGCAACATTTTGTTGAGAGAAGTAATTCCAAATACCATGACTATAACAGTAACTAAGAAAAAATACAATGCGGGGAAATCTACATGGGGGTCAGCACATTTATCTGTTAGAACGGTCGGTCCACAATAGTCTACAGAAGGTCGCATAAGAGAGGTACCTAACCCAACAAAAGATGCCAAAATACCCGCCAAAGCCTGTCCATTCATAATTGCAGATGTATACATACTTGGGAATTTGGCAGCTAGTCCAAATATACCAGCTTGAAGTACAGCTCCAAATCCTCCAGAAAAACAAACTAATACTATTGTAATCCAAAAGAAATTAAAAGCAGGCAAAGTAGGATAAAACACTAGTGCACTCATAATCGAAAAGACAATCGCAAATCCAGTCAATGGACTTATAATTAAATCCTTTAACTCAAATTTATTCCCATATCTCAACACTAAAGCGAGAGCACAACATTGAAATGCTGTAAAAGGAGTAGCAAGGAAACTTTCAAAACTAGCAGCATATGGAGTTCCACATAGTCTACCATAGAAATAGTAAGAAGATGTAATCAAAGCATTCCATGGGAAAAGTGAACCAACACCTTGCCAAAAGAATGTTATATAAGCAAAAGTCTCGCCCTCGGGTGCACCTTTCATAAGAACTGCTGAGCGCTTCCTTAAAGAAAGGCTATTATCACCTATCTTATCACCCATTCTTCGATTATTTTAGTGAATGGAAATGATGTTTTACTATTACTATACTATGAAACGATATTTATAGTAAAGGAGTCACACCACGCTACAGAAATGCAACTTCAAATACAAATTTTAATTTTTTCATGTTTTCCATTTTGCAGTTTTCCAGGTTTTCCGTTTTGTACTTTTGGGAGGGGCTTCCTCTCAAGAACCGGTATTCGGTATTGTATAATGTAATAATTACTGTACATAATCGTCTCACGTCTCTGATTTGTCTCAATTTCGCTTGAAAAAAACAGAAACAGAGATGGAGTTGCTCTTGACGAATGTCTCAATAAAGGATAGGACAATGGATCATAGTGCTGGGGGTCAAAGATTGATAATGAACAAGAAAAAGCAAGCACGGCAGATTGATTTTCTTTCTATTGGTATGGTACCAGAGAAAGGTGCATTTTCCAATATTACTACAAGTTGTTTGCGTTCTAAAGAAAAGATCGAGTCTCCTGTTCCAGCTCGTACTGTAATGAAGCCTAAATCAAATGTGAAAAGTCCAACGAAAACAACCATACGCACTGATGAAGAAGAAGCATTAATACAGCGTTTATCTACATCTATACCTTTAAGCAAGCTCAAGAAGAAACAACAAGAGGAGAAAGAAAAGGCAGAGAAGGAGGAGATGATGGGTAGTGGTCAAGCATCATCATCATCAAGCGCTTCTGTGATGCGTTGGGATTACCATTACGAGCGTCCTCCTGTTCCTGAGCCATTTACAAAGGAGAGGTATATGGAACGGACTATAGCACGGTTACAGGCTGCTGGTAGAAAGCGTTTCGAGAAGCCTAAATCATGTGCTGAGAACTTGAAAGTCACACCAGCCTATTCGAAGACTGAGCGAGAGGAGAAGGCGATGACGAAGGAGCTGGCCCGTATGCGGGTAAATGTCATGGCAAAAGATTTACAAAAACAAAAACAAAAAGAAGAAAATGAGGCTTTAATTAAAAAATCTCTTCCCAAATTTCTCCAAGAGTCTCGTGCTAAGAATATGACAGGGGAAGAGAAGATAAAGACTGATTATTTCTCAGTTCATAAAAGCAAGAAACAAGAACGTGAGAAACTGGAGGCAGAATTTAAGCAGAAACTTGTGATATTGAAAGCTTTGCAGGAAGAAGTTCAAAAAGTGAAAGATCAAGAGCATGCGATGCATGTTGAGTGTTTTGAGCGTCGTGTAGAGTTATTAGATGGCGGAGAGGAGAAATTGGCGGAGGAAAATACGACAAATATACCTTTCGCTGATGATGATGGTGGTGATGGTGATAGTGATGGTGGTGATTGCAACCGTCATAATGAAAAAGTTATTCTTGGACCGGGCTTTGTGCCTTTTGAGTATCAGTGTGGAGGCCGCTTAAGTCTACTTCAAAATGAGACTAAAAAGTGGGTCCCTTACTTCTGCTATATCCACATGGACTCCCTATTATGTCATAAATCCGAGCTAGATTTCGTTCCTGATCACATTTTCGACTTGCGTCAGGGTGGGGCTCGCGTGATTTCTACTGATGATGTTATAAATGTAGACCGAGATAGTCGTATGGATGTGGATGACCTCTCCATCTGCAACTCCCACGCCTTCGAGGTCGACACAAACCAAGCTTCGGCCACGATCATTGCCCCCTCTACATGTGTATTCGCATGCTCGTCAAAGGAGGAGTCTTTGTGGTGGATAGATGCTGTGAATAATGCTTCCACTTCCTCCCTAACTCTATTTCTTATATAATAATGATGACCGTTGTATCTGTTCTGTTTTGTGTTCTATTACGTAAAATTAAAAAAAAAAAAAAACTGATCAAAAGCCATGGAAAGTCCCAAAAAAATTAAGAAGATTTATTGGATTTCGAGAGATAGAGAAAGAATGGAAGTATCATGGGGAATTTTGGGTTGTGCTTCAATTGCACGAAAGAATGTCCGTGCACTTCAGCTTGCAAAGAACTGTAGGATAAAAGCCGTAGCATCAAGAAATATGGAAAAGGCCTCCAAATTTTGCACTGATTTACATTTGGATTTGAAGCGTGTTAAGATTTGTTGTTATGAAGATTTGATCTCTGACACATCAGTCACTGCTGTTTATATCCCTTTGCCTACTTCACTGCATGTGGATTGGGTAATTAAGGCCGCCAACTCTAAAAAGCATGTACTTATTGAAAAGCCTGTAGCATTAATGGCGTCTGATTTGTTGCAGATGATTGAAGCTTGTGAAAACAATGGTGTATTATTGATGGATGGTACGATGTTTATGCACCACCAACGAACGAAAGAGTTGGTTGATCATCTTGCAGATCCACTTTATATTGGAAGTACACAACATCTTAAATCTGCATTTTGTTTTAACGGAGGAGCAAACTTCTTGGAAACAAATATCCGTTGTAAGGCTGATCAAGATAGATTGGGATGCTTAGGAGACTTGGGTCATTATTGTATCAGATTCTCTTTATTAGCAACTGCGCTCAACACGGCTCCTGTTTTAGAAAGTACTTCTACTCCAGGATGTTATTCATCGTTAACTTTTCAATCTCCTATTTCTGTGAATGCTACGTGTCATAAATGGCTTGGCGATGAATTAGGAAGTGTCCCTCTACACTGTGAAGCACGAGTAGTATTTGCCTCGGGTTCTACACTCTCGTTCGAATGCTCTTTTTTACACCCTTTTCAACAAGATATGAACGTGGCTCTAAAATCTGGAAATGAAGAAATAGGAGATTCTATCATCAAAATGGATGATTTTGTCATCCCCAACAATCCTCAGTCGGCTTCGTTTCATATCACTAGTTATCCGGTATCTGGCAGCCTCATCGATCTTCATACACGTGTGGTTACGTCAAAGAGCTCTGTTGAAGTAACCCGATGTTGTCAAGAGGCTTGTATGTTTGAAAATTTTAGCAATCTTGTTCTTCAGATTGATGCATGTGATGGAAAGGAAGAATGGAGTCTTCAAATTAGAAATCAGGTTGTTTTTTGGCGTGATATTATTCTTCGAACGCAGCATATCCAAGATCTGTGCTATTTGTCAATGAAAAACGGAACACAAATCAATTTAGAACAATAAAAATGCACGTTTTCTATGGGTACAGTAATTGTTTTAAAATTAATAGAATTATTCTATCCCTATCCCTATCCCTATCCTTACCTCTATCCTATCTGATCCTAACACCACATACATCAATTCGCTATTATAATTGGTTATTATTATTACCGTATTTTTTTCCATTCCTCCCTCCCTCCCCCCTCCCTAAATCTACTTCGCATATTGATCAATTGTCTTCGTGATACTTGACTTTAAATTAGGGATCGTTGTCAGTAGCTTATCAGCACACCCATTGCAGCATTTCATCATTTGTTGTTTCGCTTTGGCTTCCGTAGACGCACTTGCTTCGGTTTGACCAAAGCTATCTTGGACGTCATCGCTACAAGCTTGAACACATCGAGAAAGCCGGTCTTGAAATACCTTCATTTCATTTTGTATCACTTGCTGAGGAATTTGCATCTTTTGCTGTGGACCATGCAAGCATTCCTGAAGATCATTACCCAAGTCATGCTTTGCATAGCAATCTGCCATTGTAAGATGCATCTTTTGTTGGAATTTCTTCAATTTACTATCATAAATCTCCCCCATCATCTTATCCACAGCTTGTGAAAGTCGAGCCTGAATTTCTTCCATACTTCACCTTTACAATATTACGTAATTACGTACTAATAAATGATGAAGATGAAACCACCTTCAGCAACGGCGGTTATGTAATGAAAGAAGTTAAAAACTTTTGTGTTGTTGGCGCAATAAGTCATTCATATCAATTGTTCTGAGATGTATATATGTCCACTTTTTTAAATTGACAAATTCCCAACATCCAACAGTCATGGACGGTCCAAAAGCTTCAGTCTTGTCGAGTGCAGGATCGAAGTCATTGTTGTCTTCGTCGTCTTCTAAATTGCCTTTAATTTCCCCTAATAATCCCGCGTCATCGTCATTGAAGAAAGAGTACCCATTACAGAATCAAGCTTTGGAAAAGGAAAATGAATTGAACACTATGTTATTGATTGGATCGACATCTGCAACTTCTGTATATTTACCTGGATCAAAGGAAAAGAAAGAAATAGAAGAAGTCAACCATATCACAAATGCTATCCCACTGCCGACTTCTACTTCCACTTCTACTTCTACTTCTTCTATTAATAGTACTATTAATCCGCATCCTCCTCCACCTGCTCGTCCTGCAGATTTATTACAAACTAAACTTGATGAAATTACATCCAAAGTTTCAGAGATACGTTCTAAGAGAACAACTCTTGCAAGGAAATTGAATGAAATGCGTATTACAGGTGCAGCGAAAGGTGATAAAAAACAGCAATTGGAGAATAGTTTATTTATACTACAGAAAAAGAAAGCTTTTGACGGGATTTTAAAACGCCGTCTGGAACAACTGGAGCTCGATAAAAGTATTCAAGAGATCGAATATAAACAGGCATTAGTCCTTGCAAAGATCTCTTTATATGAAGAAGAAGTGGATATGCGTGCAAATGCCAAAAAAACAGAGGAATTGGAATTAAGAAAGGATGAATGGATAAGTGATAAGAAATTTGGTCCTGTTTTGACTCAATTAAATCAAATGGGGGATGGAGGTGATACATCTGGTGTCGTAAATCATATGTTAGAATCTATTGAAGTTGATGATGATAATATTAATAAAGAACTTACCAAAATCTTAACGGAGAGTCTCCCAAGAGTACATCAACGAAAAGTGAAATCATTATCAACTGATAGACAGCATTTATTCAATGAACGTTTAATATTAACAAATCAACTTGATCATATTCGATCTAAAACATCGAGTGAAGAAAGCTGGCTTCAAAAAGAAAAAGAAGCAATTGACAATTTGATGACAGGTTTAACATTTATTGAAGAAGATATATTACCAAAGCGTAATACTGCAGCTTCAGTTATGGCTGATATGGAAACAGAACAAGCATTTTTAAAAGATGAACCTACAACTGCTCTATGGCACGAGATGGATGGTAGATTTCAAGAAATCATAACAAGTAAGGATGTGCGTAATGTTGAGAATGAGACACTAGGCTTCTTCTTTAAGTCACGAGAGGAACAATCAGAGTTACTGTTCAAGGAAAAATATGAAGAAATTAAAGACGAAGTTATTTTGAATTTGGCTCATGATATTTTTGAAGATGTCCTTATTGCATTAGTTAAATTTACTGTCAAAGAAAACATGGCTATCGTTAAAACTTTGCGTTCAAATTTGCATATGACTCTTATCAAGGGAATTTTAGGTAATAATCAACGTGCCACTCAGCTACCAGATCCCTCAGGTAAATTCTTTTTATATAAAGGAAACTTTATGGATATTTCCTTTGATGAAAGGCGAAAAGCAAAAGTAAAAGCTCGAGAAATTGAGCAAGGTCATATTAATGTTGGTGATGAAGCCATGGTTCTTTTATCTCAAGCTCTTGCAAGCTGTTATGATACTCAACCGACTCCTTTCAAAGAAGTTGCTATAAATTATGATAAAGAAATTGCTATGGATGATATATTACATTCTTTTGAAGATATTTCGGGACGTAATGAATTGGTAGCAATTGAGAATAGCTATTTCTCTGCGGTATCACTACAAGCTGCGAGTCAAGATCCATATATCAAGTTCAATAGAAATGATCCTCCTACAATTGTGCGTGTATTTTCCCGGACATTACTTCAGTTGTCACTTGTAGCTGTAGGACTGGCATCTGGTAAAGTGGAAATTTATTCTGTATTATGGGGAATTATTACTCCCCCTAAACTTTGTGCCTTTACACCTCCGGTTCCAAAAAAAAAAAAAAATGGGAAAATTACTGATATGCGTGAAGGTAGTGGTGGTGCATATTTAGCAACACTCACAACAACTGGTGTACTTCAATTATGGAGTTATGCATCACAAGAAAGAATATCCAAAAAGAAACATCCAAGTAGTATGTTTCCTGAACACCCCAGTGACTTTTCGGTCAAAACACCCATGACTTGCATATATACGATGGATCCTTGGGCTCTCAGTGTTCCTAATCTTACAGCAATTCTATCTTCTGACAATAGTAATAAAAATGAAAGTGCTCAGAAGAAAAACAAAATGGCTCAGCGTCAATTATCTGAAACGCAAAAGGGGCATGAAGTTACTAGTTTTTGCTTTCATGGTTCAATGACCATGCTAGGTCGACAACCTAGTGTTATGCTTGGAACTTCTGGTGGTCAACTTTTCAAATTAAATCTTGATCGATTTGTTGAAAATTTTGATGCTCCATTATATGTATTGAAACCTTTTGTACAATTGGAATATCAAAATCCAAAATTTCAGGATGAAACTACAAGGCAAAATTTGTTAATCCTTGGTAGAGATACTGCACTTGGGAATAAAGTTGAAAAGGAAATTTTCCATTTCCATCGTGATCCTATAGTGTTCTTGGAAATGTTAGCATTAAAAGGAAATTCAGGTCGTATTATTAGTGTAGATGAAAAAGGTGTTGTTGCACTTTGGAACTATGATAAAGAATATTTTAATGGTCAATGTAGATTTGTTCCAGAAAAGACTGCTGAGATCTCTGTTATCCTGTCATCTTATGAAGAAGTTAAACCCACAGAAGTGCTGGATTCAGAGCCTCCAATTACATTACTATCAAAAATGCAAAAATGGAGAGTCTCAGTGCGTGACACGGAAATAGAGCGAGTTCAAATTCATACGTTTATCCCTATTGATGAATTTACTATTGGATCTTCTTCTTCTACTTCCTCTGTTTTGTCGCAATACTCTGTCAGAGAAGTTGAGCCACGAGAAACTACAGGTGGTGTGGCCCATTCAGATGTTGTGAGTGTTCAATGGTATCGTAAATTAGTGAAACGAGTAGATTCCTCTGCTCAATTATTTAAAGTGTGTTTGAGTCCTGATGGAGAAGATATAGTTGTTGTCATGCAGGAGAAGAAAAATACCTTAGTTCTTGTGACTATGCTTGTGTTAGACATTGAGAATTTGGAACCCCATTTGCCATTTGCTACTATTAATTTACAGGCCTCTGATATAATCCGTAGTGTTGTTATTGGTCCTGTTATTCGTGAAACACTAACGAGATTTGCATTTCTCACGACAGCATCGGGAATTCTGCATGTTGTTAGTTTAGATACAGGATCTGAAGTGAAAGTTGATGCTTTTGGTGGTAAAAAAGTCCTTACTACTGATATGAGTAGTGTATCAATTTGCAATCAGCAACATATATTTGCAGCTTGTTCAGAAAAAGAATGTCAGGTTCTAGTTGGTGCATTTCGAGGTTTCGCACAAGATGTTGCTTCTCCCAAAAGTGGTAAAAGTGGTGGTAAAAGAATAGATCCACCACCGACTATTCAGCCTTTATCAACAGTAACATATAATGCACTAAGGCGTCCATTGAACATCCAGCTTAAGTTGGCAACTGATGCCTTTAATTTTTCTGCTGCTCTTCATGTTGAAGATGAGGGGAAAAGTAGTTATGTAAATCCTGCGGAAAAACGAGTTGATCAGCACTTTGCGAAATATGAGACTAAAAAGGTTTGTACTGAAATAATCCTTGATATTATTAATTCAGATATGTGGAATGATGTAAATAAACTCCGTGTTGGTGATTGGCGGCGCTCCTTGCTTGTGGATGTATATGGGTCGGGTACAGAATTGGGTGTAGTTCCTCCTACCACATGGCCTTCTTCAGAAAGAAAAGAAACACAATTACTAGCACGAGAAGCAGAATCAGAAGAGTTAGAGTCATTGCTAGCCATTGATGAAGATATATTCCCTCTTGGTGATTTTCAAGCTATTTTGGATACTAACCTTGTTGAAAAGGATGGTGATGTTTGGAAACTACCAGCTCTCACCGATGCCTTAGGTGTACCACTAGGAATCGATGAAGAAGCCGCACAAATTCAATTACTTAGTATGAAAAAAGCCCAAGATGCTGAGCAGGCTGCAAGGAAGGAGAAAGCATCAAAGAGAAGAGAAAATTTTGAAAAGAAAATTATGATGAAAAGCCCACGCACAAACACTACTGCCAAATAGAGTAGTTATATAATCATCATCCCAATAATGGATTTTTTATGTTTGTTTGTTTTCCCGAAGTATTTGAAATAGATTGTTTAAATTGTGTTACATAAGTTATAAAGCTTATACTGGAAATTCACGCACAATCAATACTCTTTTTGCTGCTTATTCTAGTAACACAATGTAAACCAAGATACAATATCTACAAGGATTTTAAATTTAGCATTTATACATCAAACGAGACATCATTTAACTTTTACAATTCGTACATTATTATATTTTCACTTACTCACTCACTCACTCACTCTGGCTTCAATGAGACTGCCTTCCCGGCTGCATTCCCCCATTTCAATAATGCATCGAGAAGTACTTGCGAACTGACATCATCCCCACAAGATACTTTGACGTCTTTCTTTTCAACATCACAAGTTACTTCCTCAACTCCGTCTATTTTACCTAAGACACGAGTGACAGCATTTGCACAACCCTGGCAAGACATTGCTACACTGAAATTTATTTCCTTTACCATTGCCTGTTTTCTTGGTTTAAGAAAACGCTCACCATAAAACATGGTTTTCCATGGTTTTGGGGGCCCCATGGGGTCCCTCCCGACACTTTTTATGATTTTACGGCTCCTTCCTCGCTTTAAGGGAACATGGAGTTCTCTAGTTCTGATGGTCAATTGTCATATTTCAATGCTATTAATTGGGGATTGCTAAAGAATTCTGATACCCTTTCTTCTGCAGAGTATGCGTCCTTGGAGCGTGCAGAGGATTTTGATGGTGGGGGACAGTCTATTTCATTGGATTTCTGTACTCTTTTGTTGAAACTTGCACTAATTTGTCCTCTTGATGTGGGTGTTCAACGATATGTGTTCCACAAGGTTTGCAGTATTTTAGAATTAACTACCCCTGATGGTAGCATAAGTGTTGCTGCTGAACAGAGAGCAATCTTCTTCACTGAGGGTGGTATGGGTAGCCATATTACTGCGAACCAAGCATATCTTAGAGCAATAATCTCGACAGATTTAACTATTAAGTCATTGGCAGCTCACTGTTATGCATCTCTCCTTACGAAGTTTGGCGGCGGCGGTCTATCTGGATCTGGCTCATCAACTTCTCATATGGATGATAATGGTGACAATATCAAAAAAATTGTTGAATGGATGATTGAGGAACTTAGTAGTGCAAATGTTAATTCAAAACTTGAGTATTTAATGCCTGCAATTACAACTGCTCTTAGATCTGCTACTATTCGTAATCTATTTGCAACAGAAGGTGGAGTAAGCAAGCTAGTCGCGGCCATGACCATGATTGGCGCTAGTGGTAACGCCCAACGCCTCTATGAACTAGCATTCTGTATGTGGTCAATATCTCTAAATGACAAGTTAGACATTAATAACTTTTTAACTTCACCTGCAATTAAAATTGTATCTGAAGTTATTGCTGCTGCACCTAGTCGCAAGGTGGTCCGCTTGAGTGTCGCATTATTGTGCAATCTTGCAAGATCAGAAGACTCTACAGCACTAACAGAAATGTTTTCGAGTGGATTACAGAAATCACTAGAAAATATGATTCAAAGTAGTGCTTTAAAGCAAGCGAATGATACCGAACTTGAAGCAGATGCTCGTGAACTATTTGACATTTTAATGACAAATTTTCGAGAATTGAGTACGTACGATCGGTGGGCAACTGAAGTGAAAACTGGAGCCCTAAGATGGGGTATTGTGCATACAGAAAAGTTTTGGAGAGAAAATGCTAGATTTGTTGAGCAGGAGGAATATTCAATGCTTAAAAGGTTGATAGATCTTCTAGATTCGGATAATACTGAAGTCCTATGCATTGCACTCTATGATATTGGCGAATTTACTCGGTTTTACGCTGGCGGTAGAGGAATTACTAGTTCACTCGGTGGTAAAGACAGAGCTATGGCTATGATTGACCACTCGAATGCCGAAATCGCTAGATATGCACTACAGTGTGTTAGTAAAATTATGGTTACTAATTGGGCTTTCGCATCATAAAAAATAAAATCGAAAACTGTACCTTCAAATTATTAATCAAACTCCATCGTTAATTTAATTAGAACTATCACTTTAGATACCCTACAGATTATTTCCTTTGATCAGCATGGATATTTTGATACATGGTCGATAAAATGGTTAGAGAAATTGACGGATAGATCTACAGTAAATAAATTTTTGAGTCAGATTAGTTTCGTTTTTGCCTATGGT
>JACKZZ010012773.1_pt1 | contig 21415 bp, 23 predicted proteins | sample 8027871 | NCBI WGS metagenome assembly JACKZZ01 (sample SAMN15724774, study PRJNA655200) | protist metagenome | isolation source: fluorescence activated cell sorting (FACS) single amplified genomes of... | place: USA: West Boothbay Harbor, Gulf of Maine | collected 2000-07-19
CTCATTCAGAAAGGAATTATTTCATTACGACAGCACGAAACAGATTTAAAGGAAGCAATCAGGTTTGTCTCTTGTGGGTTGTACCCTCACTTTCGCATCAATTAACTGAATGGGTTTTAGATCCATTCAGGACAAGGATGAACAAGTAACGCTGTGGCTGAAGGAGCATGCGGAAAAAGTACGTACATCAAACTGGAGATCATCAATTGACTGCACTAATATCATGGGTTTTAAAAAAATTCTACTGTAGTCCCAAACCGATACAAATGTGGCAGATATATTACAACCTCAAGATACTTGGTCAAGACAGTACGTTGATGATCATTTCATTTAATGGTCATATTCTTCAATTTAAATCCCTAAAATTACCACGTTCTAGAATGTTTGAAGCGATGGCAGAGCACAACGCGATTGAAGATATGCTGTATCACATGGACCGGGCTTTGGCAAACGGGGAAATCGAATTAGATATGTTTTTAAAGGTCCGTACAAGTTATCGTCGGTACTTTGGCGAATTCGCAAATCTCATCGATATAGCTCCACTCATGTAGGAAGTACGGAAACTCTCGCGGAAACAGTTTATGCACATCGCCTTGATGCAAGTGATTGTGGAACAACAACGTATTCATAGATAATACTTCTATGATTTTCATTGTTTGGTTGTCAGTTGTCAATGAAATCGTGGTCGGTGGTCTGAGTTGACTCCACTATCATAACGAACGTTGTCGTAGGAAACTTATTCTAGCATACACCTATCTAGATTTATACAACGGTCGTGTACAGGAGGAGTCCCTCCAGAGCGATTGAGGAATTATTATGTCTCTTCAGACGTTATATAGTTAACAATACCACCTTGTATGGACATAATATTCCCTTCGTCACCGAGCAGGCGCCGCTGGAAACTGATATTGTACGAACACGGATCAGATCTCGCGACAGTTCCTTTCTTCCGACAGCGCTCGCAGCATGAACGCTCTCGTGTTTGATCCTGATCAACAGCGTCGAGTGCACGAACGGCGGTATGTTCTAAAGCTTACCCCCATTCAAGGCCGTGACTTACTCCCGTCACAGCACTCGACAAAACCTCGCCATCCGTACTGTACTCTAGTACTGCTAGATCACAAGATGCGTGAAATCAAGGGAGAGAAGCAAAAAACACCCAGTCTTCGGGGCCAGAATCCCTGCTGGAGTCCTCTCAAGTCTGAAGTATTACGTAGTTCAGTAACGAGTCATCAACTAGGACTGGGGGCGGCGGCCTCGGCAGAGGAATATACCTTTGGCAAGACCCTGGATTTACGCCGTGCGAAATACGTGTTGGTAAAGTGTAAAGACAGAAATGGGGCTGATTTGGGCCGACTGCTCCTGAGTCTCGAGGGCCTCGATACGTCCGGGGATGAGGAAGTGGCGTGGTATGAACTCCAGCTGAGGCCCGGTGGGAAAATGAAACGCGTTCAGGGTGAACTTCAAATTGCTTCGAGAATCGTGCGAGAGCCCAGTCGATGGCAACTCTGGAGCTGTGCTCAACAGATGCTTTCCGAGCTCCGGATTGAAGATCATAGTTGGTATTTAAAGTTGCATGTGCAGTGTTTTAGGGGAAAAGATGCCGTCGAGTGGATGCTCCGGCATGGACCTCAACGTTCGGCAAAGGGAGGCATTACCTGTGCCTCAGAGGAAGACGCGCTCATGTTAGGCAATGCCATGATCCGCCAAGGCGTGTTTGAACACGTCTCATGTGCGACCAGAGACTTTCAAAATAGTCATAAGCAACTCTATCGCTTTAACGTTCATCATCAGGACATTCAGGTGCAACAACGGAGTTTAGCCACGATGGCCCAGATTTTATCCCGGAGCTGTGCCGAAGACGAACTGGAGGAGCAGCAAGAGATCTTGAATGAATCTAGGTCATGGTCGGGCATGATGACCCCAGATCAGGCCTTGTCGTCGCCCCATTTCATCGGTCGTCACGGCGCAGATATGAATCACCTATTGCATGGAAATCTTCCACGAGCTGGATCTCTGGACGTGATTCCTGCTTCTCCGGCCATGGATGGTGATGATGATAGAGCGGGTGTGTTTCCACCTGGAGCCGCGACTCAAGTGAACGAGGGACCCCCCGGGTCGTCTTCCAGCACCACCACGACGTCCTCCTCTAGCTCGAGCTCTAGTGCATCGACGCCAGGTCCGAGTGATCGCCCTGCGGAATTACGATCTGGAGGATTGAACATGGAAGATTTTGAACTCTTGCGGGTCTTGGGCTCGGGAACGTACGGTCGCGTGTTATCCGCGCGAAGTCGCAAAGACGGTCGCGTGTATGCCCTCAAGATCATTAGCAAGATCAACATGGACGAGCTCGGGCGGAGAAATGCCAAAATCGAACGTGACGTGTTGTGTGAAGTCCACCATCCGTTCGTCGCGACGCTCCAGTTTGCATTTCAAAATGAAGACAAGTTGTATATGGGTATGGAATTTTATAACGGCGGGGACTTGCGTCATCATTTTGCACTGCATGCCCGGGGCGAGCTCGATCTACATCCTGAACGCATACGATTCTATGCCGCGGAACTCGTCGCGGGTCTGGCCCATTTACATTCACTCGGTGTGATCTATCGCGTACGTTGACATCGATTCTGATATCTAGTCCAACTCTGACCACACCCGTCCATAGGATTTAAAACCTGAAAATATCTTAATCGATGCGGAGGGGCATATTAAACTCGTGGATTTTGGCTTAAGTTCTCGCAGCAACAGAGACGGGGACCGACGAGCGATTACGCTCGCCGGGAGTCCAGATTACGTCGCCCCGGAAGTCTTGGCCGTCTCGATCGAGAGCTCTGCCACAGGCGTCTCGTCGGCCCACGTGCGTCGTGCCGGGTACGATCAATCCTGTGATTGGTGGTCCCTGGGCATCCTGATTTTTGAAATGACCATCGGCCGCACGCCTTTTAAAGACGCCAATTCGTCCATCATGTATCGCAATATTTTGGAAGGACAGTTGTTCCTGCCACCGGATTTACCGCACGACATCACGTCGCTCTTGACCGGTCTGATTACCCGTGACCCGGCGTCGCGACTCGGGCATGGCGAGACCGTGCCATTTTCCATTATGAACCACGTGTATTTTCAAGGCCTGGATTGGGACAAACTCCAGGCGAGGGAAATTCCGGTGCCGTGGATTCCGGACGTGCTCGATGATGCTGAGGCGAAATACATCGACGATGAGTTCGCGACGCAGGTGGCGATGGACACACCCGAATGGCGGATGTTGGATTCCGTCGATCGCGCACGAGAACATTTTACCGATTTTACCTTTCGCGCGACGGAATTCAAAAAATAAGTTTGATTTTAGTAAAACGGAGGGAACAGATGGCTAAGTCAGACTGCCGCGGTCGTACGAGTAGGGGACGGTGTGACCATCGACGTCCGGGTACTCCTGTGTTTCTTGGGGGTGATCTTCTGTAGCATCGTTGCTACTTTCGCAGGACGGAGGATATAATCGACAAATAATGCGCGTTCTTGCTCCTTTCGTGCTCCCCCTTGGACTATTTCCTACTCCGGATTTAGAATACATGTGTTAAATAATTGTAAGACTTGTACATAAAATGAGTGATGATCTTACTTTTTGTTTTTGTTCAATATCATCATAGATTAATGATATGGATTTGGCAACATGCTCATAGGACTGGCGGCATTCTTCTAAAGGTTGACTCAGCTTTGTGGGGACAATGACCAGTTCCTCAACAGCAGGTGGGGGTTGGGGGTTTCTTCCATATAAATATGCCTTGAGTTGCGCAGGGATGGAATAGTTTTCATTCATCTGCTTTAACATTTCAAGTTTAGCTTCTTTTTCGACGTCACGTAATTCATTCATCATATCTAACTTCATTTTCACCAACTCTACGACATCGTCCAATGTCACGATGGCTTCTGCCGTGCGACAAGCGGAAGTTTCTCCGACTTGAGTTTTGAGAGATTCATACAGTGTACGTAACAAGGTCTGGTGTTCAATATTGGACAAATTCTCCTGTGCTGTGACAACATCTGCAAATTTACTCAGCTGAGCTTCTACGTGCTCAATAAAATGGTGCATCTGGAGCTGAAGCGACTCAATACAAGACTGGAATCGATCCAAGACATTTTTTTCAGATTCAATATGATTTTGTAAAGTTCTAAGAGTCGTCATGAATGTTATGTTTTTCTTAGTTCATCATGACGACTTCTCACGGCACTTACTGATAAACTTTGTTTTGATCTTCCAAAATTCCCGCAATCTAAAGGATCTCGTCATTATTAATGTCCTTGCAAAGATAAATAAACCAATGACCCTTAGTTTCCAATGTAGTCAAACCTGATGTTGAATCTGGAGATTATGCTGTTGATTTTTCAATTGCCCATCACAGTCTCCTAAAAGTATACCTGTAGACTCCAGCTGGGCTTTTTGGTGGTATAAATCAGGCAACGAATATTCCATCAAAGAAGCAATTTGTGCTCGAGCATGTGCGATACCCTTTTGAAGGTCGTCTTTCTTGGTGCTACATTCAATGTTATTTTGATACAATGTATTGATCACTTCAAATAGCATGACCGTACCGTTTTGATGGTTCATCCATTCGTTGGTATTGCTGCTCAAACGAACCTCGCAATTCAGCATGCCTTTTCTTTGCTTTAACCAGACAATGGTGAATTTCAGCATCCAGTGCATCTGCTTCACTAAGTGGGATGACTGCTTGCAATCGCGCAAGTTCGACGCTATAGCTATTATATATAGATGACACAAAATGAGCCTTTCCACGAATAGCCTAAAAACCATGACTGCTAAGCTAAATATTCTTACGCGTCATAGACTGCAGCATCATTGCCCGTGAGATTCCATCGCTCTGGACCTGAAATATGGAACCAATCTGGAACAACATTCGTATCTGTTTTCTGCCCATGTTTCATTTCAAAAGAGTGCATGCTCATGTAGATTTTGATTTGATCCATCAACTGGGCATGCTTTTGATTGAATTGGTCGAGGTTTTGTTGGTACATGAACGTTTTCTTTGTTGCATGGCACTCTTTCTGGAGCATAATGTCAGATACGGATTGGCGTGATTCAAAGTAGGTCAAAGTTGCCTCCAGTTTATCGTTTAAAGTTGCAATATCGTAGTTTGTCTATTCCATCATAAGAGAACATGCCCTACCGAGGCTGTAACATTCCACATCGTCGTACGTACCTTTTCATCGATCTGATTCTTGTCCTCTCTCCAACGCTTTTGTTTGGACTGTCGCTGCTGCTGTGCGAGACGCACCTGACGGGCTATGGTATCACGGCGAAGGCTCGCTTGGTGAATTTTTGCTTTTAATTTTTGAATCGTTCGTCGATCTTGTTCTTGAAAAACATGGGAAGGGAGTAGTTCGAGCTCTTTCTTTGAGAGTTCATTGGCTGCTGTCTCGATGCCTCTCGCCTTTTCAGCTTCATCGAGTGTGTTCCCACTCAAATATTGTTTCTGCTGCTTTAATGTTTCAATCCATTCGATTTCCTCGGGACTGAAACGTTGAGCAACAGAGTGAGACGGAGTCAGGGTGGAGGCACACCAGTGAAGGAATGCTTGGATCCTGAGTGAGGGAAGACTATAGAGTCCATCAACATCCTTTGATTTCAAGTTCTCGTGATAACCCCATGAATGAAGTTGGTCGACAAATGACTGGGCTTCGTCCATGGATATCGAAAGTTGTCGAGAATTTATTTTGAAAAATGGATTTTTGGATTGTTGACTTCAATGAACATTCCTGAATATTCAGGAATTTTCAGGAATGTTCATGATTTTTTTTAGGATCGTGGAGGAAGTTCCAGGAATTTTTCAGGAATTTTGGAGGAACGATCCGGACTATGAGGAATTTATGAAGAAGATTCAGATGTTCATGATCATGCGCATCAGTTCTGATTTCACTTGGTCATGAATCCTTGAATAAACTGTTACATTACACTACGAACAATATCTATATTTTCCATGGGCTGATGGTGTTGACCAAAAATTTAATTTTTGAATTATTCGTCGGATCTGGACAGCTGTCGAGCTTTTGATTCTGGCTCTGGCGCTGCGGCGACGATAGTTCGTGTCCTTGCTCTTGAAAATAAGCTGCTTCGAATGCATTCATTTCTTCCTCCGTAATGACCGATAAGGTGGTATCTTTCAGCACCAAATGATTCTGCATAAAATCTGCTCGAGAGGGCGCACTTGACAAACACTGGAGCGTCTCTTCGAAAGACGCGCGATCGAGTGTCTTCCTATTCCACTCCACTAAGCCTAGAGAAACCTGCATAATGGAAGACCATCCTTTTTGAAACAACAAATCCACCAAGTGTGATCTCGTCTCCATCGGCACGCCATTACAGTCCGCAAATATAGAGATGAACCATTGTGGGCAAAACATATCGACGGTAATTTCTTCGTCGAGCCAGTGTCGAGATAACACAGGGCAGTGATGGTCTAGAATTTTTTTGAATTGAAAGAATCGTAATAACGCGCCTTCCATGCCCGGGCGATAGATATCTTGAAATCCATAGCAGTCGACTAAAATACAGAACGACTGGAACGCCTGGTCTTCTCTAAAGTTCAGCGCAAAAAGGAGCGTCGTGAAGAGCGAAATCATGCCTTGACAATATCCAACTTCCGGACGAGCGTACACAAAAGCTTGGATCAATCGAGACATTTGAGTCGACAATGAAAAAGGGATCTGACCAAATTGAGTGCGGCGAATGTCTTCATCGATCACGTGTTGTAGATCTGCGTCGTTTTTTAAACGGGCATCCTCATCACGCCCACGCTGCTGCGGCGGCGGTGATGACGGCGGGGCGTCATCCGCAGACTCGAGTAACGTCTGCGAGTAATTCACAAGTTCGACTTGATTCGGAAATCGTGTCTCGGCACAGTGGAGCCAGAATTTGAATCGAAATTTCGGATGGATGATCATGCTGCGGTCATGATCGATGGGGGACTGGACTCCCTCAGGAAGGTTTTGAATCTTACCATCGAGCACGTCTTGGACATCAAGGTCACGAAAGGGATGGACCAAGGTTTTCCATTTCTGGAACACACTACCTTGGTGCTGGTGATCAAATCGATGTTTTTCTTCAGCACATCGACGTAAAGCTCGTGCGATGTGCATCTGGATCATATTTCGAATCATCACGCGGGCAGGATGGAAAAAATCCACTTCGTCGTTGTCTTCCAAGTTGGACCATAAGCTACATTGGGATTTCACAAATGCAGCGGCAGGAGAGGGAAGGGTCGTATGAATTCGAGCGGCCACGGTGGGGGAAGATCGTGCCACTTCCAATAGCAGGTTGCGATAGGCATCCCGTGTCGCCAACATATCCTTCTGTGTGTATTGATGTATTAATGTATACATCAACAACACACGACGACAAACTTACTTTGATTTCGTTGATTTCTTGATTCCGCAAATTGAGGTTGTCGAGTTGAATTTTTCGTCGCTGTTGTAAATCAGCATAGATACCCAAGATGAAAAAACTGAACGTCATTGCTCCAAGCAAAGACGTGCAAGCATACAATATCGTGGAACTTGATCTCATGATCGTCTGTGTTTCAGATTTCCAAATTCAATACACGAATGAACGAGATTTGATTTTGTGAGAAAATTGAAACGAATCGGCAATCGTTTCAGATTTGAAACCCATCATTCATTCATGCGGTACTGGATTGCATATTTTCCATGGCCTGTGAAACGTATCTCGACCATTTACACGTATGTTGGTCCAAATAGTTTTGAAATGCGTTAGTGTTCTCGACACTGGGCAACTTTCCCTTGTCTAGAGACGACTCGGGTGAAGATTTCTGGCCCCAGAATACACCCACGACCTCCGACGTTCTGGTATTGATACCGCTTCGTGAGTGATAATGTGGCGAGGATGATTTTGCCGTCCTCGATGATGATGATCGATGATGCGTTTTGGATTTTTCAGTGGTTGTGGGAAAATAATCCGCTGTAGTGTACGACTGAACGAGCTCGTCTTTCAATTTTTTATCCAAACACTCGTCGATCGGTCGAAGGCCAAATTTGTTTTCACCATAGAGATCCGCACCATGATCCGTGAGCGCGAGGCACGTCCGACGCGCGTCGGTCCTTCGACTCTCGTGGTACTTTTTGACGGCATAGTGAAGACAGGACGTACCAAAATGATTGCGTTGATTCGCACTTTGGTGAAATCGGGGAAATCGGTCGTCGAGGACAAAGACGGCGTAGGCGTAGGCACCGGCTTTGACCGCATCGAGGAGTTTCGTGTGCTCTAGAAGGTGTTGTGTGATTTCAAGCCGCTCGTGATCCTCTCGTGAATATGAACCCGAGAGTTCTCGCTTTCGATGATGCACCAGGTCTAAGGGTGTCTGACCGTCTTCCATTCGAATCGTCACTCGGGCTCCGTGTTGAACTAAAAACGCGACCATCGAAAACACGAGACGATGGGCTGCATAATGGAGCAAGGACATGCCATTTCGATCGAGTGGCATCGCGAGGATCAGTGGACCCAGTTCTTGAATTTTGGCCTCGAGGAGCACGAAATTCTCCGTATCCACGGCCTGGGTCAAGGTCCCCGCTTGGATCGGATCGAGCAGTTTTTTTAGTGGCGGCTGCTGGTCTTTTAAGCAATTACGGTCGCGACGGGGCTTTCGTGCATTCACTGAAGCCGGAACTTGACGTAAAGACGCGAGTGTGGCCTTTCGACTGCGCTGACTTTGTGGAAACACCGCCGAACTTTGGATTCGATAGTCGAAATGTTGCCCCACTCGCTCTTGGAGAAAGGCCAATAGGGCATCACGACCATCGGGGTGGACCACCAGGTCATAGGTACAACCGCCAAGCTCTTGATCGAGACCAAACTCAAAGGCCGCGATGAAGGCAAATTGGCGTAGATTATCGCCCAAGGCGTTCAAGTATCGTGCCGGGATGTTCAAGCGACCGTGTTCCATTCCCGGACCGGCTTGGCGTTTTTGATAAAATTTTCCGGCATATCGACCACGATTGAGTTCGGCATTTACGTGAAGGTTGTCTCTAGGATCATCGATCGATTGATTATTGATCGATCATCAATGACAATGAGATACAATAGGATTTCCAGCAACGTAAGATTACCCGGACACTTACAACACACGCTGAGTTGCATGAGGAAGACGATTGCGTTCATAGAGCTGAACTTCCTTTCCCCCCTTTTTAGCCATGCTGCTTTTGAGTTTCTTCCCCACGTAATTTTCCCTCAGACCAGGCTATTTTTAGACTTCAAAAAGATACGATGATATCTTTCGAAGAGTATCGTACATGCCACTGCGAGATCTCTTCAATTTCAAAAGGACGAGAATTCGAATGAATATGATGAATGCACTCTATATTGGCTCTATATTTACCTACCTACTTCTTTTTCGAATACATCATATAAAAGAATCGCAAGGTGTATGCCGTAATTTGTTCCTTTGTCATTAATAACAGTGCGCTTTTCAAGACAGTATTCAATAGCTGGGCTGAACATCCTTTGTAATATCCCGCCAGTCCGTGATGTTGCCCAATCGCGCGAAAGACTTGCAGTATCGTCCGATCTTCCCCACCCTTGACCTTGACTTGGGTTTGTAAAATGACTTTAGCCCTGATATAAGGATACGTCACGAGCGTCGCGATGCTCTTGGCCAAGGCTCCCAATAGAAAGGCCTTGATCATCGACATATGTGCCTTTGCTGATCCACCACCCTGGTGCTGAAGCATGGATTTCAATTGATCAAAAATCGTATAATTGATCGCCGGGTTGGCAATTAAAATCAGGCTCGCGAGATATCCGGTCCAGAATCCACCCCAGCCTCGCTTCGCCCGGATGTCTTTTACAATCGATACGCTGGATTGTTTTTGACACATCTGTTGTTGGGTCAACACTACTTCCATGGGCAGTGTGATAGACATATTCATCGCCCCGGCAACAGAAGCCACGGCTAAGTTTCCACATGTTGACACACCACCCATCTTTTCGCCCACCTTTCGACGTAGAAAGGAATACCAATAAAAATAGGTGAAATTCGACAGAATCGTATGCACTGCTTTCAGTTGCCACCCGGCGAACATTCCCTCTATTCCTTCTTCGGCATAGATATCTTGGCACAGCTGAAACATCGTCTCGTCCGCGGGACGTTCATCACTCGAGTGTTTTTCATCCGCAGATTTCAAATTGGCTTGCTTTCTCGTTTTGACTAAATCTAAAGGATATAAACAGGTTGTGGCAAACAAAGCCCCCACTGCACCAGCCTGCATTTGTATGTTGTTTTAGTTAAAAACGATCGAGTTCGTTCTTGTGTCCGTCGCACGTACCGAAGCATCGACCAACGCTTGAAATCCAGTCATCCCAATATTGTGCGGTGCGGAATCGTTTATGATTTTTTAAATGGAAAAAAATCAAATTTTGAAAAATTGTCAAAATAATTTTCAGCTGAGTACCAATATATTGGGATCAACGTCGGAGAAGAACATGGTCGATCCAGGGACTGGTGATTCATCAACGAAAGATATTCTCAAACACTCGATTGAGCCTCGACATATTGCATGGGCAATGATTGAAGGATATCCATGGTTGGTTGACACGTGTATTGCCTCTACTATCCAAAAATAAGAACCTCGTATCGAATCGCTTGCTCCATAACATAGGTGGCCCGTGTATGTTTGTGACCCACATAATCTTCGTGAAGAACTCTACCGGGGAGGATCGAAGCACAAATATTTGTTGCGAAAAGCTCGTAATTTCCCATCTGATTTTCGTTTAGTCTATTATTTGCATTCCTATGATTTGTAAGTGGCAACACGGAGTTTGGTCGACTAGATTGCTGATTTATCTATCTACTATTCTAGTTCTTGTGTCAAAGTTAAAAAGAAGCTGCTGTTGCCCTGGGATTGTGAAGATCATGAGAAATTTCGAAAAGGGTTTCCCACCCATTTTCAAAAAAAGGTTTGCCTTCATTTCTTTCTTTCTGTGGGAAACCAATCTAAAACACTTTATTCATTGTAGCAAGTTTGTGGACCACTACAAGGAGCAGTAGAAGAAGCCGAAAAGTTGATCCTTTTATCGTTAGATGAGCGAATTCCAGTTAATTTAGTAGCATCGGATTTAGTACGTGTATACCATTGTCAAAGACAATCCATATACGGCTACGCATTGCTAATAACGAAACATAGAATCCAGAATTATCCCCACCATCCTCAGGAGAAGAGGAGGACGAGGAAGATGGGGAGGAGGATGAATCAGAAGATGAAGACGAAGGAGAAGACGCTAAGGCTAGGACTGACGAAGAGCATAAAGAAAAGGAACTACAAGAGAAAATAACATCAGCAGTTGCGACCAATGGTAAAGTGAAAAAACCCAAAGAACCTAAAGCTAAAGAACCTCAAGTACTTAAAGGTACAAAACCCAGAGAACCTAAAGCTAAACAATCTAAAGAACCTAAGCAACCTAAAGAAATTAAATCTAAAAACCCAAAAAGCCCAAAGACGAAGTCTCCAGCAAAAGAGAAACTAAAACCAAAGCCTAAAGAAGAAAAAAATACTAATTCCATCGAAGCGAAAGAGATGAAGAAGCCAGCTGTGAAAGAAAAGAAGCCAGGCGCTCCAAAAAAGCGCTGCTCCATTGAAGTGTCACAAATACCGAGCCCTATAAAGAAAAAACAAAAAGTTGTCAAAACAAAGCCGATCTCTCATCCATCACCACCAACCTTAGCGAAAGACGCCGAGGCAATTAAAGATGTTCAAATACAAAATTCATCCACAGAAATTTCTTCAGCTTCCGATTCCAATGATGTTCAAGATCCAATTCATAGTCAAATTATTCAAGGACTTGAAAAAAGTTATTCAGGAAGGCGATTTGTCTGAATTAACGACACGCAAAATTCGCATCACACTAGAAGAACAGATGAAAATGGACTTAAAACCTTATAAAGCATTTATTAAGGAACAGATTGGAAGAGTTGTAAATGCTATCGAAGAAAAAAGTAAAAGTACGCCGCCTACCGTGGCATCTGAAAAAATTGAAGAGCCACAAACATTTTCAAGCACATCTAGTGCATTGCTCGATCCCGCTGGTAGTCTTTCTGAATCAGAGGTGGAGCGCTTGATGAAAGCCATAAAGCAATTCGATCCAACTTTTGAAGAAATTAAAACTATTGCACCAGTGATTTCAAAATTTCGAAGTCATTCGAATGCCAATATTCAAGTATTGGCGAAAGAAATACGAAAACAATGGAAACAAAAGTATAGTGACAATAGTGATGGTCAGAATCATGGGAAAGAAGAAAGCAAAACAAGTGAAACCCCAGGAGATAATGCTACTACAACGAATGGCGTTGAAAAAAAGGAAGAAAAGTTTACTCGTGATCATTTAATCCAGTTAAATGAATTATTACAAACTGCTCCAGAAATATCCACCAAATTATCTGCTTTGGCTGAACTTTCGAATGTAAGTGCTTTCACACGAGTATATGTATCATAGTTAGCTAATGTGGTTTAAAATTGAATTTGAAACCACTTTCCAAGATGAAAGTATCTGCTGAAGATATCATCGAAACAAGCATTGGAATAACGATTTCGAATCTTCGAAAATTCAGGTATGTTGTGCCCGTCATTCTATTTGTATTACGAAGAAACAATTCAACCCAACACGTGCTTGATCTAGTGATTCGAAACTTGCACATGCAGCAAAGAAGCTTCGAGCAAAATGGAAAAATAATTTGTTTGAAAAATAAAGGAAGGCAGATGGCCATGTGGCTAGACACGCAAGAGCATTCGAATGTAGTGGCTTTCATTTCTAGATCTGATGTCCATCAACAAGTATCTTAAGATAACGTTAGTCGACCATAATACGAATGGTAACTAAATTTCTAACGTTAAATTCACTGGGGAAATTTCACTTGGTACGATTTTAAATTACGTATCCAGATGGGTACTACGACGCCGAAGAAAGAATCGAGCATATCGCTGTCCCAATTAGTTACCCATTGTTGTCAAATCTCCTTTGGTGCAGGGCAAATTATTCGAGATATTGTGAATTTGCAAACAGATTTAGACATTATTGACAAATCATCGAAGGCTTCAACAACCTCTGCAGATGATCACGGAAACAAAGACAGACGGGAGGCTATGGATCCACAAACGGTGAGAATATTTAAAATAATGTAGCCCCATAGCTCAGAGTATCCTAGAGTTGATCCTGCTCAACGCAATAGATCGCCGATCGAGAGGCTGAACAGTATCTCGTGACTGCGTTGAGGAGCCAATGGCCTGGAATACAAATCGTGGCCGAAGAAGAAGAAGAAGAGGGTGGTGAAACAACGTTAGAGAAAGGATGCGTCGTCGATCTGAAGGAGCGATTTAAAAAACAACTGGAATATCCTGATCTGCCTGAAGCAATCATGAACGATAATCGCCTCTATCCATTAAAAGACATCATTGTGTGGGTCGACCCGTTAGATGGAACTAAGGCGTTTGTTGCAGAGCAATATCATCATGTGAATGTATTGATCGGAATTTCTTTTCAAGGACGTGCAATTGCAGGAGTGATGTTTCAACCTTTCCCAGTGCTAGCAGCTGTGTCCGACGCTTCGATGGATGGAACCTGTGGATCAACAGTATTTGGTAGGTCGAGAACTACGTCCTGTATTTTTTTAAAATAAACTTTGATGGAGGCATGAAGTGCAGAAGCTCATGCTGCTCAATGTCAATAGGCATAGAAAATCAAGGAGTGTATCAAAAAATACATCATCATCAATCAAGGAAAAATCACGAATGGACCTGTTTATTTCCAGCGGCAGCATTTAATTCAAATCTAAATCCAACGAAAAAAAGTACCAGTATCACCATGAGCTCACGTATTTCAATGTCCCATCTCGCTTCGAAGATTCGATTGATAATGTCACCAAAGTCCAGTCGAACGCGCGATATGGTGAAAGAACTCTTCCATTCTTCCAATATGCTCGAAGCTCTTGCTTGTGGGTTTGGTTTTGACCAAATTGTGAAACAGCAGGCAGATATTTACTTGAGATTGCGCCAAGGAACTAAACGATGGGATTCTTGTGCAGGTGAAGGAATTATTAAAGGTGCTGGCGGCTATGTATACACATGCGATGGACAAGAAATTGTGTATTCTATTTCCAAGCACGAGTCTTCATCGTATGAAAATAAACAAGGATTTATCGCAAGTTTATCCAAAGAGTATGTGGAACACACGTTGAATCTGCTACGAGCATGTCGAGAGCAAGGAACGAATACACTGGGTTTTATTGGTAAATTTCTCTTTCAAGCTCAAGTCAAAAATCCAACCGGTTCTCCAATGGCAGAATGGTCTGTGATTCCCGAAAGTTGGAAGAAAGGTGTTCATTCCCACTCATGTCAACTGAAAGCATTTTATGATGACAATACGTCACAAGTATTGTTTCTCAAGACCAGTATTTTATCCGAGTTGCCTAATCGAAGTGACAAAAAGTGGGTCCGTGATCAGCGATCCTATACCACCGAAATCAATTTCTATCACTACCTCTACCCACTCTTAATGGCAGCCAGCCCAACTATGTCATTATGCAAGCCCATTGGGATGTATTCTTCATCATTACAAAAAGTACTTCCACCCATCCAGGAATCTAAATATTTCTTACTTCTTCCCGATATCCCGGCCCAGTTGAGCACCGCCAAACAACTCCAGTCATTGAATTTCAGCCAAACGAAAACCGCATTAGACTTTTTGGCTCAGCTTCATGCGATTGGATGGAATCCATCTGCCACGTGGGCGTCTGCGAAAGAAAACTTGTGGTCATGGGGTGGATGGTGGGATTATGCGAAACGAGGTCAAGAGGAACTCGAGCCGGCTCAGGAGGTTTGGGAAGCTTTTTGTCAAAATGTACTGCGCAAGACACCAGAGGCAGATGTGTTGGAATTGGAAAAGTCCCCGTCTTTACAACGGCTAGGTGCGCGAATGATTCGACAAGCGCCGATGATTTATCAGCGTCTCGTAAACACCGATCCTGCTCTCCAGACGGTGATACATGGGGACTTTAAAACAGGAAATTTATTCTTCAGCGAAAAACCAGACGCCGCTTTGAGACTCAAAAAGCAAAAACTAGACCCTACGGATCCCAAGGCGATTATTATCGACTGGCAATGGTCTGGCATAGGACTTGCGGCGATGGACGTGGGATATTTATTCATCACATCCGTGGATTTGGACACACTAGAGAAAGAAACGTTGTTGGTGGATGAATATTACCATACTATGGCTCAAGCTCTGAAGAAACATCATCAATTGGATATTGTGAAAGATTTGAATTATACAAGAGCAATGTTTCAGGTCCATGTGGAGTTGAGTCAATTGGAGTATGCTCGAATCGCGATTTCATGTAAATGGAAAGGTGCGACCCTCGAGAGCTATGCGATCAAAAAAAATGAGCTGAACAATGGACTCGTCTATCGATCGATTCCTCACGCGATTCGATTGATTCAAAAAATGGACCAGTGGTTGGATAAATACCAAGAAACATGAATCGTAGATATATTTACTGTTAGATGGAATGATTATAGCACTGGTGGTTAGTTTGTAGATGACAATTCACGGCGTTTATCTTCCAAAGCTTGAACTTTAGCAGATTTTTTATCAATGCCATGATGCATTCGATCGTATAATCGTTTTGCTTTCTTTGACATCATTGATTTTGCCAGCTCTTTTAGTTCTTGGTCTTCCGCTGCTTTTTTGGATTTTTTGGTCAATTTAGGATTCGTCGTCGTCGTGGACTCTTCGATGGACCGCTTTTTCGTCACCGTCGTTTCTTCCTCAGGTTCTTGCGGCTCTTCGATTTCATGATCGTCTTCAGAATCCTCTTCATCGGAATCTTCTTCGTCATCTTTAGGTGCAAACGGAATACCTTGACGTTCGGCCTCGAGTCCTTTTCGATACATTTCCTCCTGTGTTTCGTCGTCCTCGTCCGACTCGTCATCATTTTCTGAATCACCCGCATCTCCTTCTCGGGCAATCATGTCTTTGGCTGACTTCAGTTCGTCTAGCTTCTTTCGATACTCTGGAATGTATCCTTCTTCTTGATCATTCACAAATGGAGACAGATGGGGCGGAAGGGCTTCACCGGGGGCGTATTTTTCAACCGGAAGCAACATTCCAGTATTGACACTATCAAAGACCCACTGTGGTTGGATATATTCTCGATTGAAATATCGATGTCCTTGCGACGGTCGATCCATCAAATGATGTGTGACTTGATCACTTTTTTCATTGAACGGCGATCCGGCACCTTCCCATCCAACCGTGCCTCCAAAGGACCGAATGACGAGCTCTAAACATGCGTGGGGGCATTCTCGAGATAAGAAAAAACGCAATCCCGAAAATAGCGCGCTGGCCATTTTTTCCTTCGTTTCTTCCTTGTGGAGTTCTTGGGCAAATTCATTCGACGCAAAGGCTTTTTCCAGAGGTTCGACGATACATCGTTGCTCGAGTAAAGACGTCGATGCTTCTTCATCGTCTTCTTCCGCATTTAAATTTGCAATCGCCGCATGGACGGTGGATAATCTTGCTTTGGATTGTTCTTCACTTGCGGACACTTGTCGTTCTTCGACCTGCGATGATTCAAATGCAGCAGTGGCCACGTCTTCTTCCTCCTCCTCATCACCACCCTCCGTGGCGGCGGTCGTGTCGATCATCTTGACCGACGAAATTAAGGACACACCGCCTTGATCCAACTTTAGGTCAATTTGAGGAGGATATCTGACCCCCAGATCCGAGTACAGTTTAAAGTTGACGAATTTCAACAGCACTTCGTAAAATTCCAAAAACGTCATCATGACATTAATATCCACGTGGGTGTCCATCGTGGGTGTAAATTGATGTGGCACGAGCCAAGTTACGTCTTGACCTACAACCCGAGCTTGGTAGTAGATGCCCTTGATCGAGACAAAGACTCTCGTGAGACTGTGCGTCTGGACGACATAATTTTGCCACTCACGCACGAGCTCGAGGCATTTGGTCGTGCGCTTGGCGTCAATGCCTTTTGACGCGGGCATCATGGCAAAAAGATGAATGAGACACAGAGCGTCGTCCAGATCACTGATGGCATCAATAAATTGCGGATAGCGTTCTTTGACAATATGATCGAGGGTGTATTCAGGCTTGGTTTCATGTCGTCGACGTGCATCATCGATAGCGTTGCGACCAATCGCTCGGTTCATTTTTTTCAAAAACGTTTTCATTTCTCGAAATTTATTCAACACCGGCTCATGTGCGAGGTACATGATGTCCTTGGTGTAGTAATATGTCTGCGAGTGTCCTTTGGCCTTTTTCTTCGGATCACGAGGATAAATTCCCTTGAGGATGCATAATTTACGAAAGTCTCGCAGGGTCACTTGGAGCCGCTTGAGAGCCTGACTACGGGTCATGTAATTCGCCGCAGATCCTTTGTAGCCCTTCTTTTGCTCTTTCCCCAATTTCGCCAAGCGACGTTTGCTGCCCATGCCCTCCGACTGTTTAGCCTTGATGGACTTTAACTTTTTCTTTCCCTTCACTCGTTTCGTAGGCATCTTGATGTATCGTCGTGTAGAGGAACGTGTGCTTGTGCCGAAAGTGAAGTTGGACAATGTGTCCTAGTCGTGCTTGAGCGTCTTACGAAACGGCACCCGTCGAGCGACTCATTTTCGCCCGTAGGCCATTTGCACCATTCATTTGCTCGACCAATCCGGGGCGGGCAAGAAACTAAATCATTATTCTTATTTTGGAAATGTTTGCCACACCATGTATCGTGTATTTAGTTGAATGTGAAAAGGCGCACATGATAAACTATTTCAAATTCATGGCCATCTTTGTGAACGTACTTCACTTGGGAGATTCATTCACTAACGTAATTTTTGCGATCGAATTCGATGGTCAAGCTAAATAAGACAAAGTCATCTACCATTGCAACGGATGATCAAGATCTCCTCAGTCCTGAATTACGAGAAGAATTGTCATGTTATGGAAATAATGAAGTGCTGTTGATTACCAAGCCCAAGAAAAAGAAGCAAAAGCTAAACAAAGGCGTCCAGATTACACCCGAAATCAGAGCCGAAGTGAAAAAACTGAGCAAAGCGAAACAAAAGAAACTTCAGCAATTAAAAGAAAAGAAAGAAAAGGCCTCCAAGCGTGAACAAATCTTTGCGTCGCTGGAAAAAAATCAAATGACCGCCGAGCAGCTGACGTTGCTTCATTCGAGTGGAAAATTAGGAGGAAAGGCAACGATGAAAGATCGAGTAAAGCGACTTTATGGATTGCATAAAGCAGGTATTGCATTAACCGCAGAAGAAAAGTCCATACTGTATAAAGAAACCGATGTCGTCGAAATGGTCATCGAAGACCAAGGTGACCAACCAGAGCCTGAAGAAATCCTCCAAACAAAAAACCCCGCTGAAACAACAGCCGATATTGTCCTTACAACCCCCGAACCAAAACAAATTGCACCGAATGATGTCCTGGCCAAATTACATGCCCTGAGAAAGAAAAATCAGCAAAAACAACAAGCCTTGCTCTTGGCCAATCATATCCCTTTCTAGTGTATTTTTCGCTAGTCTGATTGGTCAAATATATTTTTGACGATTACAAAAAACTAAAAAAGCTGTCCAAAATCTCGAGGTTTGGAAACTTTGGAAAAGCAGCGAAGGCACAGGCGAATTCCAACATCAGTGCATGCACAGGATATGAATCACGAAGAAGAGGCACACATATGGAATAACCTTCCACTGACGTTAGGAGTACAAGCAGAGGATTTTTCAGATGACGAGGATAGTGTTCTCGCTCAATCGAATTCGAATTCAATACTTCTTCCTGGGAAGAAATCTTTGGAGGAAGCAGCAATTGATATTACAAGTAATACTGTATCATCTTCTTCCGTCTATCGCGATCGACTAGATAGTGAAGACATGGAATTGGAATCTGGTGAGGAAGATTCAATACTTCTTCCTGCGAAGAAATCCTTAAAGGATGTTGAGGAAGCAGCAATTGATATTACCAGTAATACTCTATCATCCCCTTCCGTCTATCCCGATCGACTGGGTAGTGAAGACATGGAACTGGAATCTGGTGAGGAAGTTGAGCTTGAAGATGGTGAAATCATGACTGCCGCAACGATTACGTCCAATTTATTGCCAATCTACACTACCGATGAGATGGCCCCAACCACGAAGGATTCCCCTACAACGAGGTCTCGTTCTACGAGTCGCGCTAGAACGAGGAATAATCAAAAAGATCAAAAAACAGTTCAAAGAGCAAAGAACTGGAAAAAGAAGAAAAAGAAGGATCTAAGGAATTATAAGCCTTGTAGAATCGTACCAACTTTTGCAGTACAGCCACATCACATGCGAGAATCGTACCATCGTTCGAATCATCATCACACCGTCCATCCAGATACATCGCCTTTATTACAGCTAACACAGGTCGGACCTCCCAATGACCATCCCCAGGATTTTCGAAATCATCATAATCGGCAATATCAATCCGAATTCCCATCTTCCTACAACAACAACAACAGCAATCTACTTGTTGAACAAGTCTCATACCATCCAGATTAACGGGATACATCGCCTTTATTACAGCTAACACAGGTCGGACCTTCCAATGATCATCCCCAGGATTTTCGAAATCATCATAATCGTCAATATCAATCCGAATTCCCATCTTCCTACAACAACAACAACAGCAATCTACTTGTTGAACAAGTCTCATACCATCCTGATTTACGGGATACATCGCCTTTATTACAGCTAACACAGGTCGGACCTTCCAACCATCATCCCCAGGATTTTCGAAATCATCAAAATCGACAATATCAATCCGAATTCCCATCTTCCTACAACAACAACAACAACAATCTACTTGTTCAACAATTACCAACAATCGCCACATACAATAACCGTCCAGATTCACGGGATAAATCGTCCTCATTACCGACAGCACAAGTCGTACCTCTCAATCATCATCTTCAGGATGCTGCTCTTTCCTACAACAACAACAGTCTACTTTCTAAAGACCCTGTAATGTTGGACAATTATCAATCTCAGCATAGAAGGGTGGACATTCTACCCACTCCTTCTCCGACGTCTCCACCTCCAAACAATAGAGGAAGAGTTCAAATTACTACCAACAAAAGTGACAGTCCAGATTTAGAAAGTTTACGCGCTGCGGTGTTACGAAGCAAAGTTATCTTGACGAGGGTTCCAGAAATAAAAGATCGAACACTCGAGGAAGGCCAAGAATTGGTCCATGCGAGAATAGTAGATCGACCTTTGGACAAAAAAGAAGAAAAAGATGCTAGCTCAAAGAAAGAAAACGATACTAGGAGTAGCAAAACTGAAGGCGAAGAAGCCTTAAGACAAGCGGTGCTACTGACATTGCGAAAGAAATCAGCAGCTAAATCCATTAGCACTCCTCTGACCACCGAAGTGGAAATAAAAAACCCAACGTTACCCGCAGCTCCGACTACACTCTCAAGTGTTCCGCCACTCACGTCTTTCCATCAACAAATCATCATCCCTCTTTCGAACCCGACGAGTGGCGGATCGAGTGATGACCCATCATCCCTTGCATCAAGAAGGATTCCATCACCACTGGAATCTCCAAACAATCCATTGAATCATCAGGTGATACATAGTCCATCGGGAAAAACCACCATTCAAGACACCATTGCTATGATGAAAAGACAAATTGCAGAAAAAGAAAAGCAACGGGATGGAGACAACATTCCATTATTGAAAGACGTGGTCTTGCGAAGTTCACCAAGCGACAGTGGTGATGAAATAATATTGTCCCCCCTTGAGTTGCGCCCTGCCACGACAAATCATTCTACGATCGGGTTGAAAAAAATTCAAGAATTAGAAGACCGAAAGAAAGAGCTTCAAGCTGGAGTAGAGAAAATTGAAATGGAAATCGCTTCTCGGTTGATGACCCCCACTGCATTGTCCTAGGGCTTACTGGTAAGTGCATCATAGGGTACTAGTACATATATATATATATATTTACTTCACTTTACTTCAATCGAGTTCCTCTTCACCACTATTACTATGACTACTGCTGCTGCTGCTAAGCGAAGTCGTCGTCTTGGCGAGCAACTTTCGCTTGATCGCGGTATTGAATCGATTTTTGATCGAATTATCTGTACGACCAGGCACTCGACGTGCGATTTCGGCCCACTTGTTCCCGATTTCCAAATGATGTTGAATAATGAGCTCATCTTCCTCCGCGGTCCAAGGAGATTTTCGTATACCGGGACATAAATGATGACGCCATCGCTCTCGACATTGTTTCGCAATACGTGAGGGTAAATAGCCCGCAATCACTTTCCATCTTCGAGCGCCAAATCGACCGACTAATTCTTGTAAT
>JACKZZ010021413.1_pt1 | contig 21403 bp, 10 predicted proteins | sample 8027871 | NCBI WGS metagenome assembly JACKZZ01 (sample SAMN15724774, study PRJNA655200) | protist metagenome | isolation source: fluorescence activated cell sorting (FACS) single amplified genomes of... | place: USA: West Boothbay Harbor, Gulf of Maine | collected 2000-07-19
TGATGGTGCAAAATTACTAGAACAAGCACAATTTATCAATTTTTGGGAATATATGAATAGCACAGCAGAAATCCAAGCTACATTTGGTAACGTAAAAGAATTTGAAAATTCTATAAGAAGTTACATATTAACAAATACAATAAAATCATATAAAAATATAAATAAATTGCAATTATTATCATTATTAGGATACAAAAGTAGTGATGAGAGCACTATGGCTACCTTCCTCGCAGGAAGCAATACACTAGACGCCACCCAAGGAAACGTTAATGTGATTGCATTCAAACAAAATAATGGGGAAATTTCATCAAAAAAAAGCGAATTAAATGTAAATATAGGTGATATGCTTAAACTTGTTGAATCTATTAGACGTAACGCTTAATAACCTTCATATTCTCACGATTATACTGTGGTCACTGCTCCTGATGAGATTGCGAAGGTGATGCTCAGAAGATCAGTGCATAGTATGATGGTGGTAGCTATTGGTGAGTTAGTGCACTTAGTCTTAGTCTGACTGAGTATTTATTTATTGTATATTATCTTAAAATAATAAAAATCTAATCTTTTAATTTCGTTCCGATTTGTGCCAGGAACCCGGACGCAGGCCGAAGGGGGGACGATCCAGGGTAATACACCACTTAACAGCTATTCATTAATCAAGCGTCCCTGATTTCATTTTTTTGAAAAGAAATTGTGCAACTCAGAAGATATTTGAAGATTCATTATCTATTAGACTAGATTAAACTTGACGATGACAGAAGAGAAGCGCATGTATGCAATTCATGCTCTAGATGATGATTGTGATGGTTTTATTGAAGGAGCATGCGAAGGAAAGCGCTTTAATGGTACACCAAAGCGTCTAGGAAAGTATGCAGAGCATAAAGCATATCAAGCCGAAGTTATGAAAAAAGATAGTCCTCATTATATTGAAAAAGTAGGAGCTGGCCCCTTAGAAAGTGAAGATGGTGTCAATATGATAGGTTCGTTCCTTCTTGTACATTCTACAAGAGCAGAAGCTGATCGATTTATTGCCAATGATCCATTTACAGCTGCTGGTGTATGGAAAAGTGTCCTGGTTCATCGTTGGCAACCCATGGCAAGCATGAAGCATGTAGATGTAGTCAAAGACGGTACAGATCTCACTACAATTCGATGTGAAATCCGAGATCCATAGACCATCCCACAAAACTCGATTAATATAGTTGTTGAAAAAGGAGAAGTACAGATGCGAGCGGAGAGCTTCAGTGACAAATGGCCATGTATGTAATTAGGAAGTAATGAACGTACTCTTTTTCTCACACATAGACTTATATATACACCCACATCACATCACATCCTCTGGACACACACACAAAATTACAGACAGTGCTCCTTCCTGCAATCACCTTGTGCTATTTGGACATTTATTTGCGAAATGCCCTTTCTGTTTACACCGATAGCATTCTACTTCTGACATATCTTGTCTATTTCCACCACCCTTAGCAGTAGCACTATTTGGACATTGCGATGCCCAATGACCTTCTTCATTGCATTTATAACACACTCCTGTACCACTGCGTCGTGTCGACGCTTGAGGTCCTCCATTAGATGCTTCTATTATTGGGATTGGAACCCACTGAAAGAAACGACAACCACCACTACCTAGAGTAGCACAACTATAGAAGTGTTTACCCTTTACTTCACAGTCTCTTTTGACAATACGCAGGACAGCGAATGTGTTCCACCCACATGAACATTTTGGAATAGGATTACTTTCCTCTCTACGTGAAGAATTCGGAATCCCACTACCATTATCAGCATTATAATTGTCATTAGAACGGAGTAAATTACCAAGATATACCACACCAGAATCATCTGGTTGTTGTTGGTCTTGATTAGAATACTGCACAGCACCTTGAGCCTGTGGATAGTTGTTATTTACTGCAGGAGAATCCTCATCTTCCCAAGCATCAACAGCATTGGTACCATAAAACGAAGCATCATGAAATGACATAATTTTTTGTATTTATATTGCCCGTTCATGCACCCTCAAAAGCGGACTGACCTTGCACGAAATTCGATTCAAATGCCTACTCCGCAGTGCTTTTGATAAAAGTGGAATCGTGTGAAAGTTTATAGCATACAAATAATTGAATATGGGAAAGAATAGCCACACAAATCATAAGCACAAGAATGATGGTCCCGAGCCTGCTGATGATATTGATGCCGCCTTAGGCGTGGACAACCATGAGACATCATCTGTGACCACAACAGAACAACAAGAATCAAGTAGTGGTACATCTACAGCTGCTATGACTGCAGCAACAGATGATGATTCAGATAATGCTTATGGTCCATTTACGGGCATTATAAATGGCCTTACTGATTTACGTGACAAGTATCAGGAGCAACTTGCTGCTGAACCATTTAAAACAAAGATTATTACTAGTTGTGCCATCTCAATATTAGGGGAAGTAGTTGGTGGATTTATAAAGAATAGACGTCACCACGCAGCTATTACACAACGTGGAGGAAGACCAAGCACACTTCAAGCTCCTGCTATATTTGATCCTAAAAGAATGGCATTGTTTGGTGTATACGGGTTAGCGATTACTGGACCTATGTTTCATTGGTGGTATGCATTTTTAGATAAAACAGTACGCAGTTGGAATCTTACTGGTAATTCAAATTTACTTGCAAAATTAGCTTTAGATAGGCTGGTCATGACCCCGCCCTTTTTATTGATAACATTAGTATATTTGAATTATTTTCAATCATTTAATGCAACACAAGTATCTAGAACAGTAAAGAATATATATGCTGGTGCACTTTATTTGAATTGGAGGGTATGGACAGTAGCACAAGCTGTTAACTTTAGATATGTACCACTTGAATATAGGGTCTTATTCGGGAATATGGTGGCGCTGTGGTGGAACATAGTCTTGAGTTTGAGGAATTAAGCATAAGATGAGACAGAAATGCAAGGTAGACTAACAAAGAAAAGCAGCAGTATCATAGCAAGTAAGAAGATAAGACAGACAGACCATTGGAGAGGCAGGGTAGGTGCGGGCTTTTACGCTACCTTCGATACTCACTCACTCTGTGGTTAACTACTACTGTCTATCACAGTATTATATTGAATCTACCTTGAGAGTATGTGTAGGGTTAGACTTGTTCTTGAAAGAACATAAATAAAAAATGACATTTGTATCATATAAATCATTTGCTGAGATTAGCAAAACTAGTTGACCTTGTGTAGCGGAAGTAGGCGCTTTCAGTCAAGTAGGTTAATGGTTCTAGTGTAAAATTATACTAACTTACCAAAAAGACACACTCATATTCATTGCACACTTTATAAATTTACAAGTTTAAACTTCATTATACAGCTTTGTGTGGTGTGGGATCTTATAGGAGCTACATGGCAAGAAAAAAATAAAAAATAAAAAATGCCCGTCCAGGGCACCGGCAACCCATGAATAATATTCCAGGTTTCCCGAAGAGTAGGGAGACGTGAGGTACACAAGATCACAATTCAACTAGGAAAAGTGCAAACTAATACACCAGACCACTGAAAGTGGTATTTATCGTAAATTGGAGAAGAAGGAAGCCCATAGAAACGTTGGAAATTTTGCTGAGTATAGTGTTAAAGTGATGACTGATCTGAAAGACAGGCTTTCTCAGCGAGAAGAATCTGCCAAAGATACTCTTCAGTCTTTATACAAAGCGGAAAACAATTCTAGAGGATCTGATATTGCTGCGAGTGATCCTGACTTGGTTCAGTACACAACCTTGAAAGCGGATGTTCGGGCACTCGTGACTTATTATGTCAATGAATTAACTGCAGAGCATAATGGAGGAAGAGCAACACAAGAAGCTTTAAAATTGGATCATTGGTTAGTTGATTTCGAAAAAAAATATGATCTTGATGATGGATACAGCGTACCTGAAGTACCACTGCAAAAATTAGTTGAACTTTCACAACACAAGGATCGTGCTATACATAAATTATTAAATTTAATAAAAAATAGTATATCCCATGAATATCAATCAATGGAACGTAATTTACCAGACAATATAGCCTATTGTAGTCGAGAACTTCCCGAATTATTTCATTTAAATCAAACAATAAAAAGTTTGGTAAAGCGAAGTATTAACATAGAATTAAGCATGGCAGCACAAGGTGGTGCTGATATCTTAGAAGAAAAAGATAGAGTTATAAAAAGTATGAAAGAAGTCGAAATAGAGAGAGAATCGAAAATTATGGACCTAAAACAAATTCTCGTTGCTGGTGAGTCTGATCAAGGTAGATTTCATATGCTTAGCAGACAAAATGATAGAATACAGTCATTAGAAGCACAATTAGCTGATGTTAAACAAGATATGAATAACATCGATACACAATTAACGCTAGCAAAACAATCCAAAGGCATGTCAGCCGATCAATCAATAGTTCTACGATCACAAGTGCGAACCCTAAAATCAAATTATGACAGGGATGTGGCAAAATTGCGACCGTTACTCGAAGAGCAAGTAAATCGTGCACAAGATGATGCAAGGGATGTACAACTATTAAGAAATAGCTCTATTATGAATGAAACAAGATTAATTTCATTACATAAACAAATTCATGATTTAAAAATTGATTTACAGAATACTCAAGTCAGTGAAAAAGCCGCACGATCAGACGAAGCTGTTGCCCAAGAGGAACTTATGCGTCTTAAAATAGAAACCAAAAAATTACATCGTATGCAAAATGTAGTTATAACAGCTAAAATGAAATTTCATGAATTAAGTCAACATAATGAAACGTTAGTGAAAGCGAAAGAAATAGAGTTGAAGGAAATAAAAAATGAGATGCAAAAGGCACTTGATAAAGTCGTCGCATCTGAAGCGAAAGTGACTGGATTAGAAGCTGCAAGACAACAAGCAGTAGATCATGCTAATGGTCTACATGATCAATTAATGAGGTGGAAGGCGGAAGCTGCAAGTGAACATATAGCTACTAATGTCATGAGAGTGGATCTAGAAGATATTAGAGCAAGTGATACGGCATCTTTTCGTGAAGATTATTATCGTTTAGAAAAAGAATTAAAAGAATCAAAAGAAGTTAATGATAAATTAGATAAACAATTAAGAAATGCTATGGCACGTATATATGAATTACAAGGTCAATTGATAGGTGATGCGAGCACCGTACGAAGTGAAACTATCGGAGATGAAAAAGATGCTTCTTTGGAGGACGATGAACGTCCGTATACAATGAGTAAAAATTAGCTGCTTTATATAATAAAGTAAAGATACGAATAAGTAATATAGTACAATATGTATATTTTATGTAATAGTAATGACACAAAAATATTTGAATCAACATATAAATGCATCATCGCTCTTGATTTGGAATACCGGTGGTTTACTTTCTAAGAATTCGGGACAATCTTGAATATCAATTATCATTAATGATGAAGCAGCAGCAGCCTCCTTCTTATTTGAAGACTTTTTCTCTTTTTTATTAGAAGATTTTTTCTTTCCAGACGACATAGAATCACTCTTCAATGGTGATGGAGTAAGCATAGTGGGCCTAGATAGTGTGCTCTTTGGTGATGCTAATTGTGCTGCAAGTTCTGCTTCTAAGTATTTGGGATCAAGATTTAAACCTAAATAACCTTTTTTACCTTTGCCTTTAGCTGCTTCACCCACTAGACTTTCAGAAACTTTTTCAATACTTTTAGACTTTGATGGGCTAGAACGTGCTGATGCAGCAGCAGCTTGCTGCTCCTGATGCATAGCATCAAGCCATTCACTTGGAGTCATAGGTGACTGAGACGAGGAGAAACCACTATTATTATCATCAAAATTGATAGTTTTTGCATTAGGTGACATTGCATCCAGTTCTCTCCCAATGAAACCATTCATGAGATTCACAGTGGTTGTAGGCGATGTCAGCGGAGATGATAAAGCAGAAGGAGACAAACTTCCTATACTACTCTTACCGCTTTTTGATGGAGATCCTTGCAAAGAGTAACTTGAAGTACTAGCTGGACTGCTAGGACTCATTATTGGTAATTTACCACTCATACTCTTTGTAGTAGGTGAATTATTTGTGATACTTGCTTTTGATTTCGATAATGAACCACTTTTAGTACTACCCCAAGCTTGCTGATTTTCTGTATTAGGTAATGTTAAGGCATAATGTACATGCTCACCTTCGCCTTCTTTGGTACGAGTATGCTCATTAGCGAGCTGCCTACCATATGACGATTTTCGAAATGCCTCCAAAGAGTGAGGAGAAGACCGAGGCAATGCAACGCTATCATGTCCCGCATCTTTTGATAGTATATCTGTTACAAAATTACGATGTTGCACTTCTGCAGGAGAACTCATTTCTTTTGCCTGGTCAAAAGTTGGATTATGCCATTCCTTCTCATTACCAGTAGAACTGGTTTGACTACCTATAGGAGGAACATTCAGCACAGATAAATTGTTTGTATTAGCTGTACTAGATCCTGCAGGACTTGAACTACCAGCTGAACCAATACTTTTTGCAAACATTTTAACAAGAGTTGCAGCATTAGTTGTTTTACCACTTTTAAACCCAACAGGTTTGACCGTCGGATCAATACCAGCTTCATGATAAATTTTTTCTAATTGTTTTTTTAATACAGTATCTTCATTTAGTGCACGTTGCATATCTCCAGTAAATATGGTCGAATCACTAAAACTATCATGTTCATGTACAGCTTTTACTATTCTCCTTTTATGACGTTCAACTGCAGTATCTTCACCTGTATCAAATGAATTTAAACGTAGTGCGATAGCCCAAGTTGTATCCAGCACAACTTTATTGAATGACGGTCGTAATCTATTAACTCTTGTTAATGGTAATATAATCTCTTGTAAACGTTTTGTAACATAATCTGTGGGTACAGCTACAATACTTCTCACAGCATTGATAGCAGATGTAATTGCGTAGTCTTCTAGTTCTGCTGCATAATGCAAATAACTACGAATAGTACCTAATATATCGTATTGCTGAAATACGCTACCTTCACCACATACATTATGACAGTCTCTTGCAAGTGAGCCTAGAACACGTAAAGATGCTGTAACTATAGCATGTCCTTTACCATACAAACCATCATCTAAAATTAATTGACAGTTTTTCACAATTGCATATTTTGAATGTAATATTAAATCATTTGCAGCACCAGCACCACCAGTTGAAAATGTACCCAAACATGATACAAGACATAAACATGCGGCTAATTTCCTTGCATAAAATACTGCATCTTCAATATTATCAGCTATTTCTTGTTGTTCTTGTTTCACAGGATGAGCATGGAGCGACCTCTGTGAAACACAGTGGGTTAGTAGTACAGGACAACCTGGCACCCCTGCTCGTTGCATTTTGTGAGCATCTTTCCCTCTTTCTCTATGTGGCATAATCAACTGAATGTTCTCTAATGCTCTTCTTAAGAATCCTTCATTTAAAGCTAATACTCTTCCAGCATCACCAATACACAGCACTGACACTAAATCGAAGAAAGAAGCGGGTAAGCGTCCGAGTCCCTCTCTATATCGTGGCTCTTCAATTCCGGCATCACCATAGCCAGATAAAGGTAAAGGTAAATTCATACGCATACTAGTAAATATATTCCATTCAGCAATAGCTTTATCTGTTAAAATGGGATCATTTTCGAATAAAACAACCAAAAAGTCACTTAGTGTTGTGAGCACCTTGGTGGTACGTGTAGAGGCACCGAAGACTTTTGTTGTTGTAGCTACTAAATCACATGCAGCTTTACCAGCAAATACCATTTCATCAATTAAATCTTTTAATTTTATTGCACTTATATGATTATTCATATTTTTAATCATTCTAATATATTCAGTATAAAATTGTACAACAGCTAAACCAGTATTTACTTGCAATGTTACAATGTCTTTATCAACTTGTGGGTGGTTTGTACCAAGAGTTTTAATATAGAAATGTGCTGCACCAAGAAGATCACTATTACGTATACCTTTAATAATTTCTTCTCTTTCATAATTATCTTTAACATAGGCGCAAATTCGAGCCAACGCCCGACTAGCACTACCAACCCCGGAAAGAATGACAAGAACTTGTCCTTCGGATAATTTATTACTTTTACTTCCACTATGATCAAACATATATCTACCAAGATGTAAACATTTCCCCAAATATGTTGTCATTCTTATAGAAAAGATAGTTTCTAATGTACCAGGATTACAAGTGAGAGCATCCATAATAACACACCCAGCTGCGCTTTCCTCCCAAGGCAAAGATGAAAAATAATCATCATGACTAGGATGCGTTAACCAACAACTTAATTCACGTGCACATACAGATTCTGATACTAAACTAAAATCAGCTGCTGCTTGCCAATCTATTGGTAATACAACTAAATCTGCTATATGCATCTTTTCACTACCTAGTCTGCCTGCGCTATTTGTCAGAGTTTTGAGTAAATCAAGATATATACTTTGTCTAACATGAATAGGATCTGCAAGATGAAGTGGAAATGTTGTAGGTTCATATGCCCTCCATTCTTGCTGTCTCAAACACGATACAGCAACAAGCATAGCTCGATTATAATAACCACTATTATATCCTCCAGAGCCACTACTGTTTACTGGACTCTTTGGTGGCTGAATTGCTCTATTGATATACTTTGGAATATTTGCATATATAAACATATGTCTACCAGGATCTTGTGTATTTAATTGCAGAAAAGTTGTCATTATTAATGAATGTACTGTTATATCTGTTTCCTCTAATAATTCTAAAAATCTAACAATATTACCACCACCTTGAAGACACATTTCTTGGAGTACTTGGCGATACGCATCACTGCATGCACATGCTGATATAATACGTAAACATGTTTGAACACTATTTAATTGATGTGTTTTTCTTGTTAAATAAAACATTTGTTCTAAAAATGTATGATTTCCTAGTGCTGCTTGTATTGGCTCCGCTGCTAGTTCATTTGGACTGAGATTATAATAACTAAGATAGTCCACACTTTCTTGTAATATTGCACATTTTTTAATGTAATTATAACCATTTTTAGCTCTATACATACCAGCAGCATGTACAGATGTATGTGCTAAACAATTTAAACAGTCATAATATGATATTTTAGCAACGTATCTAGGGTGAACATCACGATCGGATTTTGCTAAGTTATCAAGTGATCTATCAGGTACTGGATTAAATAAGAAATCCACCTTATTTTGATCTAATAACATTTGTATATATTTCACACAAGCACGTATACAGCCACTACCTATAATATGCATACACGATTCTGGTACTTTAGCTGTTTGCGACAATATTGATGCAGCAGCTGGAGCAAATGGACCAATTGAACATCCTAGTAATTGACACATGAGTACACACCCATTGGTATCCGTTACATCACCTCTATTAGCGTTACATAAGCCTTTAGGTATACCCATTCCATCATTAACTAAATATTTGATAATATCTAAGCATATGTGAGTGAACGGTAAACCCAGATGCACTAATCCTCGATAGCCTATGCAAACAGTTTTCTGTAAAGGATGCTGCCAAACGTGCATGGTTTCCCACCTTGCTTTTAATTCTGCTGTTCTATTAGCTATAGCTTTTAGTTGATTATTTAATACCTCCTCTTCTGTACCAAATGTCAATGTGATAGGTAGTAAAACACCACTCTCTAACCGTCTTTGCCTTTTGATTGGATGATGCCATCGTCGAAAGACGTGTTGTATAAGCATGGCAGCTAAATTTACTTCAATATTCATCATATATATCAGTCTATGAACAACCATACAATCACTTAATTCAGGCACAAACTTATCTTTACACGCTTTTACTATGTGTAATAAATCAAGTATACCAGCACTCTTTCCGCCTCGTATAAAACGATTTGCTGCCAGTGCTGCTAATTGTCCTATATTTTGTTTTACATAATCTTCGGCAGCAGGATGTCTACCAATAAGTTTCACTAACATTGCACATGCTACCATTTTGCTTTCTTGTGATGCTTTACTTGAGTTATAAAAAATTTCAAACAGTGTTTTTACACTGTCACAGATCATTTCATCAGTCCATTGACTTGTGTCCCATTCTTTATCTACTTTTGCTCCTATATCTTCACCAGATGACTCATTATCTGCTACAGTAATATTCTTTCGTCTTAAGCGCGTTTTAGCTGCTTTGCTTTCATCCACAGCACGTTTTATGTGTTCTACTTTATCATTACCCTTTTCTTCATCTATTAACATCATTTGTAACATATGTTTTCCCCACGTATGGGCACGTCTTGAAAATGGTCCCATGGTCGCTTCTTGGGCAGCACTGCTTCGTGTATATCCTGCACGTTTTCTCCATTCAATACTATCATCACCAAGAGCTTGTAATCTTGCGACAATGTCAACACCAAGCATTGCCTTCTCCCAAGGCGCTCCAGCATCTGGAGCATCAAGTGACCTACCTATTCCAGCCATTATATATGAAATGAACGAGATATTAGAAATTTAATAATTGATACAAAAAGAACTTACTCCTGTGGGAACACACAAATCTCAATGACGAAGCTACGTATCCTACGGGTTGTGTTTGTCTCTTCAGATCAAAAAAATTTCGTGCGTTTCTCAAACATATGCACTTTTAACATTTGATACACTCTCTTTATGTTTCTTATGTTCACTCTCTTTATTTATATAAAGACTATATAAAGACTTTGACTGACGTGACCGACGGCCGACCCTCTCTGCAGGTGCTGCATTTTCGGGTCAGAAAGAGGTTAGAGAAAGCAATAGAAGGAGCTTGAATACTCACAAAATATTATTTTATCGGTTACATAAAAATTTGCGTGAAAATGGGAGTGATATCGAGTTGTTGCGAGAAGGACGACTACACTGAGATCAAGGATGATAGTGGTGCAGAAATGGGGTCAACATCAACACCACTTGGTAAAACAGAAGTGGCGGGGGAAGGTGCCGAATTTCATAGCGTTCAAAAAGATGAAATACATTTTGGTGTAGAAAAATACAATCAGGATGAGAGTCCATTTGCTGGCATTGAGTTGGAGCTTAAATTTACAAGTAAATCATCATATGAAAAGAAATTTGTATGGTTAAATAGTTATTCACATACTATTCATATGTCATTAACGCCAGTCAAAGAAAAAAGACACAAGGAAGCCAGTTTAGCTGATGTTACTGATGTTATAGCTGGACCGCCAAACAAATGTAAAGAACCAACACCTTCTCACGAAACATTATGTCTTACTATTAATTTCAAAAGAGGTGGTGGTATTGATTTGAAGTTTGAGTCTGAAACTGACCGTGAAATGTGGTACAAAACGTTGAATGCACTAGTAAAGGAAATATCTAGCATCAGTAAGTAAGCGTGTCTCAATTGTCAAAGACAGTAAACTCATTTACTTCCTATATAGGCGGAGAAGGGGAGAGTTTATACTCCCAGGCACTCATTATCATTGTTTAAAGTACTTAATATAGTATTCTTGGAATCTACCTATTCTCTGAGCCCCAATTCATTTGCCATTTTTGGACTCGGGACAATCGGGACCCGCGCTGTCCTTTTCTCTTCTCCTCCGTAGAAACAAACACCCAACAGAAATAAATACGCACAAGGCGAAGAACATGGATAAGCAAAGTAAAATCATCATGCTCACTGGTCCTATCTTCGGAATGGCCTATTTCACTGCAAGAAAGTATTTCATTGCCAAACCAGAACCAGAGCAAGCTTCCGCACCTACTCCTGCACCTGAGAAGAAGTAAACATAATTGTACGAGTTGTAGCAGATGATGCTTGGTACATACTTACTTACTAAGATCCTGCTGGAATGTGGTCATATCTTGACCATGACGCCATTGCTTCTCACCCATATCATGATTCCTCCTTTAGACTATCTTCATGATCAAGGGAAGCCTTGGACATTATCAGACACTCCCAGGGTTCCGCATCCATTAGAACCTGGTATGTACATTGAAGTAGAACAACTACGAGACCTTTATAGACTTCTACCTTGGCAACTACGGGATTACTCTTACGTACAAGAAAAGCTCTTAATATCAAGTCGTGACGAACACACAGTGGGATACAAGAACATAACACACATGTTCGTGCACAGTACTTATCAACATGCTTTCGCTAATCTCAGTAGTGCATTTGTATTTGCACGTTATGTAAGTCAAAGATTGGGTATCATGGCCACATACGCTGTCTTCTATGGGGGTGGTATTCTTTCATCATTACCAGTATTTATACCAAGAATTGAGGAAAGTTTATCAAAGATATTACCTGGATTAAGTGGCGACTTTGAGAAACAGAGAAATTCTATACGAAACTCAGTATTACCAGAATTTATGAAAGGAAATAATAGTGTGGGTCAAATTATTACTGGGATGGTGGATACTGCGGTTACTGCAATGACATCTATGCATGCATGTGGCTCTTCTGGTGGTGTATGTGCACTTATGGGGTGTACCACTGTTGTTATGCTTGATGATCTACAACGCGCATTTTGGAATGTATTTTCGAGACCTGATGATGAAGTGAACACTCCTGCTAGGAAATTAGCACGACAATTGGATTTATTCAATTGTTTTATAAATGCTGTTGCTATTATACAAGTTGCTGTGAAAGTTCTTTACCATGAAGAAGGCAGCAATTATGCAATTACGAGTCATGATGAAGGAAATATCAATGATGTGAATGGTAGTATCACAGCTCATGCAGCTCATAAAAAAGGCGTCGTCATTGGAGGCATTGCTGGCTTTATTCTTGCAAGATCTATGCTATAGTCCAGTGCAAGGGCTGGCCACTGTGTCCTTTACATGACTAGAAAGTGAAAGATAAACAAGTTAGTCCGAAGTAGAGTAGAGTACACTTGTCAAATTTGTTCATTTGTTATAGTATATATAATTCTAAATTGGATCAGGATCATTCATTCTCTACAAAATGCCATAATCGGCTCTGCACAAGGGGTACTACAGCACCTTATCTTATTCAACACCATATCTGTTATTATTAAGTATCAACTGATACTGCATAAACATCTTTCAATGCAGTAAAAACTGCTTGCGCTTGAGCTCTTCTACGTATATCACTAATATCCTGACCTAGCTTCTGTTTATCAGGGTGAACACAACGCACAATACGTAAATAAGCTTTCCTTATTTCTGCTGTTGTAATGGATCCACGATCTGCGACATCACCAGGAGAACCATCAGGACGTGATACCCAAGCCCAAGCAGGAGGCAATCTTACAGCCATTGGGCCAGTGTATGCAGTATGAACTGTTGCTAACATGGCTATAATATCTTTACCACGTACCCATGCACGAGTACGTTGTTCTGCCTCTACTTGCAATGCAGCTTCATCAACTACAGTATTAGCAGGAGCAGTAATAGGAGCTTTCGTAGGTGTGTCATCACTGCTCCATCCTTCACTATCCTCCTCAGCAGAATCTGTATCCCATTTGAAAGTACTGGTTCTTTCTTCTGCAACAGAATCTTCTTCTGATGATGCATCAAAAAAAGAATCGCGTCTTTTGACATTTTTGAGAGCCTTTGGAGAATTCGTATGTTTTGCAGCTGGACACACGATAGATGTGGCAGAATCCAATGGCATACCACTACTAGAATTTGTAGCCGTGGTAGCTGTAGTTGTTGTAGCTGTTACAAGGGGTGTTGTCGATGATGTCACCTGTGTGCGTTTTACAGGGCGCCTTCCTGTACGTGGCCTAACCTGTCGTCTTTCCTTTTCTTCAGCAGCGAGTTGTTCCCATTGTGAAGCTTGTTCAGCAGACACAGGGGGTGGGACACTTTTCGGTTTTTCACCCTTCTTTGATTTTGATGTTCCTGATAGTTTTTTACCCCTTAAAGATGCACCAATATGATACTCTTCTTCTTGTTCTACTACCACCAGTGCATTATCTACCACCGCACTCGAGCCCTCACTATCATAAATATCTTCCTCAGATGCTTCAGAAAGTCGCAGGGCCTTCTCTGCTGCTGCGGCTTCTACGAGGTAATCTGGGTCTTCACCAGGTGGCAATTTCTTTAACATCTGAACTTCAGCTTTTAAACTATTGATCTCTGCACGAAGGGCACCCACAAGTTCTAATAACGCAGCGTTTTTCTTGTCTTTCTTAGCTTGCGTATCAGACGCTAAAGCTGCAAAATTTTCATTTTCTTTAGCGGCTCCCTCTTCCCCCTCCTCCTCCTCCTCCTCATCATCATCATCATCAAATAGATTTTGTGTGATAGGGGTTTTTACCACATTCTTTTTCATTGGTATTATTGGTGGAGCTGCTGGAGGCATATCATCAAAGGACATCAAAGCAGATAAGCTCTTCCTTGCACTGCCCTCCTCATCTGATCCATCATCACTGAACAGCCTCTCTCGTGCTTTTGACATCTCCTAACGAAACATATGCATATATATCGTCACAAGTGAAATAATAATCTAAGAATTCCGCAGAGGCGCCGGTGGTGTGTGGTGGATTTCATTCAATAAAGCATTTCAAAGTTAAATAAATATGCTCACATTTGTTCTCCTCTTAGCCATTCTTGCAGTCGCGTACTCAAGCACAGGAATTGCCGCCAAAGTTAGATGTAAGTAGCACAAGAGGTGAACTTCGATCTTCTGGATGCTTCGATGCCTCTAACAATACACACTCTAACCCCATCATTATCATCCCTACCTACTTCTTGTGTATGTATAGACGGTGCACCTGATTTTAAAGCCAAAGCTGTTCTCAATGACGAGTTTGTTGATATTAAGTTCAGTGATATCCAAGCTAATAATGAATGGGCAGTCCTCCTCTTTTATCCTTTTGATTATACCTTTGTGTGCCCAACAGAGCTATTATCTTACTCCTCTAATGCTGACAAATTTACATCATTAAATACTAAAGTATTAGCTATATCAACCGATTCTCATCATGCACATTTAGCTTGGACCCGTGCGAAGCGTGAGGAAGGCGGTGTTGGTTCCTTGCGAATTCCACTCGTAGCAGATACTGCACACGAGATATCCAAAGCATATGGTGTCTTAGTCACAGATCCTGATGATGACATGTTTGGTGCAGCTTTACGTGGTTTGTTCATTATTGATCCAAAAGGAAAAATTCGTATGATACAAATTAATGATGATTCTGTTGGCCGCAATGTAGAAGAAACTCTTCGATTATTACAAGGATTTCAATATGCTGATGCTCATGTTGGTGAAGCATGTCCTGCAAGTTGGACACCAGGTGCTGATTCCATTAAAACGAATCCTTATGAAGCCCAAGAATACTTTCAAAAACATCATTAATTACTATTCGCAATACGGAGCCAGTGTAGTCCAGGTTTGCAAAGTTATAAACCATACTTATGGCGTAATCTAGTATAAACGAATATAACTAAACAAGAACAATTTTCATCTTCTCACACCCGCATGGGAGAAGTTATATAATAAAGAAAACATTACTTAACATATTTACAGAGTGCTTATGCGATAAATGTCAACTAATCAACCAATCAATGGCTGGTGGATCAGGTCTTTCCAAGCTGCTACTACTATTATTTTGCTATTATTCCTATAAGACACAGAGTCCAACGCCACCATCCACTGCAAAGAAGCCCACGACATCATTGAGCGGCAGGAACGGAGATAGCCACATGTCATTACTCTTGCTCATCTTCATCATCACTATCAAATTCATCATCAACATAATTAGGGTCATATGTACCATCACCACCATCCATTTCATAGGCACCACTTTCTATTTCATCCAAGAAATAATCATCTGCATCTTCAATATCTTCCCACATTCTATTATCTGATTGAAAGATTTCATTTGTTTCAGCTAATATTTCATTATAACGCGCACGCTCAGCACCAGTACCTATCATAGGTTCTAAGAATTCTTGTGCCATTAAACGTCTTGTACTCCGCAACTCAGCGAGTCGGTCCATGCGATCAGACAAGGAGGAGCCGCGCATTTCCGACGATGTGTTGTCTTGATATCGTTTTACTTTTAATGTATGTAATGCATAACGCCAGTGTTCACTATCTTTAAATAATAAGCCTGAGCTACTAGGCTTTTCAAAGAATTCTTCGGTGATAATACTGTCGATATTATCAGGTGTTAGCCAATATTCAGATTCCTGTGTTAATTCATCAGCAAAATCATGATAATATTTTTCTTGTGTGCTTATTCTATCTTCATGAATCAATAAATTATTAGCTAAATGTCCTTCGAATTCCTCTGCAGCTTTAATTTTAGCAGCCTTATCTGCTGCTTGTCTGACAACAGATTGCTTACGCTTCTCGCGAAGTCGAATTGCCTTCGCAAGTACAACTTTCTCTTTTTCAGCTGCACGTTGACGTGCTTCAGCTTCTCCTCTTAAGCGAATCTCTTCAGACCATTGCTTTCGCATAGATGATAATTGTTCTCCATATGCTTTGCGTTGCTTCACAAATGTATCGGTGGAAGCCTCAGTACTCAATGCTGCAACAGCACCCTTGGGCGATATTCGCCCTAACACACGAGCAGAAGAAATTCTCTGCATATCTTACAAACAGAGAATGTAAGCGGTACAAGTAAAGATGTGTAAAACTATACTTCTCTTACACTTTGTCGATGCTCTGACGCGTGCGTGCGTTGTTTGCGTCGACAACTCGCCTTCTTCGAGTGATGTGAAAGTGTTTCGTTATGATGAAGTGTATCGATTTATTTTGTGTTAAATATGCATATTATACAATATAGTCATTCTTATTTTACTGATGTGAGATCTCATATTCATGCACACGTGTTAATCTAATCGCAAAGATCATGACAAAAGGATTTGATGCTGACGCAGGAGCTGCAAATGGAACTGGTGGTGGAGCACCCATGATCTGTTGGGGCTGCATCGGTTCACCCATCATCATTTGCTGTTGTGGTGGTTGTCCATGCATAGGCTGCTGTAAGCCCAATTGAGGAACTGGAGGAGCTGGACTCCCAAAGTTGATTGGGCTAAGTTATGGTTTGTTAAGATTAATCCCATGCGGCGGGTCTAGAATTTTGAGATCTATGGGGTGCACCGACGGTACCAAATTGCAGTATAGTAGATAATATATCATCTGACAGAGCCGTTACACGACCAACGTATGGGTACGCCTTTTTCTTGATTAATCCACCAGATGCACCACGACTACTTCTACGTGAACTGGAACCTATTCCAGCTCCATCTAATATATCATTATTCTTTGCATGAAAAACCTCTGCTTCAAGCATACGACTTATCAATGGCACGACGTCCGTTGCTACAGTTTTATGTACAATATGATTCTTTTGTTTGAAATGAGAATTATTATCAATTCCATTACAATTTCTCCTATCAATGTCAAATGCCAATCCTTTACTACTATTGCATGTACCATCCCAACATGATTTGTAACAGACATCAGTCATATATTTAGCGTATGCTGCACGACGACTATGATGACGTAAATAGCCTATATGAGCCGTACCATGTAACCGCCAGTGCATACTTTGACCTTCCTCAGCATGACCAGAAGACTCAGTGGTATCATCCCCATGTACACCATAAACTGAAGAAAATTGCATGGAGCCATTTCCACTATTAACAGCAATACCACGAGAATTTCTTGCTCCATAACGTGTGGAATTTCCATCATCAAACTCAGCTTCATCATCACTACTACTATCATCACTTAGTCTACGTTTGGTATTTTTACGTTTATTTTTTGATGTTGCGACATCCTCATCAGAGGAGTCCTCTTGGCCCATTTCTTTGTCATCGTCACTCGATGAAGAGCTACTACTGTCATCAACAACACTTCCTGAATCACATCCAGCTCCAGATACTTCAGCGCCAGTATCTATCATCCTTTTTTGAAGTTGAATTGCTGTAGTGCTTGCAGTAGCAAAATCTTGCTCATAAATATATTTTGCAATAAATTTCTTTGTATTAGTTTTTTCAGTACATTTACCATCAATATCCAAAGTATTATGTTCAAGATTCATCAAATCAGTCTTAATAAAACTAGATAAATCTGCAGCAAATAACCGATCTGCTATTGGAGCCGATCTTTCTTGATTAAATTTGATATCGGTATCATCAGTGGCATCACTCATATTAGCATAAGCAGAAAAAACTTCAGCATCACACCAAGTATCATGCAACGAACTGAGTGTTTCCAGTGCAGCCACACTTCCTCTATGAGCTGCAAGGGTGTCTGTGTCCATACAATGTTTACCATCATTACTAGAAGTAAGTAAGCACCATGGACCACTAACCCGAACTGGAGCGCTATGCGGTGAATCATCTTGATATTCTTGTCCCACTTGTGGAGCATAAAGATGTGTGCTACTAAGAGCAATATCACGATTTGATTCAGCTTCCTTGCACATATCATCTAGTACTGATTCACATGGCCCAAACGGTAATACTTCTTTTTCAAATGAGGTTTCCACATCATCCTTTTCATCTATTTCGATTGTAACATCATGTTCAACATCGTTTACTATGACTACCATAGAATCACCAGAAGGAGCATCTGTCCCTTCAGCTGGTGTATCGTCTTGGTTCGACTCCATCCCAATTGAGCTTGTACTAACTGGTGTGTTGTTGCTGCTATTATAAACCACATTATATTTAGTGGCTGCTGCCCTTAATGTAGAATCAAATAAAATAGCCAATTTCTTAGCTACAGCTGATATAGCTGCCTTAGTTCCATTGTATTCATAACAATTTCTCCATACTAAATTCACATCTGCTATGAAAGAATTTAGAGCACTATCATATGCACCATTTTCAAGTTTATTACGGATTCCACTAATATCCATGGGATTGCTTATAATATCAGCGTAATCTGGTGCAATACCTGCTGTGACTGGGTACATAAAGTCTTCAACATTTGGTGCAGATTCTAAACATTGCAGTGCTTCAATCATCACATTTCTAACGTTGTTTGTCGCACTATTATCGCTGTTTTCCATGTCAACATCATTATCCTCATCATCGTCATCCAGCACAACTCTTCTTTTTTTCGCCTTAACACAACTATGAGGTGCAACACTCGAATCACCACCAGGTGCACTACTAGCACTAGTACTTAGACGCTCGAATGGATCATCGTGATCTCCATCGTCTTGAGGTCCGTCTTCAGAATTAATCCTACGAATTCTAGAAGTACTTGACTTAATTTTCTCTATAGACGATGAATTATCATCTGATGATTCGTCAATATATTGTGGCGAGGATCTACCTTTACTACTACTATTACTATTTGTACGTTTAACAACGGCTGCAGTATATGATAATTTCAATTGTCCAGATACTTGAGGCATGATTTTACCTGTTTGTCGTCCAGTTTTACCAGAAGGAACTTTGTAAATAGGTTTCAAACGTTTTGTTTCATAAGTTAAATGACCCGCAGCACTACCACATATATCGCTTCTAAGCAGTAGAGGTTGGTATGTAGTACTTAAAGTGGTATCTGCAGGTACAGGTAGTTCCACTGCAACTACGACACTAACTACACCACCTCTGAGGCATGGAGGTGCCAAAAAGCTTAGTTCTGTATCAGATAGGACACGTACGTCATCACTTGATAGTCTTTGTTCATTAACAAGCACACACAATTGTGCAAGATTTGTAGTAGTACTTCTTTTGTCCCATTTTTGTAAGAAATGTCTTCCTTCGACATTCACTACAAAACCACCTTGTCTTCTACACGGCATATATTTGAAATTGATTGGGGACACACTACTGACTAAAGGCACACAAAGGCCTCGTTTCAGAGATGTGTTACCATTCCAATCATGACAATCATTTAATTTCTTTTTTAATTCACTACAAGAATCAACCAAATGATCAGTATATTGATGTTGCTGCAAGTTTGACTCTTCTTTACATTTGGAAGCTACCGCAGTAGCAAGAAGTTGTTCTTGTTGATCAAATATAGCAAAATTAATTCCCAAATCACATAAATATGATGAAAAGCTCTTTATTGCATTTAATTCACAACTTGTACTTGTGTGTATTGATGATGCTAATAATGATGCAACAGTACTTGTATCAGCATCAGACGATGATGTTCTTGTGAGCTGAGGTAGAAGCAAATGCAAGGTATTGAGACTGAGTCTGATATCACACTTCGCCATGGATGCTAGAACAGATGCCATGTGGTGTGCTAAGTTCTGATCGGTGCTTTGACCGGCATTCGTAAGCGCAAGTTTTGCTGAAGAAAAGCTATTCGTATTAATAGGACCAGCTTGTATCACAGCTAATAGAAGCTCTTCCACATTATTTAAACTAGGTCGATTAAACGATACTTGCTCACATAAAACATTACTTAAAAATGGTAATTTTGATTTATTTGACGTGAGTATTATGGGTGTTCTCGACCCTTTACTTAATGATTGTATATAAGCATAAAGTCCAGAATCTTCTTCAAAATCAAGATCAATTTCATCAAATACAATTAAATTTAAATCCGCTGATGTAGCTTGTAATCCTTTACTTTGAGCAGCTTCTTCAATTTTCTTTTTGACAGCGGCTCCAGATCTTGTATCATTTGATGGAACTTCTACCAAATTATATCCACCTTCTCTTGCTAATGTTGATATTAAACTAGTTTTACCACATCCAGTTTGACCAGTAATACTCGTCATATTTACAAGACCATCACCATCACTATCAGAATCTTCAGAATCATATTCATATTTTGTACGTCGACGCTGTTTTGCTTTAGCACGTTTTTCGCGCTCTTTTAAGGACTCACGTCTCTTACCCGCCCACATTGTTAACCACTCTCTGATAGTATTTACACTACCTTTGTTATCTAAATATAGTTTTGTATTTGCTGGTTTCAATAAATCGACCAATAATGCGTCACATCCACTTGGATTCATTGCGGTAGCAACCGCTTTATCAGCTGCTGTGCACAAATCACCAGCTGCAAGCATATCCACTTCAGGTGTTCCACTTAATTCAATAGGTCTATCACAATCACCTTCTTGAATAAGATCAATGACTTGACCATTATTAGTACTGAGTTTATCAGAATTATCACTACCAAGCATACGATGTACATATTTAGTATATAATGCTAGCATATTAAATGTATCCGTAGGGTTTGATCCATCAAGAGCAGATACAGCAGTACCGGGCACTATCGTGCCACGCCAGACTTCTTCTGAACTACCGTCACTTACTTTAGTAAGTACGCTACGTTTAGAAGGCAAAAACATATCACCCGAATCCATATTACTACTGCTTTTGCTACCATGTTCTATTAGATATTCAAAACACGGCATGCCAGTATGTTGTGCACTTGGAAAGCGTTGTGCTATAGTATAATCAGTACCTGCTCCAGTAGAATCATCGT
>JACKZZ010012478.1_pt1 | contig 21389 bp, 21 predicted proteins | sample 8027871 | NCBI WGS metagenome assembly JACKZZ01 (sample SAMN15724774, study PRJNA655200) | protist metagenome | isolation source: fluorescence activated cell sorting (FACS) single amplified genomes of... | place: USA: West Boothbay Harbor, Gulf of Maine | collected 2000-07-19
TGGTGTCCTCAACTTCGTTATGAAGAATGGCGCCACCGGTTGCGAGGTGGTCGTCTCCGGTAAGCTGCGTGCCCAGCGCGCGAAGGTGATGAAGTTCCGTGACGGTTACCTGATCTCTACGGGTGACCCCAAGAACTACTACATTCAGGAGTCGGTCAGGCACGTTCTCATGAGACAGGGTGTCCTCGGCGTCAAGGTATAGTCTTTCATTGTTTCGATCATGCATCTTTCCAACGCATTTTTCGCGCAGAAATCTCTGACTTGATAACTCTGGAAACGAGCTACTTCTCTTTTATTTTTAATAACATCTATTTTTTTCGTTCGTCCTGACGTCCGTTTCTGGTCATATTGTCGGTTTCGATCATAGCATCAACATCTGTAACTGATCCGACTCGGGTCTCCATTTTGAATCCATGCATATCCTTGCATATCCTTGTGTCCCTGCATTCGTTTCCACTTCGGGCACGATTGAAGTTCTCTCATCGATCTCTTTCCATCTATTTAACCTTTCCAGGTGAAGATTATGTTGGGTTATGACCCGGATGGCATCCGCGGCACTACTCGCATGATGCCCGATAAGATCACCATCCACGAGCCGAAGGAAGTCGAGGTCAAGGCTCCTCAGCAGGACGAGGTCTACGCTGACGCCCCCGCTGTCGAGCAGGAGGCTCAGGAGTACAAGGCCGAGTACGCTCAGCCGGAGAATGCGGGCTGGTAAACCTCTAGGAGCTGTCTATTCTGAGCAGGCGTGCTGGTAAGCTTCTAGGAGCGGTCTACTGCTGATAAACTTCTAGGAGCTATCTATTCGGGCCCGTTCCTGAATTCGTCTAGACGTATGCGATGAGCAAGTAACAATACGAAACTGTCTCGGAGGCCTTGGTTCCTCGCCGGCTTTGGTCTGTGTTCGTTCCTGCCGCGCCGGCCGTTCTTGTGACGCGGTTGTGCATGTGATGGGCGCGCGTCTGAATGGAGTTGAGTGTTATGGGGATGGTTGTGATTGTTGGCGTGGAATCCGGATCTCACTCTGGCAGCTCTTCGAAGTTCGCAGGGTTTGTTCGCCTGAGTCTGATTTTCCGCTTGATTTGTCGTGTGCCAGCGGAAAAGACCCGTGTGAACCTTGCACGCCGCGCGAACCTTGCGCGCTGCCGCCCGATACCGGGCCCGGGCCGGTGCGTGACGCTCGCGGCGACGCCCGGCACGCGGGTCTTCATATCCCAATCATAACGATCCAACCAAAGGACCAACGATATTCTAATTTCTGAATGGACAACGGTAATGGGGTGCAGATTCAATAAGGACAACTGTTAAATGGGGTGTCACTGTTAAATCCACGCGCGTTATGATTGGGATACGAAAGCTCGGTGTCACGGTTAAATCCAGCGGCGCAAGGTTTTCGCGGCGCGTCCTTGCAGGTGCACTCGCCGAAGCGTCCAGGGGCTCTCGGTGATCAGTTATGGATCCGATACAACGCAGCGTTTTATTCATCGCGCGCAGCGTGGGGCTCGCATTTTGTAATTCAGGTACTAGCATGTAAAACTAGTCTTCAAGCTTAACCCATCTAAGCCAGGGCTGAACAATATGGGGAAGTCAGTAAAGCCAGTAGAATATCCCGACTTCTGGAGTCTACCGCCATTCTTTACTTTGCAGCCGAACGAGAGCTCGCGGAAGAAGCAGATGCAGATGTGGCAGGATCTCTTGGCATCGTACTGCGAGTCGACAGGAAAATTTGAACTGACCATTGCGGACGAGGTGTTCCATAATCGAGCGATAGACCGGAAACTGAGTCAGGATGGGTACGACTTCCTCGTCAAAGACATGGTATATGTTTTCTTGCATTATCTGACTATTAGCATGTAGCATTCTCATCATCGGTGCCGTTCTCATTAATGTTCTAAACCCAGTTCTCTAACGTTTTCCTCAGTGCCGAGTCCATCGGGCGGATTCTCTGCCTGGGGGTGGGGTGCGCATCTATATCATGTCCAAGAGAGAGCTTGCTGACGCCATATACGGCTTCGCAACCAGAACAGGAAAGCTCGGCAGTGTGGAGACTGTCTTCTCCTTATACTCGGGCGAAGAAACCAGAAAGGAGAAGTTTTATGGACAGCCCAAGGAGTGCATCTTGGGTGCACTCAAGCTTCTTGAAATGGATCGCAAAGCAGAAATCTTCTCTTCCGGTGATGACGACCCGAGCGCAGGTGTCAAGTTTTTTAAGTGAGGCGCCGAGTTGGCGCATTTTCCATGTGTCACATGTTTTCAGATGGTAACGGTCGGTGTTCTCGAGCGTCCGCGCCCCTGCAGCAAGCGGAAGCTTCAATGTCCTTTATCGTCGTCGGCGATGAAGTTTTCTGGCCCAGTTTCTGTTGCCCAACAGAAACCTTCGAGCGTTCGTGATGCCATTTTACAGTCAGTGAAGTGGAAAATATTAAATTGCACAGAACCTAGGAAAGGAGACAGTAAGTAGACGACCGGGAGTAAGTAAATGGGAGGCGCGGAAAGCAGGTTGAGGCTTTGTCCCGTTGTGGTCTGTCCCGTTGTGGACTGTCCAACCGAAGCGGCGCCCCAGGGTGCCACTGGAACATCCAGTCTAGTCATCTCATCGGCGGTGTGATTATACGTACGAGCCTCGAGGGCAGAAGTCCTTGCCCACGAATTAATATCGAACCAAGTGCCCGCTCCGTGAGTGATGTTGTTGGAGTTCCCCAACGCATTCCCTCTTCAGCAAGCGTGAGTTGAAATTTGATGTCTCTGGCAGTTAATAAAGGTCGTACTAAAACCACAAAACCACAATATGGTTCATATGTTCGAGCAAAGTGCAGGTGTAAGCGGACCGCGTGGGTATGTTGGAAGGTGGTGACCATTTCGCGTCGTCAGTCTTGATTCGGGCAGAACTGGGTCTGGGACGTAGGTTCGGGTCGTTTTCCGCGGGTTTCTCGCATCATCTGGACGCCCATAGCGCGATCTTACTTTGTGGCTTAAATTTCAATGTTTCTCTCAGCGGGAGCCGCAAGGATTCCGACGGCGATGCATGCGGCCGTGGTCAGTCCTTAGGGACGAATGAACAGAAAAGAATGTACTTCGATCGTGTTTTGTCGGCAATTTGCAGTCGAATTTGCAAGGGGGTAGGCATAGCGAGATCAGACTAGTTGCGCTTTTGTAGTGCTTTTTTGTTAGCTCGGTAGACCGTTTTGTAGTGCGTTTTTGTAGTGCTTTTTTGTTAGCTCGGTAGACCGTTTTGTAGTGCTTTTTTGTAGTGCTTTTTTGTAGTGCTTTTTTGTCAGTGATCCCAGTGCTTTTTTGTTAGCATCAAGAGACCTTAGCACGCGGTAGGTATATGAACGGCATACAACAGATGCGCGAGTTTCTCGAATCCGTCGTCGTCGAATCAACCTCCAGGTGTGTTTTTGTGGTGAAATATCGTTACGCAACCGTTCATCAAATCAAAATAATTCACAATCCCCAAATAACTACAAAATCCCCGAGCTTGAAATATGTCCTCCGCCACTATCGAGTCCAAGAGCAAACCTGTCTCCCAGCAGGGATCGTTGGGTACTATCACTATGACTATGCCGCCGAAGAGCGAACCTGTCTCCCGACAGGGATCGTCGGCCGCTATAACGCCACAGAACAAACCTGTCTCCCGACAGGGATCGTCGGCCACTATACCGCCGCAGAGCAAACCTGTCTCCCGACAGGGATCGTCGGCCACTATACCGCCGCAGAGCAAACCTGTCTCCCGACAGGGATCGTCAGCCGCTATAACGCCACAGAACAAACCAGGCTCCCGAGCGGCGTCCTCCGCTTCCGTGAACACTCCCGAGGGCACATTGTCCCGCAAGGTGTCCTCGACCACCGTGCAGCGCACCGACACGAGTGCGTTGAGTGCGCCCTCCGTTGCACCCTCCGCCTTCGAGAATTTATCTTTCGAGGTGCTCGAGGCACACAATCGCTTGCTTGCATACTTCGTCGAGCTTCTTCGCGCCGATATGCCGTACTTCGACAACGAAACGAAGGAGCTGTGTCGTCCGGGGCAGGCGCCGCTCGCCACCATGGAGGGTCGCCGCGCGTGGGAGGAAGCCGTCGATGTCCTGAAGGCCATGAAGACCGGAGAGCTGCCTCCGTTCAAGTGGAGCGCGCACCTGGCCCGCCCCGCTATCGCGCACTGCAAGGACATCGGAGACGCCGGAACGTACAGCCACAGCGGGTCGGACGACGCCGGCGTCATGGCCCGCGTCGGGAAGTACTGCAAGCCGAAAGCCGCTCTGGCGCAGTCGCTGGACTTCGCGCACTGGACGGCCGACGAGATCGTGGCACACATGTTCGTGGACGACGGGTTTGCAGGCCGAGGCCACCGCGCCAACATCTTGAATCCTGACATGAAGGTGCTCGGCGTCGCGTGCGGACCGCACGCGAAAAGACATATCGGTTGTGTTGCGGTGTATGCCGGGCGCGCTGTGGGCATGGATGAGGAGTACAAGAAGGCCAACCCGACTCTCTTCGACGTGACTTTCGCGCAGGGCGATCTGCCGACCAAGCCGGACATACTCCGGCAAATGAGCAAACAGATGTCGATGGCGGCCACGATCTCCACCCGAGAGGGGTCGCTGGGTGACACGTCGGAAGAAGGCAACGCCGAAGGGGATTTTGAGGAGATCAAAGACCTCTTCCCGGAGTGGGCCAAGACGGTCGACAACTCCTCCAAAGTCACGGAGAAGGCCGTTGCAGGGAAGATTGTCGTCACACGTGTTACCACAATCAATTATACCACCTATGCCGGAACCTCTGTGCGACGCGAGGTCACACAGACACGCCGGTTCATGAAGGATGGTACGGTCCAAAACACAACAATGCAGACGGCGAGGGGGGACCCCAAATACGCAAAACAATGGATTATGTAAGAGCGTCGTGAGGAAGATAAGCAACCCCTGGGTTGCAAGGGACCCCCCCTGGATATGTTGGACGATAAGCACAAACAAAGTACGAACGAAGCACGTCACAAACGAAGTACGAACGAAGCACGTCACAAACGAAGTACGAACAGAGCATGTCACAAACAAAGTATTGTTGAAGTGGAATGTGTATCAGAATTTGGTTGCAAGGGTACCCCCCTGGATAGCGAGCGTGGTATTGCGTGACATAGAGGAGTATTAGTAAACGCATGAGATAGAGGAAATGAAATTTACTGAAAATGAGAAATGAAATGAAAAATGAGAGTATATTGCGTGACGTAGTTGAAATTAAAACGAAATGAAATAAAAATTGAGGAGTATCAGTAACTGATTTGTTTTAGTAATAACAAGTTCAAATTTGAGGGGTCTATTATTGGATGTGCAAGATGATCAGATTGGTGCCCTGAAGCCGGCTAAAAATGAAATGAAATGATTGGCACAAAGACCGCAGTGAAGGTGTCACGGTCAAGATGTGAAAATAGAAGTTACAGTAGGTTCTTCGAACGTCGTTGCCAGATGCAGTTGCTGACGAGGTTGTTCTTTCCAAAGAATTCGGGGATTGTCATTCAGTTGGATAGCCACTGGGTGGATTTCGTGCGGCTGGGTGGAACGAAGGGTGACTATCGAACGCTGAATGTTAAGGCGGTCTTCATTCTTAAAGATCGAGTACTGTATCCACGAACCCTAATGCGTATCTCTATCAAACGGCGCGCGAATGATCTTCGGCAGCAATTCTGGAGTTTTGCTACTGTCCGTCTTTTGTTTTCAGGTCAAGCTCGTGTTGCTGCCTCTTCTATATGGTTCTTAAGGATGTGGCAATCACAGTGCTGCCACAGTCTGCAATAAACTTGAGAGTCTAGTATTACTTGTAAGAAATGACATCCTCTGAGTCTTCAGTTTTTGTGGTTGGAGGAGGTATTATCGGGGCATCATGCGCATACTACTTGAGGAAGGCGGATCCCACTTTGAATATTGTAATCATCGAACAGGAGGGTGTGGCATGCCATTCCAGTGGTAAAGCAGCTGGATTTCTCGCGCTTGACTGGAATGATAATGAGGTGATGACGATGATGATGACACGGGAATTCTATGACCTAAACTTAAGCTACACGTATTGAGATTGACAGGATCGAAAAGCCACCGAATTTGGTGCAAAGATCTGGATGGATAGGATGACCGATCAAGACAGCTTCTTATCGACGAATTTGGAATCAAGATAGGGAAAGTCATACCGAGAAGCTTGTAGCGAAGGGACTCCGCCTGAGCCATGGCGCAGCATCCGCGGTTGTTGACGGCCTCAGCGAAGAGCTCGACGGAGTTCTCACGAAAACCGAAGCGCTTCTGCACGAGAGAAGTGAGCTCACGGATCCTGCGGCCCTTCTCACCGAGGACCTCACGAGTGCGAGTAGCACGCACGATGATCTCGGTGCGGATAGGAGTCACGCGAATCTCCACGCCGGCATAGCCATCCTCTCCCAACTCGCGGGTCAGGAACTCGTTCAGCTCCGAGTAGAAGACGCCATCGGCGACGAACTTTCGCTTCTTGCTGATCTGCTTAGCGTTGGCAGCCATCCTTCAGTATGCGATTAAACAAGTAAAATACTCGTCCCTGCGAAAAGAAAAAGTAGGTAGTATGGTAATCAATTGTGTACGTTAGTTAATTCAGTACGCACACTTAAGAAAACGCTTCTTTGTCTGAATCGAGAAACGCTACGCAAACAGACAGACAATTACGCTGATAGCTTTGCAGACGCACACGGAGGAGCAAGACAGACGCCGCGACCACAACTTGTAACGCCGAAATGATCTGCATACGTTAAAGATCTAGCGCGCTAACCCAATGCAATCTAAATATAGAGTAGAACAATCAGAGGCGACTAGGGTCGGCCCTACAGAGAACTTTCCAGATCCTTGACGCACTGCAGAAGAGATGGCGCCACGTCAGAGAGCTGACAAAACCGCGCCATGACGCTAGTCGCGGCCGGACTGTAGTGAACATCCGTCTAAAAGTTGGTCGTGAACATTCGTCTAAAAGTTGTTCCCAGTGGACGAAATGTCTGCCAACGTCTCGAAATTTCTTTCAGGCTCCCCTGCCGGTCATCTAAACCCTCCATCCGCTGGAGAACCGCCGCGAGATTGTTATGTGTGCACGCTACTAGCTTTGAGCGCAGTGCTCATGCAGACTCACGATGCTCCAATCTCCGCACAGGTCGACAGAAGCTCACGCACATGCGCCCTGCGGTCTTCGGTTTCTAACGATTGCCAATACGGCTGCGAGACGAAAATGACGTCATTACCTGCGCTTCTAAGATGCCGAGCTTTCAGTCGCTGCCATGGGTCCATAGCACGTCCCTCCGATCCCCACAGAAACACGACTCGTCCATTTCTTGCCCTGTCCGGGCATAATTCATCGTCGGAAACTCTTTCCCGCAGCCTGTTGATTTTCACAGTGAGATCTCCGAAGTAAAAACCCCCGTCCAACAGCCTCTTGCCGTGCTCTATCTGAATATCGAGGTTGGTCTCCATATCGCGGAGGACCAGCGAAACGGCTTCCGCAAGATTTCTCTGGCATTGCTCCTGGCGTGAACGATCCGCAGAAGCTGCTGCGGCGGTCCTCTCTCCCGAGGCCTCGGGCGACAGAGCGCTTGCAGTCTTTCCGCTTCCGAAGACACTCCCACCACTCGCCACGACGCTCGTCTCGTATCCCTCAGAGTCGTCCAGCGCCATCTGTTCTGTGGACACTACGTCGGGCCGATACAAAAAATCCCATAGCTTCGCGTCTTGTCCAACAAACACCTGATCATGAATGTCTTTGTCTTGCAACGTCAGCGCGACCTGGTGCACTTGCATCTCCACCTCGCGCGTGTATTTCATTCGCTTCTCCAGCGCCGCATCGCTTCCGCTCTCCACATGGAACAAACGACGAAGGAGAGGCTTCAGAACATTGGGCGACTTGTAGTTCATGGCGCACATTGACCAGAGTAGCGTCAGAGCATCTTCGTCCGCCATTTCGTCACTTCCTTGCGCAACCTCGTTTCCACTTGCATTCAAATTCGAAAGTAAGCGCTTCTCGAGTCTGCAGATCAAATTCGTCGGAAACTCATCGAGGGTGGCCATTGCGAGAAAGACGTTCGCGATGTGCCGCGAAGGCATCGAGTCTGTGAATTCTGAGAGCTTCGCGAAAATCACACTCACGGCGTCGATTGAAACCCCCGGCCGTCCCTCTTCGCCAGCCGAGATACTGGCGCCCGACGAGATACTGGCCCGCGCAGTCAAATTCGCTACGGCGAGCACCAAGCTGCTGAGCTCGACCATCCCCAGCGAGTCGATCTGTCCCTCAATCAAGTCCACGTAATCATCCAGCCCTGAAGTGACGCACGCCTGCTGCGAAAACCCAACCAAGGCTCCAACACCGAATCTGGCACGCAAGATTGGGTCCGCGGTTACTTCCCGGCCAAAGCTCCTCGACGAGTGTTCCTCTGCACCATCGCCGCCCGCTGGCGGCTCGAGCTCCAGAAGTCCCAACCGTAAACTCATCTCTTGCCGGATCTGCTCCACGATTTCGCGCTCGGGAATATCGGATTTCAGCAGCACTGTCAGAACCTGGGCAGTCTTCATTTCCGGAAGTGCATTTTCTAGAGCGTTCGTCAGAAGCGCCTCGAGTATCGGCTTCGGCACATACGAGACGGACGTGAGACCACTCCACAAGAGGAAATAATCGTCCCCTGACAGGAGAATCGCATCCTCACGGAGAAGAGTCTCCAATTTGTGTCCGGCTCCCGCGCGCTCTTCCGTACCGTACCACCATGAATCGCTTACAGACTCGTCTCCAGCTCGTTCGAGGGCATCCAGAAAGTCATGCACAAGAGCTGACGCGTCGGACTCGCCGATTCGCTCTGCACTCGCACCGGGCGCGTTGGGTATTTGATCCGTGGCCATCCCACAAACCTGGGAAAACTGCCGAAGCGTTAGAACCGATTGGAAAGAGCTGCTGATAGGGTGCCTCAAACTAATCCCCGTGCTCAATCCTATCGGCTGCGGCCCTGCGACCGAGGCTGACTGTCGAATCAGCCGCAGCAGCCGCATTTGTATAGCTCGCGCGTCCATGATCTCCCAATTCAGGATCTGTCAACTAAGGAGTTCTCATTGATAACGCCGCAGCGCGGTGGCCGCACCTTCGACGCTTCGCAAACGAAATTCTAGAGACAAAACACCTTCACGTCGTGAATCACGAAACACTATGAAGTCCTCCGCGGGACCGAATGCGGGAAACCGAAACCGGAAGTAAAAGGATACATAGGCATGAATGAGACCTTCTTCTCGAGCATCTTCACCTCCTGCTTTTGAAGGTCGCCGTCTTCTTCTCGAGCGCCTTGTTGCCCAGATTCTTCGCACCAAAATTCAGTGTTCCCACCCGCATGTTAACTGGGGCTGTTCGTCGGGGAAACATGGGCGAAACCTTCGGTGCGGAAACGCTCCAAGAAGATTTCGAGGCGCTTTCAGAGGCTTTCGAAACGGCGTTCACGCTAGTCTCCGTAGTAGCACTCCCAGCAGCGTCTTCAGAACTTCTGCCGAACGAAACGCTACTGTAGCTGCTTTCGACCTCCAAACTTCGGAGTTGTTGAGGATTCCGGAGCGCTGATAGATCCAATCCGCTCAGATTCGCCTCCTCCTCCCTGAAAAGGTCGTCCTCCGCATCTTCGGGGGGCAGCTCGAATAGCTCGTCGCTGTCTTGTTTCTCGCGAGGCGCCGCCTTCGTCGTTGCACTTTTAGACGGTGCAGTTGGCTGCCGCGAGTGCGCATTCGATGAGGCGCCAAACCTTTTTCCAGACTCTGATGTTATTTCGGTGCCTGCAGCCTCCGCACTACCGCTTGACGCGCCACTGGCGCCGGATTTTATCTCCTCAAACGATTTTTCAAGCTCCTCCAACGCTTCGCCAGAGGCGTCAAATACCGCTCCAGCGCTCTGCCCTCCACGACCCTGCTCTGGCGCGCCGATTATGTAGCCCTTTCTTCCTTCTTCGACGAGCAAGGCCCTATCTTCTTCCGCCAGGACCACCGCGGATTTGCCTCTTCGTTCCGCTGCCCGCGACGCACGCGCTAGGCTCGCTAATTTCGCCGATCGAATCTCGTCCTGCTCGTGTTCTGGCATATCGCCATATAAGTCATCGTCCTCGTAATCCTCGAGATCACTCTCGTCGTCTTCGTCGAGATGAGCCTCCTCGTCCGCCATGGCCTCCATCTCAGCCAATTGCATGTTAACAGTGCGGTTGGGTAGCAGTTTCACGTTCTCCGACCCCAGAAGACGCAGACGGGCCTCCTCCAACTAAGTTTTTGTCACGAAGGCACATTCTTTCGAATTCTTCGTGACTCAAGTTCAGAATGCAAATTCTAAGCGCCACGCTATACCTCTTTCCCTCGCAGCCGTCGCGTGTGCAGGTCGCTTCTCTTCTCCGAGTCTTCGCTGGGCGACTCGCTATCCACATTCCCGTCCTGCTCCAGGCCGCCATCTTGCGCCAGGCCGCGATGTTTTTCTTCCCGTCTTCGCAAGCGCGCGATTGACCTCCGAATGTGGCGAAGGTGGAGGGCCTCGTGCTCGGCTGCTTTAGCTGTTCTAACCGCACTCCCTGTAGAGAACAACGGCTCGACTTTTTGTTTGCCAACGGTGAGGGCCATCAGTAACTTCTGTTGTTGCTCCTGCGCATCCCTGAAAATAGAATGCCAGTGTCAAATTTTAGGCAGTTCATACTGCGCGCGTGCGCGCATACAAAGGGAAATGGGAGACATCAAGTCTGCTAGCTGGCGCAGCGCACGAAATACCTTCTCTTCCGAAACTCCTCTTCGACCAACTTGAATGCCTTTCGCTTAGACATTGTTGGATTTTCATTCAGGAGCTTTTGCTGCCGAGCAACGAATTGCATCACAGGATGGTCACTGCGGTAGACGTCGTTACCCTGCTGCCAGTCATTGCCATCCACGAAACAGTCCTGGAAGCGCAGATCCGGATAGACGCGCAGCAAATGCCGTATCAATTGGGGATACGGATTCCTGATGCGTTTGTCCTGTAAAACCAAGTTAGTCAACTCCATTGGAGGGACGCGCTCGCACCACAACAACCACTCGGGCCGCTTCTGGTAGCAGCCACTGTCTTGCAGCATCCGCATCCGGCTGACGATGTCATGGCGCAACGTTCGTCGAAAATTCGACGTGTTAGGGAATACGGCGCCCTTCGGCATGTTTTTAATACCAAAATGCTAATTACTCTCGAAATGCAGAGACAAAGTGAAACTCATCACCACTAACGTGTGTGCACACAGCTCGGCATTCACGCGCAAAGTTGCCGACAATAGCGCACCCTTGGCCTTGAAGCAAGAATTTCACTTGAAAAACGATTTCCACAAACCCCCGATTATATCAGGCGTTATATTCCGGAGCGCGGATTTGGCCGAGCCGAACACAGGCAACTTCCCGAACCAATGGTCCCTGCGTGACACTTCAGCATCCTCATTCGTGAAACACTTCAATGTTTTTCAATTTGCATTCATCTGACATAATCTGGTTTGCTTTCGACACTTTTCTACTTTCGGGGCCTGTAAGAAAAGGCATCCTGATGCTTGTTTTCTTCATTCTCTGTTCTTATTCGGGCATTTAATACCTGCTTCCTTATTGCCAGGGTCGTCTCTTCGAGATACCACAATCACTTTCGTTGAAGAGTTGGTCGTGGAGGTAGCGTAAAAATAGCTTCTGCGAAACGAGCTTCTATGAGTTATCCTGTGACACCCAATTTCGCCTAACTTCACTTCACCTGGACTTCGCCTTCGATTTACTTCACTTGGAATTCGCGCGTCTATTCGAGCGTCTCTTCATTACATCTGCTAAGATTCTTTTTGAAAGCGATTGAGTTTTCGTCTGTTCTGATTCCATGACGTGCTTGTCTGGGTCGCTTCGTTGGACGCTTTTCAAGTATTTATGTACATATTGATACAAAACGTCGGGACACTCATACGGAATCCAATGGGTCGCGTCCATTGCGACGATCTCGGCCGAGTCATTCACGTTCCATCTTTCGAGTGCGGCTTTTGAGTGGTATCGGAATGGCATCCTCTTTGCGTACACGTAGAGCATTCGCACGCTGGGATTGAAGTCCACTAGCAGCTGCCCCAGCGGCGCGCTGCTCATGATGGAGCCTCGCGACCGCGCTAACGGCGAATCAGCGGCGGCAGCCCCCGCCGAGCGGCTCTGCGCCGGGCTCCGAAACGTGCGAATCAGCGGACTCAGGAGCTCCTTCTTTATGAACGAGTCCTTGATCAGGTGAAAGTACATGTGGCCAGACCACGGAGCGGGTGCCGGTTGACATGCGAGTATCTCCCGGGCAGGACACCCTGCACAGCCGAAGAGTGCGATCATGAGCCGAATCGGAATGCTGAACAGCGGCTCCAGAAACGAATCCACGACTGGATTCCGTACAGTCTGCACCTGCCGCCCGCCATTCACCTTGCCGTGCCTCTGCGTTTCTCGGTCGAATGGCTTGCAGAGCCATTCGCACATGCGAAAGCAGAGGAAGTTGGACGCCAGGAAGCTCGTATACATCGCCAGCACCAAATAGGTGCGGAAAGAGACCGGATAGAAGCTGGGAAATTTATGGGACGAAGACTTAATGTTTTGAATGCAGCATTTTTCATGGATTTAAGAATTTCAATCCATCAGACTGAGCATTCGGTAGTACCCTGTCGATGTGACGTCGATCTTGATGATCCCACCGTTGAAGTAGCGCGGATTCTTCATGTCTACGACCTCGGCGAGGACTGAGCCCCAATCATGCGAGAGAATCGCCCGTTTCTTCATTGGGTACCCCACCGCAACGGCATCGATCGTCTCGAAAAGTAAGTCCGAAGTCTCGATGATGTTCGGACCGAAAAAGCATCCCTGTCTGTGGAACCAGCGCTTGCGCTCCGACGAAACGCGCTCGTACGTCGGCAGGGCTAAGTTCACGCAGAGGTAATCCTCCTGCAGCTTCGGGAGCACTTTGCGCCACAGGTCCGGACCGTCTGGCCAACCGTGGACCAGAAAGAGAACGGTGTCGGACTGAGTGTTTCCGCTCTCGACATACTCCAGCTGGTGAGCTGCCATGTCTAGCAGTATCTCTTCATTTGATTTTCTGTGGTCGGATTATGTTATCGTTCATGTTGAATAACTTCCTCATCCACAGTCCCACAGTCATTGTGTCGCAGATCTGAACAAACAGCAGAACAAAAACCGAAGTTGAGATACTCAACACAAAACGCAGGCAAACGCCTGTAGTTTTTTATTCTTTTTGCGGGACAATGCAATGTGGAATAGAAATTGCGAGGCGGGGGCAAACGTATGTAGCCTTCCAAATTTTGGAGTCACTTACTACTATCTTACTTCTTATTGAGTGCGGCGAAGCCGCGAACGACTGTGTTCTCGCTATGAAGTTCATTTCATTTCATTTTCATTTTCTGGTGGCTTAAGGGCACATGCCTCTATAGAAGCCCCATGCAAGCGAATTCAGAGCCGGATGTTGCTAGTGTTGTTGTTGCTTGTTGGCTGTTTAGGGCCTTGTGTTTGTGGGTGTAAGCTCGCGGAATAAAAGGACCCACCGATTACTAATCAGGAAGTTCATCACTATTTGGGAATCGCTCCGAAATTCGCTTCGCAGTTTCGAAGTACTACTTCGCTACTATTGTGGCAACAAAGGTCAGTCTCCTAGATTTAGATACAGGTCGAAGTCAAAAATCCTAGATTTAGATACCAGTCGAAGTCTAAAATCATTCTATCCAAAACTCATGCTATCCCTCTGGCATTCACATTTTCTTTTCCTGCTCCTCCTCTTTTTTCCCCCACCTCCAATTGGGCCGCCAGTATTGGGTTCTCTATCGTTGTCATTATTGAGGTGGTCTCGCCTCTTGGATCCCCGCCTGCTTCGTCAGCTCATCCATCCATATTCTGCACTTTCCGACGAAGTTCCCGACAGCCTTGGGGCACTTCCCCAGGACCGCAGGGCATAGTACTTTCATCGTCTCTGCTTTTCGCGGCTTCAACCCCCTCCACGTCCGCTCGGCGTTCTGCTGGGCCTGGTTCACCTCGATCTCCTCGTTCGCCTCGTTCAGAAGTTCGGCTCTGGCGCTGTCCGCCGCGTTGCAATCGAGTAGTAGGTGAAACTGACCTGCTATTTCGCCACACGCTCGGCATTTGGCCTTTGCCTTCGGGTTAGCCTGGAATCCCGTGACATGCGTCTGCACGCCCATCCTCATTTGGTTGAGGACGACCTCCTCCCTCCGACTGAGCTCCAGCGCACTTCCATGGTTCACGGTCGGGTTTGCTCCCAGATCAGCGCAGGCGAGCAGGGCTTGGATGGAGTCCGACGCTGGGGCTTGCCTCGCCACAGAGCCAATCTGCGCTTCCTCGGCCCAGTTCAGGATCCGTGCTCTCGCGATATGTTTGGGAATCGTCCATTCCCCACGGGTGAATGGCCTTGTCGTTGTGGCGGTGGCAGCCTTCCTCTCGGCAGCAGCTGCAGCGTCCACGATCTCGTTCCCGACAAAGCCGCGGCGCGATTTCACAAAGCGAACTCGCACTCGGTGTCCGCTATTGCAGAGCTCGCTGATGGTCTTCTGGATAGCCGCCTCCCGTCCGTCTCTTACCCGTGGGGCGCGCAGGCTGGCGATGTTGCTCAGGGAGTCCGTCAGAATGTCGAGTGCGTGCTGTCCCTGTTCGGATTCGTTGCAGCCAGTGCTCGCTCGCTGCCTCTCCAGCCCGTTGAGCGCGCATCGGAGCGTCTGCTGTTCGGATGTGAATCCGTCACACACGAGTCCTCTGTGTCTTGCGCTCCTTAGGGATACTGGGGTAAGATTCTCGAAGTCAATCCACGCTCCCGCCCCAATGCTCATTTTAGCCGAGGCGTCCACGTAGATGACCTTCGAGTTGGGCTGAGCATGGATGTCCGCGAGCGTCTCCTCGGTGATGGGCTCCTGGTGCAGCTCGAGCCGGCCGCTCTCGATGTGCCCCTCCAGCTCCCACCCCCGTTTGACAGAGTTTTTGTCCCATTCTTGTTCGAGATTGTGCCGATCGATCCGAGCCAGTTTCGCCACCCTCAAGCCCTCCCGCACCCTCGAGCCAGTTTAGCCACAACCCTAAACCCTCAACCCTCGAGCCAGTTTAGCCACCCTCAAGTTGTTACTGTGCTCACGTACTACTACAATAGAATTCCCGGGGCCGACGCAAGCGACTACGTCTTTCGCATCACTTGTGGTTTTGACTTCTTTCCCAAGTCGTTGACTAGCGCCATAGCCTGTTTACGCTATGCAATGCTAAAACGGCCCATGCCACGCGATACCACCGCGCACTTCACGCAAAGCATCTGTTCTCCACTAAGGTGCGTCCATAACTCTCGACCATCTGCGAAGCGCAGGTACAGCGGATTGACCCCCTCGAAACGCCGAGCAACATGCTCGGCGGCGGCTTGCATGCCCACTGAACGCCCATGGCCATCATCTCCAGTGCGTGCGCACATGATATCGAGTGCGCTGTTAGCGTCTGTGGCTTCTCTGTCTCTCGCGCAGCATGTTTGTAATTGGTTTCGAAGTTCCGGGAACGCCATATCGAGAAAGCTTATCACCACGAATCGTCGCAAACAAGCATCTAAGTCGCCCACCTTCAAGCCAAACCAATCACAGATAGCCTTCAGCGTGTCTGGTTTGGTATGAGACTCATCTTTGAGGAACTCGTTGTCGATGTAGCTTAAGAAAAGCGACTGACTGCTCATATTGCCGTAGTGCCAATGGTATCCGTGACTCCAGTACCAATCCTGGCTGGCTCTGATAGATACTCCCCAAACTTGTCTCGTATCTTCGACCGGCTCTACAGTGAGTACACAGTGGTCAATGAGCTCCGGTCTCAGCTGTTCAGCACTACGGAGGACTTTCACCATGCGGGAAAGTCCCTCCGATTTATCGGCGTTCTCCTCATAATCGTTTTTGAGATCAGAGAGCTTTTCTTCGTAGTGCTCATCGTAAGACCTGTGAAAAGTCGTTTTTTTCTTAAGAAATCAAAAAAAAAAACAATAGGAAAGAAGAATAGAGAAAACTCACGGTACCTCACACAGGACAAAGACCCGCCGCCATGACTCTGGAGGAGTCTTTGGGCGTAGCTTCCCACCATGCGATGGGTCTTTGTCCGCCGCTGTCTATTCTGTCCGCCCTATATGAATGCTGCCCCCCAATACGGGTTTGGCAGCTGTACTTCGATTCCGAATCGGCCGGCAAGACTCTGCCGGCGGGCTCGCCTGAGCGGCCTTGTATTCTACGATTATGCTGTTTTTTCTTGAGTAGCGAGTTTTTCTTGAAGCAATGCTGGATCTGCGACTTGAGGTCTGTCGCTCTGTTTGGTCTGGGACTTGAGCTTGAAGTTTGAAGTGACGAAGCGGTTGCCTTGGACAACGTTTTACAGACCTCTCGGAGACAAGAACATTTTGAAGAAAACGATGATGCCAAGCGTAGATGTTGAAAGTTGTCAAGACGATTCACTTCATCATATTATCAACGCGTTTGCAAAAGATTATCGTCGATCGTTGCCATAAATAAACAAATTGCCTCGAACAGAAAAAAAGCGTGAGCCCGCGCAACGTGTCGGATAGGCCCAACGGACCAAATCTCAAAACCATCGAGAAACATAACAGCACAAACGAGAACTTTATCGCTCTCAGCGTCTGCGCTCGAACAGGAGGGCTCTCGAAGGTACCGGACTTCGTAGCTTCTTCAAATCAATGTATGGGTCAAAAACTGCAGTGGACGTCTCTCGGAAAAATGCAAGACCGGAGGATACGCACACGGCCTGTCATATTTAAAACTCGTCTGTTGTCATGCTATTTGATCGAATCTACACGACCGGCAAACATCACTATTTAGCTACACGCAATTCGATACAAGTAAGAGTCAGACTATAGTCTGGGTGATTTATTCGTGAACAAGTTGCCGATAATTACTATGCGAAAAGCATGAGAGGAAATGTGTCGCAGTCCCACCGCTTCGGAGTGTGAGCACATGCCGGGCAACATTGCACAAGGAAAACCGATCAGCCACAATCATAGACGTTGACGGCGGTGGATTTCAACATAAATGTCCCCAGATGTCGTCGCACTCTTTTCCGCCGTGGAGTTTCTGACACACTACTACTTCTGGCAAAAACCAGAGTCGGTTTCTTCTACTACTTTGAGTAGACTACTACTTCCTTCTCAACGGGCATAGCCAGCACAGTCCCGCAGCACTCTGTAGACAGGGTCGGGAGGTCCAAGCGTTCTCTCCGAGTCCTTTGGAGTCCGCAACCTGGAATCTACATCCGTTTGTTTTCGCACGCTGTTCCGCGGGTGTCAGGGTCGAATTTCCCTCTACCGTCCCTGCCGCCTCCACTTTTCTCCACATACTCGAGCACACCCGAAGAAAAATGGCCCAGAGGGTGGCCAGGGTGTTGATGATTCCACTGGGCCTCGACCTTTCCTTGTATGCGTTTTTGATAGCTACTACCTCCCAGCTGCTGAGCCCTGATTCGAGGGTCTTCCCATCCGCTCTCCGTAGCTTTAGGGGGTTTCTTCCGATTCCATATCGTCTGACCACATGGTCTGCAGCTTCGTCTCGGAACTCTGGAGGCGCGACGACCGCGGCACCGTTTAAGAGAGCACTCGAACGTACGTCGAAGCGGCTTTTCTCCATGATCGCCCGTGCGCCAGCATAGTCGTTCGCCTCCCGGCATCGGCCGACAACGCGAACCAGCTCCGCCCTGACATCCGGAAAGGCGAACTCGACAAACTTCGCCATAAGAAATCGCCGCAAACCTGCGTCTAAATCGTCGGTCCTCAGCTTGAAAAAGTCCGCTACGGCTCGCGCCGTGGCGCATTTCTTGTGATCCTCGCCCTTGAAGAATTCGTTGTCGAGAAACTCGAGGAACAATTGCGGGGAGCATATCGCAAGGTCGCCGTATTTCCATGCTACGCCCTGCTTTTCAAACCACGCTTTGCTGGCCGAGATAGAAACCCGCCACACTTCCTTGGCTTCCGGGACTGGTGTAAGCGTTAGCGGCGCCAGCTCCGAGTCCATCAACGTCGCGAACGCCAGCGGGTTGATCGCTTGCGCATCGCGAGCTGTTTTCACGTAGCGCGAAAGCCCTTCTTGCTCGTCTGCTGTTGTTTCTTGCTCTCCTCGAAAGGCCGCGAGCCTCGCCTCGTATTCCTCGTCGTACACGCAGCGTCTGTTAGTTTTTTGAATTAGCTTGATTTTGGGAGTTACGAATTTTCTCAGAACAATCCAGAAACGCGCCGGAACAAAATGTAAAGCAAGTACCTCCCACGCTTTGTGCGCCTCCTCGCGGCTCCACGCATCTCCGACGGACGATGTGGAAAATCTCAGAAAGTGTGTGCTGGCTATTACGAAGAGAATCCCTGTGGATATTACAGATCGTAGTGCTGATTCCTACCGCGAAATTGTTTAGGCGCGGAATGCTCTCGGAAAGCCCTGGCCCAGGATATTGCGAAGAGCGGCACGCAACCACGCCACGCGATTTGGCGTAAAGAGTTCCCACCATAGGCGCGGCGCCTCGATGTCGTAACCTAAATTGCTGAAGCGTTGTCACTAGTTGGCAAATTGCTGCGGCGTGAAACGGGAAGCACGTCTAGTACGGAACTGATGGCTGACGATCACAACTCGGTCTTCGTAGACGGCTGAGCCCACATCGTGCGACAATGTGACCTTCGAAGTTCGTGCGGTCCCAGTCCGAATTTCGACCCACACAGCTAGAACGGAGACCAACGGAGCACATAAAAACAGCGCAATAGACACATACCGCTTTCGCTTTGGACGGACAACGCAAGAACAAACCAGCAACAAGGTTGCGCTTAGCCTTTTCTCCAAAAGCTTGCTATACAGAGCCATCGCTACTACGTCAACAAAACTATGATTACAAAATGTGACAACTAAGTTGCGCGTGCCGGTTTTACATTCTTTGAATTTCGTATCATGCTGCCGTCGGTCCGAAAAGACCTTCAGGAGCGAATGGGTCTAGCAGCGTCTTATTCACAAGCACGCTGCGATAACCACTATGGATGCCTCCCAGAAATGAGCATTTCATTCGAGACTTGGTCTCTTGCTCTGCCATCATTTCCTCCTTAACCGCGGAGAGAAATGGATTGGCTTTTCGCGTTGCCAGGCGGTCTCCTAGAGATTTGTCCGACTGTTTTTCCGCTCCCATGCTTCGAGCCACCTTTGCTACACTGCTCTCGTATTGGTAGTTCTTGGGCGCGGCTTGTGCCTTTCTCTTTTTGTCAGCAGGCGACAAACCGGATACACCGGACGAGTTTGCTGCACGAATCGACATCTGTCCCTTCATCATTGGGTAGCGCGGCTGTCCAGCGACAGGAGAACCCTCGTCGAGGGCCTTGCTCGGAGATGATCTACCCTTGTCTCCAGAGGGCCTCGTGTTTCTCAAAGCACCAGCGCGGGCCCCATAAAGTTTTTCCCGCTCCCGCTGTCTTTCGCCTTCGACCCTCTTTTCCTCGATCCGTTCGTTTTGCAGAAAGCGTTCTGCCTGATGCCGACGTAAGTGGTATGCGGTGCGCGTCGGGCTATGCGCGACGTTCTTCCTGTGCTTTCCCCCGATGTCACCTGCATTTCTGTACGGAGGGCATCCGAGGAGGTGAACCTCGAAGTCCTCATTCTCGACTTTCCGGGCCAGGTTATCGCGCGCCTGCGACGCCGGGAGCTTCCTGTTCCTCAGGTGTGTGTCCTTGTGATCGTAATACTCATCCAGCGCATTCAGATACGGATCGTCCAGGGGGTTCCGGAAACTGCAACGCCCATCGACGTCGATCCGATCGATAACGCGCGCGTCGGACAACGGCGAACGTTTTTCTCGCCGATCGGAACGCGTTGCGTACACTGTATCCTGGCCGTACGTGCCGACGGTTTCCAGCAATCGACTCCGCTTGTTCTGCCATTCGGTCTCAGCCATCACATCCGACAGAGAAGTCGTGTGGAGGATCGCACCGTTGCGAACCTCCGCCACCGACCTCACTGTGCACTCCGGAATAACACTCAGTTGACGCACCTGCTGCTGCCCGTACCTGGATTTCAACCAGTTTCGCATTTTAAGTGCGCTCAGGTTCCTTCCACCCGATCTCTCGGTGGCGCTGAAATTTTCCGGGGGACCCGGAGTGCGCGAAGCCCACGCACGCTCATTACCACCTCCCCGAAGAAGCTCCATGTCTAGCTTCCTTTGGCGCTTTTCTTGTTCGCGATTCGGGTCGTATCCTGGCTTCAGAGTCAGCGAACTGGGATCCTCCTCAGGGTCAAGCACAGAGGTGTCGTCAGCGAGGTCCAGTAAACCTCGCTCGTGGTCGTTCATGAGTAAACACCTGAACAACTGATGCGCGCTTTTATTCTGCGGCGGTTTGTGGCCGAAATTCGAGTGGATGGTGCGCAGCGCCTCGGTCCTCTGCTTGGACGCCTGAGCCGTCGCTGTGACTGCCTCGCGTCTCTTCGCAGTTTCGCTCCGCGTGGACGTGCCGAATGGGTAGATTTCTTCACGAATACCATTCCAGTCGAACCTCGGCGCATTTTTCTCCACCGCAGCGGCGGCCAGTGTGACATCGGCGAGCATTTCACCTAGAATACAGAGACCAATTTGCCGAGACAAAAATGCATTGCATGCGCAAAGAAACTCTGGTACCTGAAGTGCTAAGAACTCCGAATTGTGCAATACCTTGCTTGGTCTTTGAGGTTTTCAATGGGCTTCCCAGGAATAGCTTTCGGTCATCTCTGCGGTACTTGATATGCCGGAGGTCTGGACCGTCTTCGTCATCGTCGATACCGGGTCTCCGAGACAGCAGCCTATTTTTCTGCGACCGCACAAGAACACCGCTGACGACCATACATCGGTCCAAGACTACTCGAGCACTCTCTCGTTGATCCAGATAATCCTGCTTGAGATTTTTTGCCGATAAAGCGATTGCTGCAGGCGGATTATTTCCGGTTAGACCGTCTGGACCCATCGGCGCGGGTTCGAACTTCGGCGGCACCGACTTCGCTGTCATTACCTTCGGACCCCTCTCAGGTGGCGCGAAGTGATCCTGGCGCGACTCAGACGCCGGTCGGCCTCCATTCGCGTACGCAGAAACTGAGTTTGGAATAGATTTGGAAATAGCTCACGATTAATAGACATTTGAGAAGATATTTTGAATTCGTTCAATAATGGTGTCTCTACATCCTGGCTTGGTCCACGCGGGCGCTTCACTATTGCCGTACCAAGCTGAGTCACTATCATTTCCGCCTCCGTATTCCACACCACCGAATGCGTCATCGTACTGTTGATCGTATCCTTCCTGGCCTGCCCATGCCAAGCCATTATCAACATTATCTTGCCCATACGCAGGGCCTC
>JACKZZ010015326.1_pt1 | contig 21386 bp, 24 predicted proteins | sample 8027871 | NCBI WGS metagenome assembly JACKZZ01 (sample SAMN15724774, study PRJNA655200) | protist metagenome | isolation source: fluorescence activated cell sorting (FACS) single amplified genomes of... | place: USA: West Boothbay Harbor, Gulf of Maine | collected 2000-07-19
ATGTGCAGACTACGATGGATCAGCTAAAAAAGAAAAATCAGTTAGCTAGTTAAACTTTGAAGCGGAACTTCCTTTTATGGGGGTCTCCGCTTCTTTTATTTGGGAGAATAATTTTGACGCTGGCCTCAGCATTACTACATCAGATTTTATCGCAAAAAGACATTTCGGTCTGGACAGACCTGAAAGAGTTATACTTACCTGCGGAATTTAAATCACTATGGAAAATAATTAACTCGCATGTCGATAGATATGGGGATTTACCTAGTTTTGAAGATTTAAAGTTCGAGATAAGAGACTCTAAACTACAAGAAATGATTTTTGCAATAGAATCCATTGAGACTGAGATTGATGCTAATACTTTATTAGACTATCAGAAGAATGAATTCACCCAGACAGAGATATTATCTCAAATAGACAGTTTTGTAGATGAAACAATTGCTTTCTCTACAGCTGAGGAAAACCTCGAGTCGTTACAAGAAATTGTAGTCGAGGTTTCCGAGAAGGTCGACACTACTCCGCCAGGAGAGAATATGTCCAAAATTGAACTATTCGACCCTGATGAAGAGATTGGCAAGTTTGTCAACCTCGGTTTGAACACAGAGTATGATAGAGACTTTTCTTTTTCTCCCAAGGATTTGGTGCTAGTGGGAGGGCGACGTGGTGCAGGTAAATCTATTGCATGTGCTAACTTGGCTAATAACATTTATGAAGGCGGACGTTCTGCCTTATATTTCACTATCGAGATGGACTCTCGTCAGATTTTACAGAGGTGTTGTGCTCTGGGTGCTAACGTGCCTGTGAACAGACTGAAGTTAAAGAATCTATCTAAGGATGAGTGGAATAGAGTAGCAAAATGGTGGTGTGATCGTTATCAAGATAGTGGGGATTTGCTCACTGACTTCTATAACCATAGAAACTTTGACGATTTACACGCTAAGCTTATCAAGAACCCTCTTAGTGAGGACAAACAGATTGAGATTATTTATGATCCAATGCTGACAATTGGTAAGATAGATGCAGTACTCAAAACAAAAATGAATCAGTTACCCGATGTTGGCGTAATAATAGTAGACTATCTAAACCAAGTCAAACGATCACTAGCTTCAGGTCGTCAGTATGAATGGACAGAACAAATCGAAGTTAGTAAGACTTTGAAATCTATGGCTCAACAATATGAGACTATGGTGTTCTCTCCTTATCAGACGGATGCGACAGGAGAAGCAAGATTTGCAAAAGGTATTCTTGATGCCGCAGATGCAGCCTACAGCTTAAACGCTTGGGAACAACAAGATAACTGTATGACATTCAGTTGTCAGAAAATGAGAAGTGCTCAGATGCAAGACTTTACTTCAGAGATGGATTGGGACACACTAAGAATCGGACCAAAGTCTGTCCTTAGCCCAGAACAACGAGAAGAAATGAAAGAGAGTACAAGAACTGGAGAAGCAATAGATGAGTTATAAAGTAGGAATTACATGTAGTGCTTTTGATTTACTTCATGCAGGACATATTGCTATGTTGCGTGAAGCTAAAGACCAATGCACCTATCTAATATGTGCCTTACAAATTAATCCAAGTTTGGACAGGGAAGATAAAAATGCTCCTACCCAAACAATTGTAGAAAGATATGCACAGCTTTCCGCAGTCAAGTATGTAGACGAAATACTCGTGTATGAAACTGAAGCAGACTTGATTGATATTCTTACAATGTATCATATTGATGTGAGAATACTTGGAGATGAGTATAGAAACAGAGACTTCACAGGCAGAGATATTTGCAAAGCAAGAGATATAGATATCTATTTTAACAAGAGAGACCATAAGTTCAGTACAACTAGTCTCCGAAAAAGAGTAGCACAAACGGAGTGGTTAAAGTTCAATGCTGATTAAAGATAGAATACAAAAAAGAATTGACGTAGTAGAGTTTATGATGAAAAGTAATATACATCTTGTAGACCCTAAAGGAGTGATGGAATATTTAATGACAGTAACAAAGTTTTGGTCGGTACTATCAGAAGAAGATAGAGATTATCTTCAAGCCTGCCAAGCATCAATAGAGGAAAAATGGGAGTGGAAACAATGATATTATATACAGAGAAACAATTACAGACAGCGTACATTTTATATGTAAGAGAGCTACACAGTAATAATCAACTATTCGGAGGATTCCACGTAGAGATACCATCACTAGAGGAATTTAGGTTGATATACGAAGCAGAGATAGAGCTAGAGTATGGAGGAGAGAACTTACACTAATGGAAGCAGTACGATTATTAGATGAAAAGAGAGTAGATTATCAAATCTCTGGAAAAGACGCAGTTATAAAGTGTTTAAATCCAGACCATGATGATGGCAATCCAAGTATGAGAGTGGACAAAGTTACAGGAATGTTTCATTGTTTCTCGTGCGGATTCAAAGGTAATGTGTTTACTTTCTTTGGAGCACCCCAATCACCTCTAGAAGTCAAGAGACATATGTTAAAAGAGAAGATTGCAGAAAAGAGAGCATCTTCTGTTGGTATTACATTACCTGCAGGAGCTATAATGTATGACGGCACTCTAAGAAACATTAGTGCTGATACATTGAAAATATGGAGTGCATTTACTTGGGAGGATGGGGACAAGTTTGCAGGAAGAGTTATATTCCCTATTCGAGATATAACAGGAAAGACAGTTGGGCTGATAGGTAGATTACTACGAGACGATCCAACAAGGCCAAAGTATCATCTTTATCCACCAGGATTAAAGTTACCATTGTGCCCTGCAAAACCTAAAATGATACAGAACAGAATTATATTGGTTGAGGGTATATTTGATGCTCTTAACTTATGGGACAAAGGATTAAAGAATGCAGTCTGTTGCTTCGGCACACAGTCTGTAGATTGGGTTAAACTATCTATTCTAAAAATGCAAGGGGCAACAGGAGTAGACATTATGTTCGACGGTGACGAAGCAGGTCAAGTCGCAGCTACCAAAGTAGAAGGTATATGCGAAACGCTAGGTCTAGGACATCAAACAATTAAATTAAAACAAGGAAACGATCCTGGCAACTTTACAAGAGAAGGTGTTGCCAGACTAAAAAGGAGATTATATGGCTAAGGTAGCATTAGTAGAAGCAAAACCATCAAGGACTGACTTTGTAGGTCACTTTGATAATTCATTTGAGTTTGATAGATATTCATTATCTTCTGACCCAAGTTTGAAAAAAGTATTAAAGAAAGACGTTGATATAGAAATGGATATAGATAGCTATGACTGGATTATTCTAGTTGGCTCAGAGTGTCTGAAGTTCTATACAAACGTAACTTCTATCATGGAGTATAGTGGTAAAGTAGTAGACAAAAAGTTTATTCCTGTTATCAATCCAGCCATGATAGCGTTCAAACCTGAAGTTAAGAAGTTATGGGATGACTCTAAGAGTAATATACAGCAGTATATCTCTGGACAACTCAAAGTAGTAGAGATAGACGAAAGCATGGCATTCGGTATAACAGATAGTAGAGAAGCAAGTAGATTTATTATAGAAGCAAGAGATTGTGAAAGTGAATATGTTGCACTTGACTCAGAGACTACTGGACTATACCCTAGAGATGGACACATGATTGGCATTAGCTTGAGTTATGATGGAGAGAAGGGAGCCTACATAGATTGTGACTGTATTGACGCAACTTGTGAAGCTCTTTTACAGCAAGTATTTGATAAGAAAATAGTAGTATTTCATAATGGTAAATTTGATATATCATGGTTTGAGTATCATTTCAAGTTCAAATTTCCTAGGTTTGAAGATACAATGCTTCAACATTATTTACTTGATGAGAACCCAGGAACTCATGGACTAAAACAATTGTCTCTCAAACATACTAAGTATGGAGACTACGAGAAGCCAATGTATGACTGGATAGATAACTTTAGAAGGTCTAACGGCATACTCAAAGCAGACTTCACATGGGATATGATACCATTTGATGTGATGAAAACATACGCAGCAATGGATGCAGTCTGTACATTTATTCTACATGGAAAATTCAAGAAAGCTCTAGACACTAATAGAAAACTTACATGGGTCTATGAGAACATATTGAAGCCTGGATGTAGATTTCTTATTGATGCAGAGAACAATGGAGTACCATTTGACAGACAAAGACTAATAAGTTCACAAACTCTTATGGGTGATGTGATAGAAGACGCTGCTCTAAAGTTAGATGAATACAAGGAAGTTCAAGCTTACAAACAAGCTACAGGTGACTTCAATCCTAACTCAACAAAACAATTAAGAGAGTTGCTATTTGATTATATCGGATTAGCACCTACAGGCAAAAAGACAGGAACTGGTGCAGAAAGTACGGATGCGGAGAGTTTACAAAACCTTGCAGAAGAACATGCAGTTCCCCAGCTCATTCTGAATGTTAGACAGAATGTAAAAATAAAAACAACTTATATTGATAAAATTATACCCGCACTAGATAGAGATGGAAGATTAAGGACAAACTTTAATATTCATGGGACTACATCTGGTCGCCTATCATCTAGCGGTAAACTGAACATGCAGCAGTTGCCTCGTGACAACCCCATTGTAAAGGGTTGTATGAAAGCTAAGCCCGGCAACAAAATAGTTGCAATGGACTTAACAACTGCAGAAGTATATTGTGCTGCTGTGCTAGCCAAGGACGAAAATCTAAAAGACGTATTTAGAAGTGGAGGAAACTTCCATAGTAATATTGCTAAGTTAGTATTCGGATTACCTTGTGAAGCAGATCAAGTAGCAGAACTATACCCTATGGAGAGACAAGCTGCGAAAGCTGTTACCTTCGGTATAATGTATGGTGCTGGTCCTCAGAAGATCAGTTGGCAAGTAACAAAGGATAGTGGTACAGAATTCACTGTTCGAGAAGCAAAAGAGGTTATAGATGACTACTTTAAACAGTTTTCGGCCCTACGTAAGTGGATTGATAACTCTCAAAACTTTATTCGTGATAATGGCTTTATTTATAGTTTCTTTGGAAGAAAAAGAAGACTACCAAATGTTGCCTCGAAAGATAAAGGAGTTGCATCACATGAGGTAAGGTCAGGACTAAATTTCTTAGTTCAGTCTGTAGCTTCTGATGTAAACTTGCTAGGAGCAATTGATGCCCACAACGAAGTGTTAGAAAAGAAAATACCTGCAAAAATATTTGCGTTAGTACATGACTCAATATTAGCAGAAGTACAAGAAGATGCAGTAGACGAATACTGTGAGCTTCTTATAAGAAATGTACAAAAAGATAGAGGATTAAGTATTACTGACTGTCCAATCGGTTGCGATTTTGACATTGGTGATGACTATTCCTTTGGAAAGTTTGAAGCTAAGTATGGTCTATGATAATATTCAGTTTCCTATCTATGTTTTAAACACGGATAACGTAGAGCTGATAGATGGCCTTTTAATAGCAGAAGACCAAATTATAGATGATAAGAATATGCCTGGTGAGAATCTTGCTATGCGTAGGCTTCAGACTCCTATGAAAAGTATATACCCACTAAAGTATATGATTGATAACATCCCTGATCTTATAAGACACAGGGGTAGTAATTATATTGATAGTAATGGTAAATACTTCTTCTTAGAAAAAACAAAAACAAGTCCTATCAAGTATCACAAGATAGGCAGAATTGATGGTAAGGGGAATGCTGCACTAGTATGGTGTTTAAATATTCCCTTTCCATTTGTATGTAAAAGACCGCCCAGACTAGAAGATACCTGGGCAGGAATACTATATCGAAACGGAATCCCTTGGGAACTGTGGGAATTTAGTACAGAAAGGAAGAAAGACACATGGCGAAAGATTTAATAGACGATTTAAAAAGTGGCATATGCTTAGTAACTTACCGTAGTTTGAATTCTAACAAAGAAAAGGAGTTTGAAGCTACATTGATGCCCGAGCATATACATAATCACACATCTCTTAATCAAAGAGAAGATACAGACAAGATTCTTATGTATAACTGCACTTTCGAGAAGTGGGAAGACATAGATGCAGATACTGTACTTAGGTGGATAAAACTGTGAAAAGTGTTATAGAAACTCCCTACTGGTGGTGGGACTCTGCTATTTCTCCTGAAATATGCAATGGAATTATTGCACAGGGAAACAGGATGGAACTAAATATTGCAGGTATTAAAGACGACAAGACTATTAATGAAAAGTATAGAACAACAGATGTAGGATTCTTTCAGGAAGGGCCTATACATGCTATTACTAGTCACTATGTGCACAAAGCAAATGTTTCAGCAGAATGGAATTTTAATATAGTCAGTAGTGAATTAGTACAATTTGGAAAATATATGCCAGGAGCATTTTACAAAGAGCATACAGACTCAGACGTAAAAGAGTTTTCTAATAGAAAATTATCTATTAGTGTGCAGCTTAGCGCCCCTGAAAATTATAGTGGAGGAGACTTTAGGCTTAAAGGGTGGGATGGAGAACCTTGTTTAATGCCTCCAGAGTTAAAAAATCAAGGCACGGTAATTGTATTTCCTTCTATGCTTTTGCATGAAGTTACAAGAGTACGAGCAGGAATTCGTTATTCTTTGGTACAATGGCATAGTAGTCCAGAGTCTGAATGATGAAAGCAATAATAGGTAACAGAATATTTATGGAAGTTCCTGCTGATCTTAAACAGAAGATTGACCAAGAGCTAACATATAGTATTCCTCCGAGAAATCCTCAAGATCCCCCTTTCGTAATCAAAAATATGGGCTTAATCAAAGGAGGTTTGATTTCTATACCGAGTGGTAGAATGGATTTAATCCCAAATGATTATACTGTAATCGATAGACGAGTTAACACGGAAGTAGATTTTCCTGAGTTTGCGTTTACCTTGCGTCCTTCCCAGCAGAAGGTGTATGACGAAGTAGAAGACAATGCTATAATAAACGCATGGGTCAGCTGGGGAAAGACTTTTACAGGTTTAGCTATAGCCTCAAAACTAAAAAGGAAAACATTAGTAGTTGTCCACACAATTGCATTAAGAAATCAGTGGGCAAAAGAAGTAGAGAAAGTCTTTGGAATAACGCCAGGCATTATTGGAAGTGGAAAGTTTGAAACAGATAGTCCGATAGTGATTGGAAACATACAAAGTCTTTATCGAAAAATAGACGAGATAAAAAAGGAGTTCGGCACAGTTATATTAGATGAGATGCATCACATATCTAGTCCGACTTTTAGTAGAATTATCGACAAAATGCATAGTCGATATAAAATTGGATTATCAGGAACATTAGAAAGAAAAGATGGTAAGCATGTGGTATTTAGAGATTACTTTGGGAATCATGTAATGAAACCCCCTAAAGAAAACTATATGCCCCCGGTAATTCACATAATAAAATCTGAGGTACGATTTCTTGATGGAAGTCGCACACCTTGGGCAAATAGAATTAATCACTTAGTCTCTCAAGAAGAGTATGTACATAGTGTTGCAATGATTGCATCTGGCTATGCGGCAAAAGGTCATAAGGTTCTGGTAGTAAGCGATCGAGTGTCTCTGCTAAAGACTTGTGCGAGATTGAGTGGTGATTCAGCTGTATGCATAACTGGTGAGCTAGAACAGGAGGAAAGAGAGAGTCATTTAGAAAGTGTAAAAACATCTAAAAACATTCTCTACGGTACACAAGCTATATTCTCAGAAGGAATATCTTTAGATGTACTGAGTTGCTTAGTTTTAGCCACCCCCATAAATAACGACCCTCTACTTACACAGCTAATTGGTAGAGTCATTCGCAAAAAAGAAGGCAAGAAACAGCCCGTAGTCGTAGATATACATTTACGAGGGAAGACTGCTAGCAAACAAGCTAATGCTCGTTATGGATTTTACATGAAACAAGGATATGAGGTTCGAATTTTATGATTCGTAACCGAAGTAGATCGGAAAAATAGTGCTTGACACAAGTTTAAAATTTTGTTATAATATATGATATTGTATAATTGGAAAAAGATTCTAAAAGAGACAAACGGTAGTACCAAAGACATCATGGTTATTCTTGATATCTTAACGTACAGAATACCGCCATCAAACTATTACGACCCCAAGTTCAAGTTTTGGACTAAAAAATGGGGTGGGCATAGCTACCTCTTAAATCCAGAAGCACTATTTATACAGCGGAGATTTTTCTCCGACAGAGAAATTGCGGAGTATGCAGGTGTCGCTTCATTCCGTAGTTACAATCACTATGTGACAACAAAAGACACCACACTGGACCTCATAAGGTACCCACTGAGTGAGGATATTATAAAAAACAATAGATTACTAGAAATTAAAGATGACAAAATACACTTTAAATTCGAAGAAATCAGAGACTTAAAGGAATTAAAATGGCAATAAAATTTAATCAAACCAAAGGTGAAGCTAAGAAAGACAAACTTGATTCATATACATACACAGGAAAAGAAGACCACCACGTAAGACTAGTGGGCGACTTATTACCAAGATACGTATATTGGGTTAAGGGAGAGAATGGGAAAAATATTCCTATGGAATGCTTAGCTTTCGACAGAAACACAGAAACTTTTAACAGAAAAGAGAAAGATCACGTACAAGACTACTTCACAGAATTAAAGTGTGGTTGGTCTTATGCTATACAATGTATTGACTACGGTGATAACAAAGTAAAAATCTTTAACTTAAAGAAAAAGTTATTTGAACAACTAACAGTAGCTATGGAAGATTTGGGCGATCCAACTGATATAGAAACTGGATGGGATGTATTCTTTAAAAGAAAGAAAACAGGACCAAATGCTTACAATGTTGAGTATCAACTACAAGCATTAAAATGCAAACCTAGACCTCTTACAGATAGTGAAAGAGAGCTTATAGCAGACTTAAAATCAATGGACGAAGTCTTACCAAGACCAACTCCAGAACTGCAACATGACTTATTAAAGAAAATAACACAGGCTGATGGCGACATCGATAGTGATATTTCTGATGAGTTTGACGTATCATGATAGGCATTGGAGAGAAGTTTCCTGCCTTTACACTGCAGGGTGTAGACAAAGATAATAATTTTGTAACCGTATCTGTCACAGAACAGTACGAACCTTTGAAAAAAGATTACACAGTTATATACTTCTATCCAAAAGATTTTACTTTCATATGCCCAACAGAAATCGCGGGAATGGATATGTTAGTAGAGGACGCTAATGTTATCGGTATTAGTGGTGACAATGAATTTTGTAAATTAGCTTGGAAACAAGATAATGCACTCATTGGAAATATACAACACTCTTTAGCGGCAGACTGCGGCTTAGGACTATCTTCTAAACTAGGAATAGTGCATGAAGAAGCAGGAGTATGTTATAGAGCTACTTTTATCATTGACAGAGATGATATAATACAACATATTAGTGTTAACGCACTTGACACAGGTAGAAATGCTCGTGAAGTTCTTAGAACTTTGCAGGGCATTAAAGCTGGTGGATTAACAGGTTGTGAATGGACACCTGGGGATGAACTACTAGGATGATTTTATTCACAGCAGACTGGCATATAAAACTCGGACAAAAGAATGTACCAACATCATGGGCTTGTAGTAGATATAAGTTATTCTTTGAGCTAATAGAGGAAGCTGTAGTAGAACATAAAATTACAACACATATCATTGGTGGGGACTTGTTTGATCGAGTCCCTTCAATGGATGAACTAACATTGTATTTTGACTTTGTAAAGAATACTAAAGTTAAAACAATAATTTATGATGGCAACCACGAAGCTACAAAGAAAAACAAAACTTTCTTTGATAATTTAGCACGAGTGACAAATGAACTTAATCCACTAGTAAGTGTGATTACGGAAATATATTACGAAGGTGACTGGGCAATTCTGCCGTATGCAGAGTTACACAGAAAGAATAGTATTGAGTCTATAGAGGTTGATTATCTATTCACACATGTAAGAGGGGAGATTCCTCCACATGTAACACCTGAAGTAGATTTAACAAGGTTTGACAAGTATAAAACTGTCTTTGCTGGAGATTTACATGCTCACGAGAATACTCAAAGAAACATTGTATATCCAGGCAGTCCAATGTCTACATCTTTTCATAGGAATAAGATAAAGGCAGGCTTCATAGTAATTGATACTGATGTACACCATTTTGATGAAGACTGGTGTTGGACATGGCATGAATTTAAACTACCGCAGCTTTACCGAAAGACTGTAACAGACCCAAATGATATGATAGCAACTGACTTTGACCATACAATATATGAGATCGAAGGAGATGTAACTGAGTTAGCAAATATAAAAAACTCAGAACTACTAGACAAGAAGCTATTGAGAAAGTCTACAGAATCTACGTTGGCTCTAGAAAAAGAGATGACAGTAGAAGACGAATTGAGTCTATACTTTAAAGAAGTAATGAAGTTAGACGTAGGAAAAATAGGAAAAATATTAGGAGTATTTAGTGATTATTCTAAAGAAGTTGAAATGGAGTAATTGCTTCTCGTATGGTGAGAATGTAGAGCTTGACTTAACTGATTCGACTCTTACTCAATTAGTAGGAACGAATGGTGTTGGCAAGTCTTCTATACCTCTCATTTTAGAAGAAGTATTATTTAACAAGAACAGTAAGGGTGTTAAGAAAGCTGACATTCCAAATAGGTATGCAAATGCTGGTTATAAAATTAACCTAACCTTTTCTGTAGATGGTGTAGAGTACGAAATTGATGTTGTAAGAAAGAACGGCATAAAGTGTAAGCTGTATAAAGAGGGGGAAGATATATCCTCTCATACTGCTACGAATACATATAAAACAGTAGAAGAACTAATCAAAATTGATTTCAAAACTTTTACCCAGTTAGTGTATCAAAATACCAATGCTAGTTTACAGTTCTTAACTGCTACTGATACTAATAGAAAGAAGTTCTTAATTGACTTATTAAATTTAGACCAGTATGTAGAGTTTTTTGAATTATTCAAAGAAGAGTCTAGATTGTCTAGTCAGCAGCTTGCGACCTTAACAGGTAAGCAAGATCAAATCGTATATTGGCTTAAGGAGAATGAAGATCTCGTGAATATGGAAGTACTTCCGAGAATAACATTACCAATAATATCAGAAAGTGATGAAGAACAATTACGTTCACTGATGATAGAGATGGCAAATATCTCTGAAAATAACAAAAAAATCTCTAGAAATAATCATTGGAAAGAGGAGCTAAAGACCATAGATATTAGTAAGTATCAGGATATTATATCTAACGGGATGAAGCTAGAAATTTCCAAACACAGAGAAGCAGTAGGAACTTGGAAATCAGAACTTGCTCACGAAGTAAGAATGAGAGAAAAGTATGAAAAGTTAAAAAATAGTGAAAGTATGGAGTGTCCCACTTGTGAACAAGACATAGATATGGCATTTGTACAGACAAAGTATGACGAACATCATGATAGAGCCATGTACTGCTCTGGAGAAATAAAGAAAGTACAACAAAAGATAACTGAAGGAGAAGAGAACAACGCTAGACTTCACCATGCAGACAATATGGTAGACGAGTGGGAGATGATTTACAAAAGTATTAATCAGAAACTGCCTTCACAAGTTATAGACCAGGATAAGTTAGAAGATAAAATAACTATTCTAAAGACCAAGATTCAAGTAGAGAGAGTAGCATTACAAGATGCAATTGACGAGAATACTAGAATCGACAAACATAATACTAGAATAAGTATTATAACAGAACAGAGAGAAGACTTTAACAAACAACTCGAAGAAGTACTAGAGAAGTGTATTGTAGAAGAAGAACGAAACACATACTTAGAAGTATTGAAGAAAGCATTTAGTACAAATGGACTTCTAGCGTACAAGATTGAGAGTTTAGTTAAAGACTTAGAAGAGTTGGCAAACAGATATTTAGCAGAGCTTTCTGACGGCAGATTTAACTTACAATTTGTAATCAATAACGATAAGTTAAACGTCGAAATAGATGATAATGGTAAACCAGTAGACATTCTAGCGCTTTCCAGTGGAGAGTTAGCCAGAGTTAATATTGCTACCCTTATTGCGATTAGAAAATTAATGGCAAGTATCTCCAAGTCAAGAATAAACATATTATTCTTAGATGAGGTAACACAGGCTTTAGATGAGCAAGGAAAAGAGAAAGTAGTAGAAGTATTATTGGGAGAAGATAATCTAAATACTTTCATGGTGTCACATGGATGGACACACCCACTGCTCTCTAAAATAGAAGTAATTAAGAAAAACAATATGAGTTATTTATATGACGGATAGTAGAGCAAAGGGAGCAAGAGGTGAATACCTTGTAAGAGACATGCTCCGTAGACATACGAATTTAGACTTTGAAAGAATCCCAGCGAGTGGTGCATTGCACTACTTGAAGGGAGACATATATGTTCCACACAAACACAATATTTTTTGCATAGAAGTAAAGAATTATAAAGAGTCTCACTTTAACGATAAGATGTTTACTAGTAGAAGTAATGAATTTATCAAGTGGTGGAGTAAGATAATTAAACAGGCATACGGAGGAGAACAAGAACCATTATTATTTTTTAAGTATAATCGTTCTAAGATATTTGTTGCCACAACTCGCAAACCAAAAGTTTGCAAACAATATATTAACGTAAACTGGGTGGGAGCATATGTGCTTCTCGCCGAGGAATGGCTAGAAAAGGAAAAGGTGGTATTTACAAATGGCGATACAATTTACAGACCATGGGAGCCCGATCCCGAATGGGAACTTACTGATAGTTGATGGATTCAACATCATATGGAGATGGGTACATGCAAAAAAATATGACTTCCAGTTCGATTTTATTAGAACTGTGGAATCATTAGCAAAGTCCTATAATTGCGGTGGAATAGTAGTTTTGGGAGATGGCGGAAGTCATTACCGAAAAGACCTATACCCTCAATACAAGGCAAATAGAACAGAAAAACTAGTGGATCAAACGGAAGAAGAAAGACAAACATTCCAGGAGATACTAGAAGAATTTGATTTAAGCCTAAAAGGCTTTCAAGAAAGAGGAATACCAACACTTCGCTTTGGTGGAGTAGAAGCAGATGACATTGCTGCTTATATAGTTCAAAAGAAAGAGGACTATAATATAAATGAAATTTGGTTAATCTCCTCTGACAAAGACTGGGACTTATTAGTCCAAGACGATGTCTCGCGTTTCTCAACTGTCACTAGAAAGGAAACAACATCACTTAATTGGGACGAACACTACGAAGTTGAGCCTAAGATGTATTTAACTTTCAAATGTCTAACAGGAGATAAAGGAGATAATATTCCAGGGATTAAAGGAATAGGCCCTAAGAGAGCCGCCCAGATTATACAGCAGTATGGCGATGTTTATGACATATATAATTCGTGTCCTATAGAGAGTCGTTATAAATTTGTACAAGAATTAAATAATAACAAAGAACTTTTATTACTAAATGCAGAATTAATGGACTTAGAAACATATTCTGAAACTGCATTAGGTAAGCATACACAAGTTGTAGACGATATAATAGGAAATTACATATGAAGTTAGATTATAGTAGAGATAGTTTGCTGACAGAGTTCAGTAAAACTACATTAAAAGATAGGTACATGCTTCCGGGTGAAGAAAGCCCTCAAGAAGCCTTTGCACGAGCTGCAGAAGCTTTTTCAGATGATGAAGCACATGCCCAGCGTATTTATGATTACGCAAGTAACTTATGGTTCATGTTTGCTACTCCTGTTCTCTCTAATGGAGGAACAAGAAGAGGCTTACCCATAAGTTGTTTTCTCAACTATGTTGAGGATAGCAGAGAAGGAATTACAGACCATTTTACTGAAAATGCTTTTTTAAGTAGCTTTGGTGGTGGTATTGGTGGATATTGGGGAGATGTACGTTCTGCAGGGACAAAAACATCTAAAGGCTCAGAATCTACTGGAGTAGTTCCATTTCTAAAGGTAGTGGACGCAGAAATGTTAGCGTTCAGTCAAGGCATAACTCGAAGGGGTAGTTACGCTGGATATATGAATATAAATCACCCCGAAATAGAGGAATTTTTAGATGTTAGAAAACCTACTGGTGGGGATAGCAACCGTAAGTGCCTTAACTTGCATCATGGTGTTATTGTCAGCGACGAATTTATGGAAAAAATCCATCTTGCAACCAAAGAAGAAGGGTACGACGACTCGTGGGAGTTAGTTGATCCGCACAGTAAAGAAGTTAAAAAGACTGTATCTGCGAGAGCATTGTGGGTTAAAATTCTACAAAATAGAATGGAGTCAGGAGAACCTTACATTATGTTTGAAGACGCTGTAAATAATAATTTACCAGAGTTTCAAAAGAAAAAGGGTCTGAGAGTACATCAGAGTAACTTATGTTCAGAGATTACACTTGCAACAAATGAAGAGAGAACAGCAGTATGTTGTCTTTCTAGTGTAAATCTAGAGTACTATGATGAGTGGAAAAATATTCCTGCTTTTATTCCAGACTTAGTAAGATTTCTTGATAACGTATTAACTTATTTTATTGAGAATGCTCCTGAAGCTCTTCATAAGGCTAGATATAGTGCTATGAGAGAAAGAAGTATTGGATTAGGTGCAATGGGCTTCCATGCCTATTTACAGAAAAATATGGTGCCGTTTGAGAGTGCTATTGCTTCTGCATTTAACGAAGAAATATTTTCACATATAAAAAGTGAAGCAGATACTACAACTAGAAAACTTGCAGTAGAGAGAGGAGCATGTCCTGATGATGACACTGCTTCAGTAAGAAATGCACATTTACTTGCTGTTGCTCCTAATGCTTCTTCTAGTATATTATGTGGAAACACAAGTCCAAGTATAGAACCTTTCAGAGCCAATGCTTTTAATCAAAAGACTAAATCAGGTTCTAATTTATTAAAGAATAAATACTTAGACCAATTGCTTATGCATAAAATTGGACATGCTGCAACTTATGATGAAACTTGGAGAAGTATCGTTATGAACAAAGGCAGTGTGCAGCATTTAGATATACTTACAGATGATGAGAAAGAGATATTTAAGACTGCTGTTGAGATAAACCAAGCTTGGGTTATTGAACATGCAGCTGAGAGACAAAAATATATTTGTCAAGCTCAGAGTTTAAATCTATTCTTTCCACCTGATGTAAACAAAGGAGACCTACATAATGCTCATATGTTAGCATGGGCAAAAAATTTAAAAACGCTTTATTATCTACGTTCAGAAGCTATTTCAAGAGCAGATGATGTATCTAATCAAGCAAAGAGAGAAATAATATTTGAGCAATCTGATTGCTTAAGTTGTGAGGGATAAATTATGAGTTTATTAAAAGAAAGAGAATACTATAAACCTTTTCAATATCCTTGGGCATTTGAGAACTATAAAAAGCAGCAACAAATGCATTGGTTACCCGAAGAAGTAACCTTACAAGATGATATAAAGGATTATAAAGAAAAGTTAACTGAGGGTGAAAGGACATTGCTAGACAATATCTTTAAGTTTTTCACTCAAGCAGATGTAGACGTATGCGGAGGTTATGCAAAGCATTACTTACCTACATTTAAACAACCAGAAGTAAGAATGATGCTTGTCAGTTATGCTGCTATGGAAGCAGTACATCAAGAAGCATACTCTTTATTACTAGAAACTTTAGGTAAGTCGGAAGATATGTACCAAGAGTTTTTTGATATTGGTGCCATGATGGAGAAACATGAATATCTACAAGATTTCAGTATGGACACTCCGTATGATATGGCAAAGACAATGGCAGTATATAGTGCATTTACCGAAGGAGTACAGTTATTTAGTAGCTTTGCTATTCTTCTTAACTATCCTAGACATGGCTTAATGAAAGGTATGGGACAAATTGTTACATGGAGTATTCGTGATGAATCGTTACATGTAGAAGGACTATCAAAGTTATTTAGGACTTTCATTGCTGAAAATCCAGAACTATGGACTGATAAGTTAAAATATGAAATATATTGTGCTGCAGAGAAGACAGTAGAGCTAGAAGATAACTTTATTGATATTTGTTTTGATAAAGCAGATATACCAGATTTGACAGCAAAAGAAGTCAAGGAATATATTAGATATATTGCAGACAGAAGGTTATTAGGTATCGGTATGAAGAAAATATTTCATAGTACAGATAACCCTTTACCTTGGATTGACATGCAAGTCAACGCAGTTGAGCATACCAACTTTTTTGAAAACCGTGCTACAGAGTATGCTAAAAGCAGCACACAAGGAAACTGGCAAGACATTTTTGTATAGGAGAAAAATATGACAGAACAACAACAACAACAACAGGCAAAAGTTACCTTAGACGATAAGGAATATATTGTAGAAGATATGGCTCCTGAAGGACAATATTTAGTTCAATTACTAGCAAATTTATCTCAAAAAGAGGGAAATCTAGCAATGGAAATGGATCAAGTACTTGCGGCTAAGAGCGCTTTGACTGATAAATTAAGAGAAGAGCTTAACAAAGAGAAAGACGATGCTTAAAGAACATTATATCAATTTAGATAGATGTGACTGGAAAAGGGAGCATATGAATAATATGTTCCCTAATTCTACACGTATAGTAGCAGTAGATGGCAAAGAAGAAACTCCAGAGAGTATACTTCCTTATGTTGCCGATAGAGAATGGAGAGACCCGAATTGGAATCGTAGATTAACAAAAGGTGAGATAGGATGCGTATTATCACATATAAAAGCATGGAAACATATAGTAAAAACTAATAAGCCAGCAATTATATTAGAAGATGATGTAGTAATTGTTGACCCAGATTATAACTCAAAAACTTCAACACAATTAGAAAAATATGATTTTGTTTATTTAAGCAAAAGAGCAATATCTGGAGAGCCTGTAAATGTAGATTTAACTTTAGAGATACCTGGATTTTGTTATTGGGCATGTGCTTATGCACTTACTCCCAAAGTAGCCGCAGCGTTACTAGACTACTTTTCTAATAACCCCCTCATACCAACAGATGAAATAATTCCTATGGCAATAGGTAAACACAGAGACCCTATAGTGCAAAATCTATGGAAGTCAGAAACTTTTACTAGTATTAGTTTTATAGAAGATGTGGTTACTCCGAAGCCTGATGCGTATGATGAAACAGAAACAGAAACTCCTGAACATATATGGAAAGATTATAATTTTTCTATTATTACAGTTGGAGATGATGTAGAAAAAGTAAAACCTTTAATAGACTCAACAGAGTATCCCATAAAAAATATTGGAGAGAATGTAGTCTGGAAAGGAGGTACAATGGAAGGGCCTGGTGGAGGGCAGAAAATAAACATGATGAAAGAAGAATTGCTAAATCATCATGACCAAGATATTATAATGTTTGTAGATGGCTTTGACTGTTTTATAAATGAAGAAGTAGATACTATATTAGAAAGATATTTTAGCTTTAGAAAAGAGATGGTATTTTCAGCAGAAAAAACTTGTTGGCCTGATACAAGTATAGCAGATTTATTTCCAGAAACAGGCGGGTACAAATACTTAAACAGTGGTACTTACATTGGAACAGTTGGTGCCTTGAAAAAAGTATATGAAAAAGATATACAAGACCATGCAGATGATCAGTTATATGTACAGCTAGAGTATTTAGATGATGACACTCCACATGATATTGCATTAGATTGGGAAAGTTACATATTTTTCTGTCTAGCAGGATTGGAAGAGTCTATCAATATAAATCAATATAACCAGCTTATAAATACAGATACTAATTGTACAAGTTGTGTACTACATGGAAATGGTGGGGAGTATACAAAAGAAGTATATTGGAAAAATGTACAAGAGATGACGGATAACAATCCCGTCTTCTATGTCCCAAAATATATGCAAAAAGATGTTGAGTACATAGATAAAGATATGATTTTAATCAAAAATCTATTATCACCTGAGTTTTGTAGTGATTTAATTGAAGAATGTAACAAGGTAGGGGGATGGGAACCACTTCCAACAGATAAGTTTCCTGCACAAGAAATACGACTAAGATACATGGAAAATCAAAAGTTTTATAAAGCTTTTGAGAAAGCGTACTATAGTAAGATAGAACATGTTACTGAAGCCTATTGGGCAGCATTAAAGATGTATGGTATTCGTGATCTGTTCGCAATGAGGTACTCTCTAGACACACAAACAAGATTAAGATTACATCATGACATGAGTATGGTAAGTGGTAGTATGAAACTAAACAATGACTTCGAAGGAGCATTTCTTAACTTTCCAAGACAAAATATTACAAACTTAGACCATGATATAGGTTCTATGGTTTTATGGCCAGCATCAGTATCACACCCACATGAATGTACAGAATTAAAGTCAGGAACTAAATATAGTTTAACACTATGGAGCTCTAGAGAAGAAGGAGATGTATATTGATTATAGTAGATAATTTTATATCGGACATGGATTTACTTGCTAAAATTAATAATAGTGAGGAATTCTGGGAACTAGGATATAATTGGTATGATAAGGACGCTCCAATCAGTGCACTTCGGCACGAATTAATACATACTATATGGGATCGCTTTGACAAGCCCGAATTTGTCGGGTATGAGCATTGGGTAGGTAGTTACTCTGCAGGAGATAGAAAAGAGTCTAAAGATTATGATGGGAATTTTTACCATTTAGGACGACATTTCGATAAAGATGAAGATTTATGGCGTGATACAGGAGAGGTAGTCTCTCCTGCTATTGGTACAATATTCTATCCTTGTAAAGAGAATGATGATATTGAAGGGGGTAAATTAGTTATCTGGAACACAAAGACTGAAGAAATAGTGGATGACTATGAATTAATCGCTCCTAAGTATAATCGACTTGTTATATTTGATGCAAGTCAACTACATGCTGTTCAAATGGTAAAGAAAGGTACAAGAAAAGCAATCGCTATTAATCTATGGGCGCACATGCCAAAGACCTTCTTATAACATCAATCAACTAAATTATTCCAGAGGTGGCGTTCTGCTGCCTCTAAAGTTGTAAAAGTTTTTACATCTTCTTCAGTATTAATATCCACTATAGTAAAAGTAGTTTCATCATGTTGTTGAATAACATAAGGAACATTTGTTACAGGTCCTAAACTCATTATAAAGGTCCTCCCGGTCCGCTTGTGCCTCTTGTCGCACTTAAAGATATGCTTTTAGATCCACTATTGTAACCAGTAGAGTTAGGGTAGTAGGTACCACCTAAAGAAGCTCTCATATAAAAAGTAGCATTACCACTTAATGTCCTAGTTCCACTACCAGCGCTAACGGTAACTTTCCATTGAAAGAAGGGACTGTAGGAAGAGGTGCTTACAGTTGCCCATGTTCCTGACGAAGGAGCCCCTCCAGTAGGATTTTCTACACTACCCACAGTTCCGCCAGAGCTGACACTATAAACAGACTTACATTCAAAAGTAGCACTGTCTAATCCTACATATGTTTGATAGGAGTATGAAAATGTTTGTGCTGCACCTGAGTCATAAGTAGAAAATCTATGCTCCAGTCTATCGTTAGCAGTATCTACTTTCTGAGCATAAGTACAACCTACTTGTGCATAGAAAGAAGAAGTAAAACTTTTAAAGCCCCATGGAGATGGAGCCCCAGAGATACCTGATACAGGCCAAGTGGTTAAAGTGGCAGCTGTCGCACCTGCAAAATCATCCATATCAATAGTATTTCCTGAACCTGATACACGATATGAGGCATATTCTCCCATAGTTATAGGATTTGACCCTCCAAACTCAGTTTGAAGTTGTGCAAAAGTTTTTGTTTGTCCTACTCCGCTTATTGCCATTATTTATTCTCCACTAGCTTTTTAAGCTCTTCTATTTGTTTTTGTTGTTCTTTCATGCCTTCAATAAGTAACGCAACCATATTTCCATAGTCAACTGATAGTATGCTGTCTTTATCATCTTCAGGATGTGCTTCTATTACTACTTCAGGTAGTACTTTTTCAACCTCTTGTGCTACAAGCCCAAGTCTTCTACTTTTTGTTTTATCTGCTATCATGTTATAATAAACACCACGCATTGAGCAAATCTTATCTAAAGCATTATCTACATTTACAATGTTTTCTTTTAATCTTTCGTCTGAATAAGCTGTGACGTTTCCAGCAAATGTAGCATTTCCTGACTCGTCGAGTGTTAATAGTACATTACCAGTACCAGTAGTTGCGTGTCCTATTCTAAAGTAGTTTGTTCCGTTTGAATTAGAATCAAAATTAATTCTTACATTACCAAAAGAATTTAGTGTAATATGGTCTCCATAAGTATCTCCATCAGTAGATCTTATTGAGTGGTGTGTATTTGTTCCATAAGAATCTGAGTCCCAGGTAAAGTAAATACCTCCAAATCTATAGAGAGCAGAATGTGCATTATTAACGGATTTACCATATATATCCCCAAGAAATGTTGCTGTAGTATTAGCAACAAAATCTTTGTTTACTCTAAATTTGGTTGTCTCCCAAGTTGTAATCATAGCTCCATTAGATGTATCTCTCATATATAAAAGATTCTCATTAGCATTATTGTATAGTAAGAAATTTGTTGCCCCACCAGTAAACCCTAGTCCATAACTTGATGAAATACTTGCTGTAGATAGAGGTCCTCTAACAGTTACTGTATTGCCTGATTCTCCTAAATATAGGGTTTGACTGCTTGTATGACCATACCAATGTTGAGATTGAAGAACATAGAAAGAATTATCATATCTTGGCACCGCCATACCTTGTGCTGTTCCGTATTTATCAGGATATATTTCATTACAAACTATTCGACCACCCTGCCAAGTATTTCCTGAATTACCATGCACAGTCCATGCAGTGCTATCGCCACCCACAAAACAGAATTCATTTGGATTGCCAGAGTTACCCCAGATATTTCCAGGGCCTCCATTACCATTAGTACCGTATCTTGCTCCAGAGTTTCCTGCCCAGAATAACCCCCATGTACTACCAGCAACTGTCATCATATAAGAACTTCTATCTGCATCGATTCTAAATGGCATATTAGATTGTCCATCTGTATTAGAAGAAGATGTACCACCTATTATTGAACCTATAGCGCGTAGATTACCATATGTATCAATACCCGCTACATTAGTAGTACTGTCCTGAAATACAAATCCTCTATTTGTTCCTCCACTCATTTTAAAGTACATATTGTAGTCAGAAGTAGTTTCTCCCGATACTCTACCAGCACCAGAAGCACCTGAACTTGACATTGAGATTCTATAAGAACTGCTTCCATTCCAGAATCTAAGTCCCTGTAAGTTTCCTGCGTCTACATTAAAATTATAAGCACCTATATTTTTATCTAACGAATCCCATGTGCTACTGCCAAGAGTAGTTGCATTTGTTGTAGTTAATCCACCTTCACCTTTTTGACCTTTAGCTCCTG
>JACKZZ010018365.1_pt1 | contig 21377 bp, 3 predicted proteins | sample 8027871 | NCBI WGS metagenome assembly JACKZZ01 (sample SAMN15724774, study PRJNA655200) | protist metagenome | isolation source: fluorescence activated cell sorting (FACS) single amplified genomes of... | place: USA: West Boothbay Harbor, Gulf of Maine | collected 2000-07-19
GAATTACCAATAACTTCTAACGTAGGAGTTCCTAGTAATGTAGATCTAACTTGAACTGTAACAGGTGCAGTGCCACTATCAATAGATGCAAAGTATAAGTCTACAGAGGTTAAAAATGCTCCATTCACATCATCATCTGTATCAATATCGGACTTAACTTGAATATTTCCACCAACAGTAAATGTTTGAGCAAGAGGATCGGAATATGCTACCTCAACATTTCCCCCAATAGTGGCATTTATAGTATTATTAATTGTGGTAGTTGTGGTATTTGTTGTTACCGTAGCTTGGAAGTTAATTAAAGTTGCAACTGCAGTATAATTTGTTTCCGCAAAAGAGACGGAATTGCTTCCAGGCAATCCGGGAGTATTTGTAGAACTTGATGTAAGTTTATAAGTTTTTGTTCCTGTGGATATTCTTGTTGAAGGTCTTGGTCTTGCATTTGGATCTCTTAAGAAGAAAGATCCAATAAGATCCCCATAATTATCTGATATCAATCTAATATCCTTTACAAATGCAATTGCTTGGCTAGTTTGCCCCACCAACTGCATCCCACTTTCAAGATATCCAAAAAAGTCCCCTTGAGAATTTTCTGCAAGTGCTGCGGTATCTACGTTAAGAATTTTTGACGTTGAGTTATAATTGTTGGATATAGTGGGATTATTTGGATCGTATGGATTCTGATTGTAAATTGATGTTGGTGAATTAAAAGGTCCTAATTTATGATTTGGAGTACAAACTCTAAATCTTATTCTTTCTTGACCATTAACAGTTCCAATTACAGTTTCTCCAATCCTAAATGCACCGGAAGAACCATTTCCAGTAAGTCCTCTATTATTAGAAATTTCAATTAGTTTAGGAATTAAATCAACAGCACTATTACCATCCAGGAATTGATAAAATCTGGTGTTTGGTTTGAGACTAGAAGCACTGAACTCAACATTTCTAGACCTCATAAATTCTTCATCAGGTGTACCAACCACCTCATTACGAATAAATGTATCTACAGTATCAAAACTATCACTTGCAGTACTACTCCTTCTCTCAGTGCCACTGAGTCCTTGAGCAAAAGCCTGTAATGCTCCACCAGTATTTCCTCCACCTCTAAATCTTGGAGCTAATGGGAGAGTTAAAGATCTATCTTGAGTAAGATCCAGATTATTGACAAGATTAACTTCTTGTCTAAATCTATTACTTACGTTTACATCCTGTAATTGAACTGTTCTAGTCCAACTATCAACCTCTGGTTGTAATTGAACTGTCCCATTATAAACAACAATGTTGAAAGGGTTTACATTTTCTACTTTAGTTGCAAATGGTTGTTCTAGCCAATCAACTTCGTTATATGCAAGAGTTAATGCTCGACCAGTTTTTTGAATAGAAGAATCCAATAAAATTAAATTTTCATCATTTAAATCTAGTTCTTGTGGTGACAACTCATCTAAAGTTGCTACTAGTGAATTTAATGAATTTCTACTAATGTTTGGATTTAAAGTTCTAGTAGATTGATCAACCAAAGTTGTTGAAAGAAATGAATCAAATTTAGAATTATCAGAAAATGAGTCAACAAAGAAACCACTTTTAAATCTATCTCTACCTTCAGTATCTTGAATTCGCAAAGTGTTCGCATTTATTTCCAGAAGAGATAATGTTGTTACTCTTTCTAAATTTTCAACTCTATCCTCAATAATACCAATGTCTCTCATCGTGTATCTTCTATTATCAGTTAAGATAATACCCGCATTAGATGTATTATAAAGATATGCAGGATATGTAATTGTTGCAAGTTCTATGAAATCTCCTCTCTTACTAGGTGGTTTTGGATTTTTTGAGGAAATTCCTCTTTCAATAACAAAATTGCCAAGAATATCCAAATAAACTTTGTCCATTCTTGGAAGATAAAAACTTTGACTGACTATTGCATTCTCTTTTGGTGCTAATAATCTTAATGGAGAAGTATTAAATGCCGAAGTTCTAGCATTAAAATCGAATGGTGATTTATCAGTTGTTACTGCAGGATTAAATATTGCCACTCTAGGTCTAAAGTCTAAAGTATCTGTTGCTCTAATAGACCCTCCAATATTCGGAATATCTTTAGAAAATCTTTCTGCATCATAACTATCGACGGTAAATACATCTCCAGAATCAGTCGTTGGAACTGAATAATGGTCGAAAACTATCAATAAACGACGAGATGGTTCATGAATATTTTTTCTTCTCTCAATTCTTGAATAATCATAATATTGATTTTTCTGTCCTCTGTTTAACACATATGATCCGGTTATATCATTATAGTTGCCCTTTGTTATAGAATCAATTTGAGAATTAATTTTTGTCTCCTCAAATACTACTGCTTCACCTATAGAAAATTTGTTTTCATTTAAATAAACAACTCCTAATTTATTTGCACTTCCCGACGAAGGAGATGTAGTGTTATTAGTAACAATTCTGGCTACAGTATTACTTTTAGTTCCTATAATATTTTCACCAATTAATGCATTTGCTCCAACATTTGATATAACTGGAAAATCAACTATATCTAAAGTCGGAGTAGATTCATTTAAAGATTCATAAATTGAAAGAACCTTCACCACATCAGGATAATTTAATGATATTTCTTCGTCTTGAATTCTCAGACCATAATATTGATTATATGTTAACCCATCATTTTTAGAGGTTGCGACATTATTTCCAGACTCTTTTAATTTTGACCCATTTACAGATAAAATTCTACTTCTACTATAAGTTTTAGTTTTACTCTGAATATTATTTTTTACTGCTGTTACATTAACAACAGTATCATTATTTGAAAGACTGCTTTCTAGACCTCTAATAGTTATTGTATTTCCACTAATACTGAATGCATCTGAAGTAATCTTTCCTATACCTCCTCCACTATATCCAATACCAAATCTCTCTTGATCAAAATTAACCCAAGATATATCACTAATACCACTAACATCACTAGTATTGATAGTTATAGCATTATCAGTGCCATCAACGTCTTTTCCAGTTAACTGTTCAGTAATGAATAGTTGAGAATTGGAAAGATCAATACTAGATGTATTTCGTTCTGCTAGGGGAGCAAATAAAGTTCCGGAACCTCTTACTATTGGTGCTCCTAAAAATCCATTAACTTGAATATCTGATGTTGGAAGTGCTCCATTAAATACTCCAGCAACAGTTGATAATGCAGAAATTTCGAATGATAATGCATCTGCTGCAATACTGGATATTCTATTAAAATATTCTAATGAAGAACCAGATTGTTGATATCTGATTACAGTATCAGTTCTAATACCAACAAAAGTTCTACCCGGAGAAGTTACTGTAGAGATACCTCCCCCAGTTGCAGTAATTGTTAATTCAGATACTGCTCCTGGAAAATTAAATTTATCTAAAATTGAATCCGCTTGAAAATTACTATAACTAAAAGGTGCTGTTTGTTTTACTGACTTAATGTTTTGAGTGTTATATGTACGAACTTCAGTTATAGATCTTGAAGATTGTATTCCATTAATAGTTAAACTTTCACCTTTTGCAAAAGTTCCAGAAGTTTGTCTTAAAAATATTTGATTTGATGATCCGTCTGCTGTAGCAAATCCTGTTGATCCAGTACTATTCCCTTTAACAAAGAATGACTGTTTTATTTCATCTGAAGAAACAGATTGATTTAATGTTAATCTTGTATATGTCTGAATATCATACAATCTCAAATCCCAACTAGTTGCCGCATTAGAATATGCTGCATCAGTTAAAGTAAATGAATATACTCTTGCTTCTCCAATTTGAGTTCCTGAACATTCAAATTGTGCATAAAGAGCGATTGTTTCTCTTACCTTTGCTACTCCAGTTACATTATTAACTCTCAGTATATTTCCCATTTCAAATGGGACTGTAGTATTCTTAATATCTGCAGTATCTCTAGGTTTATCTACATCTACAATAGAAGTAGATACTTTTTCAATATCATACCCTTGAACATATGCCTTTCCGGGGGATATTTTTAATACTGCTAAACTTTCCGATGGGATATTTCCTTGATCTGTTGTTTCATTACTGAAAAAAGTTCCATCACTGCCCAATCTATCATTTAAAGATTCTTCTACATGTAAATCGAATTGATTTATAGTATAATTGCCAGATTCATCAAAAGTTCTTTCTGCAAGATAATCACGAATTCTATTATATTCAGTTTTGGTTGTAATTTTTTTAATTTTTCCATTTTTTACTCTAAGTAACTCTACAAAATCAGTATCATTTGTATCTGTTAGAGGTCTTTTGGTAAGTGTTAAAGATATTTTTAATCTATCAGCACCTGGTGACGAATAGTTTGAAAATCCTTTTGCATTATCATATAAAGATTCGTCTTCTTTTGCATTAATAAGAGATTCGTCAATTTTTAATCCAACTCTATATGATGGGGTATTTGTATAATAATCTAAAATAATTGTTTGTTTTGGAACTTTTACAAAGTAACCTCTTATAAAATATATACCTTCTCCGACTGAAGATGCCGATGCGATAGCAGTTGAATTTGAATTAATTGCAGATGCAAAAGGTGATCCTGCACTTATAGTCGTATTTCCATAAACAATATTTTCATTTGCCGATAATAATTCTCCATCAATAAACTGCGAAAATTCAAAATCTTCATTTGATTTTAAATATTTTACATATAGAGTTATATTATCTACTTCATCACTTTCTGATGGAAGAACTACTTTCTGAACCTTTGCGGTAACTCCAGAAACCTGTCCAGATATAGTTTTTCCAACAAAATTCTCAATATATACCGATAAGTCAACTCCAAATTGAGTCGTATTTACTCTAACGGAATAGAATTGTCCATCATAACCAATGTTTCCAGGGACCACCATCGATCCTTCTTTAAACATATGACTTCCAAAATCTTCTACTTGATTTTGAAGTATAGATTGTAAGGTTGTTAATTCTCTAGTTTGAACAGGATATCCTGGTTTAAATAAAACTTTTAAAAAGTTTTTTGACGAATCAAAATCATCATAATATGGATTGATATTTAAATTTGTTTTTTGCGACATTTTTCTTTAGAATTCCAGAATAATTTTGATGTCTTCTTTTTGCCTAGAGTCTCTCGTTACTATAGAACGATTATCAATGTAAATAACATCTCCTGTATTCTTATTTATCTCTGGATTAGAGAGACCAGATGAAAAAGTTACTCCCAAATTAATTTCTTTGGATCCAACTGTAGTTGTAATCCCAGTGAAACCAGTATCAATTGATGCTACATATGAGACATTAGAAACTGTATTTGATGATGATTCAAAATTAATAACATTTGCTTTACTAGTAACATCATTCCTATCAGTTTGATTTAAAGTATTGGCAAAGTTTAGAGATCTATCTTGATAATACTTTAATACTCTAGTTTCTGCATCATATGATGCAACATATCCTCTTGCAGTGCCATTTGACGTGGTTTGTTCAATTTTATCACCAATACCAGGATTGCTAATAAAATTTGACGTTAATTTAATTGCTCCTAATGATGAATATTCATTTGCTGTGTAAAGACTTGTAGATTCGTATTTTTCTGGATTTTTTATAATTCCCACTTGAGAGAATTTTGTGTCTGTTGGGAAATCTTTTGTTGAATCATCAAATCTTGAATATGCAAGAACTTTATCTGATCCCAATTCCTCATATATGTTATAACCATGACCTCTAGATGGAGGTATAATTGGAATCAACTTTGCAGGGTTTGAAATAGTATCTGTTGTTGCATGTCCAAAATCAACAATTCCAAATGTATATCCACTGCCACCAGAAACAACTGTTGTTTTAGTAATAGTTCCAGACGTATCAACTTCTATATTTACTTTTGCTCCTGACCCATCACCTTTAATGTCATAAGTACCTGCCGTATATACACTTCCTCCTCCATCTTCAATATAAACATATTTTATTTGATTGTTGTTTATTGCAGAATCTCCAGAATCTCTTACAGATTGAATTTGGAAATCAGTTGAAGTTGACCAATCACTCGGAAGAACAATATATTCAGTAGAATCAAATTTAATAATATCACTTGGAGATATAGTAAACAAATACTTCCAAATATATCCGTCTCCACTTATTCCTGCAGCAGATGACTCTAAATCTGTAAAAGTTGGCTCATCTTGAGATGTATTTCCATTTATGTTTGATGTTCCTCCAATATCACCATGAGACCCATTAGAGATACATATGTAAACTTTAAAATCACTATTAATAACAAAATAATTACTGTCATAAAGTCTTGCACTTTGAGAAATTGGTGCTAAATTTCCAATACTATAATCGTGACGATACATTTCGTAACGAGTATTTGAAGTCCAATTAATTTTTTTTACAATTCTTCTAACATTCAAACTATTTAATTTTTTACCAAATAATGCAGTATTTCTATAATGACTTAAGTACTGTTGATTATCAATAGGACTTGGTGGACTTGATGGAGTGTTTCCCCATGCTGCAGTCCTACCAAATCCTACAGGAGTAGATGTTGTTCCGGGATTTGAAAGTCCTAAAAATACATAATAATTATTATCAGTGCTCAACACAGAATCTACAAAATTATTAGCATTAGCAATTCTAAATTGATCTGTTACTATAGCAGACATATTACACAGTTTTTTTAAATATTTATATGGATAAAATTAACTTAAAGTTTCTGGAAGTGATCCAGTAAGTCTAAGTCCCTCACCTCTTCTCTGAATTGTTGGAAACGTTGATAATCCAACATCTACAGTTTTTCCAGTAACACCAATAGAAATTGGAGTAGAGGATCTTGTAATTGATGTAAATAATCCCCAAGAAAATTCACCAACATAATCTCCACTTGTAGAAAGACCTGTTATATCGGTTCCAGAATCAATATTGCAAGTAACGATACCAACATGATCACCAAAACGGGATAATTGATGAATATAGTAAATATTATCTAAGAAGGTAGTTCCAATACCAACTACAGAAGTATTTGAACTATCCACTGACGTAACACCAGATCCAATTATAGTGTCTTTAACGAATATTGGATACCCAACCTCCAAATCATCTCCAAAATTTGCTGTTCCTGTATTGAGGAACAATTTAAGTGCTAATGAATGTCCACCAGATCCAGAAGTAGTTCCAATTCCTGTTATAATTCCAGAAAATCCTTTAATAAATTCAATATTATTTACAGTTTCAGTATTCGAATCTGGTAGAGGTGTAATTGTTTTAGGTTCTATAGTATATCCAAATCCAGGATCTGTAATCGTAGTTCCAGTAATTACCCCATTAGTTATTGTTCCTGTAGCTTGAGCAGTAGTTCCAATTCCAACGCCAATTTGAAGTGGTGATTGGAACTTAATATCTACTGTCGATCCTACATATTCATTGCCACCATCTACAATTGTAAGAGCAGAAACTGTTCCTCCTACACCAATAGATGCGGTAATATTAGCAGGTGAGGGATCCAATTTACCCTCAACAATAATACCTTTCATGTTCTGATATGGTCCTTCTGCGGAAACTCCATAATTAAAATTACTTATGTCATCAACAAAAATACTAGCATCAGAAGTTGTAATATCTTTAATAATTTTTGCAGTTGGATAAATTTGAGCAATTGTAGATTTTCTTGTCTTATGAACAAACACCCCATTAATTATTCTATCAGTTTTTTGCTTCGTCCATGACATTGGTTTAAGATTAACTTCATCAATACCTTGATCTACATACAAATTTGTTTCAAATTTATCCGAAAAAGATACATCAAAAACTGTTCTTTGATCTTGAGTGATGGTTTCTAGAATAGTATCATTTTTAAATACTCTAATATCATCACCTCTTTCTAATGTTGGAATAACATCATCTACAACTAAATCATCTTCACCTCTAGTTCCTCTATAGAAGAAAACATCAATCTTATCTTCAGGTTTTGGTGCGACACTAAATGAGAATGAAGTTCCACCCTCGAATTGATAAGAAGAACCGGGATCTTGAATAATTCCATTAATAATTACAATTAAGATATTTTCAAGTTCTATTATAGAATTATCAGGTTTTTCAAAACTCAATATTGAACCATTGTAAAAAAGTGGAAATCTTATCCTAGTTCCATCTTGATAATTTTTGATAGAATCGATATAATCTAGTTCTCCAAACTGCCATGAACCGAAATTATCACTGAAAGTTTCCAATACTGTAAATTCAAACTCTGAGATCGGAGATGTTAAACCTTTGGCAGTAACAAGTCCAACTGGTTTAAATACATCACCTTTTCTAAATGAATATCCAGATCTTGAGATGAAGTAATTACTAACTTCAAAATAAGTTGATCCAATACCAGTTACAGGACTTGGATCAACATCGACACTTACTAACAATCCAATTCCTGTATCAGTTGTCGCCCCAACACCGATTCTAGAAATACCTTGAACTTCAAGATTTTCATATGTTGGTTCGGAAACAAATATTTCTGGATTTACGTAGTTGGTTCCAGCAGAACCAACATTAAATGATAAAGTTCCACCAACACCTATAGAAGCAACCGAAATTGTTGCTCCTGCACCAGCACCTCCTCCAGGACCTACATTGATTTGAACTGTATTCAATGTAGTTGATGCAATTGATACTTGTTGGTTATGAATAGGATCTCCCCCAGATTCCCCTCTTCTTAATTTGGTTTTAGAAATTGCTCTTGGATATGGATGATTTGTTGCATGACTATCCTTAGAACAAGTAAACACTAGTCCATCAGTAGCAATACCAATTGTATTTGATGTTGTTAACCCATGATTGAGAATAGTTAAAGTTAAATCTCCCGACACAGAATTATAAACAGCATTTGTTGCCGTATAAGTGTTATTTTCATCATCAGTAATTGAACTTGTTCCGGAACTTACAAATTTATAATTATATTCTATATCTACTACAGTTACTCCAATAGAAACTAAACCATTATATCCAGAACCATTATCATCAGTAATTCCAAGTCCAGCAGAGACAATTGAACCTCCAGCACCAACGACAGCAGTTACTGCCGCACCAGCAAGAGGTGCATAACCAATTCCTTCAGTAGATCCTAAAGAAACAATAATACCTCCTCTAGGAATTTGATTCTGATTTATATCAGATTCGGAAGAAAAAACACTATTCGCATCTGATGTTTCGGTTCTAATACCACTGAATACAATGGAAGATATTCCCGTAGGTGATGTCTGCTCAATAATACTGAAGTTGTTTAATGGATTGTTCGTAGTGGTTGGTGTTTGAAATACTCCATTAATGAATACAAGTCCATTTCCACCACTTACCCCAATACCTGCAGTGTTTGCTCCACCGACAGTGAGAGTGAACGTTCTACCAATTCCAGTAAACTCTCTAGAAATGTCATCGTAAACTGAATTTGTAGCATAATTCTTTCTTAAGAAGACTCTACCAGAAAATTTTGATGTTTCGAATACTAAATTATTATCTCTTCTTGAAACATTGGGATTACCTCTAGGTGATTTTGCAAAGAAAATACTGTCACCTACAATATTATAAGATCCTTTATAAATTCTAGATAATGTTGAATCTGTGTGGGATGCTCCAGATGATCCAACAAACCCCCTCTCAACCTCAACCAAAGTTTCTGTTCCGGAATTGGAAATAGGTCCAATATTTGTTGTCCCCAATCCAACATTAACAACTTTCATATATTCATCATCAACTCTCAATATATCAAGAGGATATATGGTTGTAATACCACTCAAAGAGAAAATAGTTGCGGATTCTGAAATACTTCCACCATTTCCAGATAAAGTTTGTGAAACTTTAGCAAAAGCAATTGGATATTGTGCAACATTATTAATAGTAATGATAGCCTTTTCATTTCTCTTTGCCATTGAAAATTCATGAGAATTTCCTTCACCAACAGATGTAAATGTAACAGCTGTTCCTGATTTAACTGTTGATATTGAGAAACTGTTATTATTATTAACGACAGCAAAAACTTGAGAAGGAAGTTGTGCAACAGCAGAACCATTTTTATACATCATTGGAGTTGATCCAACACCAACAAAAGTGGATTTTGGAGTATATATTAATTCTTCACCATTACTGAAGAAGTGATTATCAATTGAAAATACTCCTGTTGAAAGATTGAGAATATCAACATCTGAAGGATTAAATGATTTTGCAAAAATTGGAATAGTTTTTGATCTCAATACAAAATCTTCTTTATTAATTCTATCACCATTAATTGCTAAGTATGATTTAGTATTTACTGTTTCAACAGAATTTCCATATATAAGATTTGGTGCTTGATTGATAAAATCAACTGTGGTGTATAAACACTCACTATAAGAATTAATTCTTATATCTCCAGTAAAATTAGAATCTGGATAAAACTTAACTAAAATATCATCCCCAGAATATTCTCCTCCAAAAGTTCCTATTCCTAGTGGAGTAGACTCTCCACTTGTACTTCCTATTGACAGTAATGAATATTGTTGAGTGTAAATATCAGTATTATCTTGAACCATCATAACTTGATGGATTGATTTTGTAGATCCAATACTAACTTCAACTAAAGATCTTGCAGAATCAAAATTATTCTTATTCAATCTCAAGAAAGAAGTAGAAACACCAGAAGTAGTCGTAGATACTCCAGATTCATAAATTGCAGATCTTTCACTACCTTCTGGTTGATTTAGTAACTTGTATCTAAATGTTCCAATTCCAACAGAATCTGATAGATTTTTTGTTCCAAATCCAACTATACGTGTTTTAACAATTACATCTTCATCTGTATCATTAGTATAATTTAAATTAAATGATCCAGAATCTATATTGGAATCAAAATGCCCCAAAAGATTAGACGATCTTGAAAAATCTTCAGTATCAAAATAGAATTCTGAAATATTTGTATCTATCCCATCATGAGTTACATACAACTCTACAAAATTCATCTCATTAGTGACTTCTTTATAAACTTGTGCATTAACATGGAAAGATACAAATTTATCTGTTGAGACTCCAATAACATTGATTGTAGTACCTGTAAGAATTTCTTGACTACGAGAAGTTATATCAATAAATCCTATCGATGTCGTACCTACTCCAATATTTTCATTATTAAATTCTTTATCAATATACTTAATATCATATTCAGTATTGAAAGCATCTTTAGGAGTAAATCTCACATACTTATCACCAAACTCATCAATTTCTATTGAAAAATCTCCATATTGCTCTCCATCAATTGTAGTAAATCCAGATCCTACATTAACTAAAGATTGTTTTTCTAAAAAAGCAATATTATTTTCGTTGGTATTGGTTGAATTGTTAAGAAACAATAAACTTGTTAATTGAACCTGATTTTTTCCACTTACATCAGAAACTTTAAACAGGTAGTTATTGTAAATATCTTCATCATTAATTTTTAAAATGTTTACATATGGTAAAGGTTCGTCTTCAAAGTTAGAAAATTGTTCTTTAATGTCATCAATTTTTAATCCAACATTAGATATTGATTCTTGATAGTTTGTAAGTTTTTTATTTTTTAACTTTAAGAATTTAGATTTATTTGATACTAGATCTATATCTCTCACAAAATCAAAAATATTGATAGTGTCAACTCTCTTTTCACTAATATAATCTCTTATAATAGTCGTTGCATCAGAAGAACTCCCAATTCCAACTCTTCCGTCTCCATCAGAAATTATTTCTGTATCTGCGAAATTTTTAATACCAATTGAATGAACTAAACTATTGATGGGTGTTCTAATATCATTCCATTGCTGTTTACTCTTGACAGAATATGAAAGATTTTGATAATAATCATTATCTGCAAGAACTTGGTAATTTTCACTCAATTTTCCAGTTTGATTTTCCCAACCTTGATTCTTTCTATTAGAGAATTTGATTTCAAAAATTCCATCATAAGGTGTTAAAGATTCTATAGTAGCAACATTTCCTGAAGACTTGCCGACAATTATTTCATTAACAGAAAGATTATATGTTCCAAGCACTTTAAGAGATCCTGAATCATCATAATCAGTAACTTTGAGATCTGTCTCAATACCATCAGATATTAATGCCTCACCAATTTCGAATCCTGATGGAGATAATAACAATGAAAAAGTTGGATAATCTTTCTTGGCAATAATGTTTCCAAATGAATCTTGAATTGTTTTTGCAACTCCTACATTTGTTCCCAATCCTGCAATACTAATAGTAACTTGATCATCAAATAATCCAGGTGTTAATTTATTTTCATATTTTACCACTTTAAAAAATTTATATCCATAATCACTAGAATTAAATCCATCTCCAGTAGTGCTAGACTTTTGTATTCCTTCTACAAAAACTTCTTCACCCACAGAAAAAACATTCTCATCAAATCCTAAAGATGGTGTTGTAAGAATACATGTAAAAATTCCACTATTTTCTTGTGATTCAACTTTAGTAATACTAATTCCATTAGTGTTGTTAATAGCAAAAAGTTCTGCTGATTGGTCGGATATTCCTTTAGGTGGAACATCAATAATTAAATCGGTAATTGAATTACCAGTCAGTTTTGCCTCAATCACTCCATTTTTTACTTCAGTTCTTGTGCCACTGTTAATAATGACAATTGTTGGTGGCAATGTATATCCAGATCCACCAGAAGTTATAGTTACAATACCAATTGTATTTGAATCTTTTAAAATAATTTTTGGGGATATAAAAACTTTTGGATTTAAAGTTTTATCCGAAGAATATTCAAATTTTTCATTAATAGATCTAGTTTCTTTAACTAAACCAATACTATTAGATTTTAAGGAAACAGATAAATTCTTGCCATTTATTGTATTGACATTTGAAAGTGAAGGTAATTTTTTATACTGAGATCCACCAGATATAAGTTTAACATTATTTACTGGGCCAGATGCTGATATTGAAGTTGTTGTATATTCTAAATTATCGCACTCAGAAGAAGTATATGTCAATTTTTCTGGAGATTTTTGTAAAGAAATTTGGAAAGTAGTTGATCCTATACCAAAAACATTATAAGTTTTATTATATGCACTATCAATAAATAAAATTTCTGAAAAATTGTTCACATCTTTATCAGAAGAACTTATATACCCAGATTTCTCTAAAGAGTAATAAAGTTTTTTAGGTAATTCAGAACTACTATTAATAGTAATTGAAGCATTAGTAGTTATTCCTATTGTTCCAACATTAGATATGCTAAACGTTTCTGTAGAACCTGTTGATATAAACTCATTATTAAAATCTTTATCATAATAAAGTTTAAATGAATACCCCTCTAAAGAAGAATCTGTAAGATCAAATACTAAATTATTATTTGATACCGATTGTATTCTTGGATTAATTAAAGATATAGTTTGAGATGATCCTCCAGTTTCACCAATACTTACGACTACTGGTGGATTTTGATTTACATTAATATTACTATGACCTAATTTAATACTGTCTGAATTGACCCTATATACAAAATATGATCCAGTATCTAAACCAGAAGATACTGAATCAGATTCGTAATATACTTTATCTCCAGTTTCTAGACCATGATTTTCGATGGTAATTTGATTTGAAATTGTATTAATTCCTAGAGAGTTAAATCCTATAGGATTAATTTGTAAATTATTTGTAAATAAATTCCTATTTAATCTTACTGCTGTAGAAGTTCCAATACCGACAGAAAGGTTTGGATTTATATCCATGGTGATCGAATCACCTTTAATTAATCCATGATAATAAGAAGTTGATATTGAAACTGTTGATAAAATTTTCTCAACTTTTGCAAGTTTTTGTACGTTATTAGTATCGAAATAATAATCGTCAACATTATCACCTCCTGCTACAAAGAAAACTTCGTCAGAAGTCAAAGTAGTTTTTATACCAATAGTGCTTGGAGATTTATTAACTGCATAAACTGTTGTTGGCAAATCAAATTGTGTTCCTGTAGGAGATGTTGAAATTGAAATAACAGAATTGCCATTTTGATTAAATGTAATCCTTTGATTAGTTTCGAAAGGATGATTTTTAATACTAATTCTTTGTGTGGGAATGGATCCCGTAATTATCTCTTCTCCAAAAGAATATGATACCTTACGTCCAGTTCCTGCTGTTGTTCCGAAACCAACCGATTCTTGTGGATTAAAGTAAACTTTATTGTTCACTTTAGACTCAAAATAATCTACCTTTTTATCAATTATAAATGTTTTTGGTTTAAATGATACTGCAACCCCTATAGTATGTCCAGTTCCAGGAAGACCTCTATTTACTCTAAAAACATTTTTATCTGGATATACATTTAAAATTTCTAAAGTTTCAGTTCCAATTCCAATACTACTGCCAACAGAAACTCCTGGTGGAACCTGTGTTACATATATTTCTGTTGTAGCCGCTCCAGATGATGCAATTTCTGTTGTTAATCCCACATTTGGAATAGGTGGGACATTAATTTTATAAAATCCATTTAATATGGAAAGATTTGAAGTGCTAAATCCAGATATTGAGATGTAATCATTGTCTAATAGTGTATGGAAAGGAGAAATTGTTATGTTTACTTTATCATCTCCTCTCCAAGTAAATACTGCATCATTATAAACTTCATATGAAGTATCAATTCTATCAATGCCCCTTCCTTTTAAAGATAAAACCTTAGCATAAATTCCTCCACCATTAGTATCATCATTATCAAAATTCAACAAATCATTTACTTTATAATTATCTCCACTATTGATAACAGAAATACCAGAAATTGATCCTTCACTAATGTGATCAACACTTACTTGCTGCTGTTTAATTGCATCATTTTCAATAAGAAAATCATTACTAGCATTCAATTCTATAATTTTATACCCTAAAGTATTTCTGGAAAGAGATGAATTATTAAAATCAAATTCTTGATTTAAACTTTGATTTTCATCAATCGTATTTGATCTAAAAGAATTTCCAATAAAGTACGGGAATTGTGGTTCTCCTGTAATAGAATCTATAGATGCATAATATGCATATACTCCATTTGGAAAATCTTCTGTCCTTACAAATGCTCCATTATTTTTATCGAGAGTTCCATTTTCACTATTAAAACTATAATCTTCAACAAAAAATCCTAAAGGAAAATCTGACGTTGATGGTCTATTGTAAACATTGGATGCATTTTTTGCATAACCAGATGTCATAGTCTTAATACCAGAACTTATATTCTCTGGATCTACAATCGAATATGGTCCGTAAATAGGATTTCCATCATATGCCCATCCAATAATATTAGACAAAGTTGAATCGGTATCATTAAATGAAGATTGTAAATCTTTAAAATATCCAGATACTGAATATGATAATTCATCATTTTCATCTTTTAATATTTCATTTTGTAGTGTATTAAATTTTTCGACTTGGTTGCAAGTAAGTTCTCTTATAGATGCATCTAAAATTTCACCATCCCCACTAGGAACAACTTTAATTGTGCTTGAAGTAGAGTACCCTATTCCTGCATTAATAATATTTGCTCCAGTTATTCTTTCATTAGTAACTATAGCTCTTAACTTAGCACCACTCCCCGCATTAGTTGGATCTGAAACTATCAAATCTGGAATCGAAAAATATTCATACCCACCAAATTGCATATTTATTTCATTAATAGATCCATTAACTATAACGGGAGATATTTGAGCATCTCTACCATTTTTAACTGTGAAAGAAGGTTTCTTTTCAAAATTAAAAATATTTGAACCATATTCAGTTCCTGGTTCATAAACATAAATTTCTTCAATAGATCCTTTAACAATTGGTGTTGCAGTTATGGATTGAATTTGTGTTAATGTTGAAATACCAACTGTTGTAAACTCAATATTTGCTTTTATATCCGGATATTTAAATTGTTGAAAACCAGTTCCAACAGAAGAGAATTTTACAAAATTATTTTGATCGTAATTTGTAGTATTTGTTCCTCCAATACCAGCATCACATACTCTGAAAGATTTTTCATCACTTCTTAAAATAAAATATTGATTAGTTGTAGTTAATCCAGAAATAGTTTGTGGTTGTGTAGTTCCTAATCCAACAACAGTAGAATATTCTACAATTTCTCCACTCAAAAATCCATGATTATCAAAGTTTATAGAATTTTGCGAAGTGGAAATTCCTGTTGGTTTGACTAAGAGTTTTCTATTTGTAAATGATCCACCTTCTATAATTTTTACTTCTGAAATAGTATTTGTTGATAATTCTGTTAAAAATTTATGCACTCCACTTATTGAAGTGGTTGCAAAAGAAATTTGATTAGTTTCATTTGAATAATCATCAAAGGTATTAAATAACTTTATTGTTGTATTATTATCAACTTTTGCAAAATAATTTGCATTGTCAGATAATGTGGATGATCCTACCCCAATTACAACACTTTGATTGCCATTATTTCTATAGGTAATTTTTTGGCCATTAGAAATATTATGGTCACTCAAAAATGTTAATTGATTTGTGGATGTACTTATACCACCACCCTGTGCAGTCGTTCTTGCGTCAAATAATATTTCTCTTTTTCTTTTAATTAATACTGGTTCGAAGGATCCTCCAGATCCGTTTCCACCAGTAACATTAATTGACAATACCTCTTTAATATCAAAATCTTGCTTATCTACAAGAATATCTGTTACTTTACCAGTTATAACTGGTAAAACTAAAGATGTCGTTCCAGCACTAGTAGATACTCCTATGTATGGATTATTAATAACATCAAAATTAGATCCACCATTCAAAACTTTAACATTTTTGATTGGACCATAATAAACTTTATCAAAAGTTTTATAATTGGAAATTTCTACACCATTAATCAACATTCCGATTGATCCTGGTACTGTTTCTTCTCCAATACCATCTTTAATATTAGGATTTAAAGAAAATTTCTTTAAAATTTTCTGAGGATTTATTATTCTTGATTTTTGAGAAAATAAAGTAAATGTGTGAGTTTCTAATACTGAAGTAGTTGATTTAAATTGAACAGCATTTGCATCAGAAATTAAAAAGGAGGGGGAACTAAAAAGTTTTATTTTTTTGCCACCACTATTAGGTACAATCTTAACATAATAAGAACCATATTCTAATCCCTTTAAAAGTTCTCCAGATGAAGTATATTGAACTTTCTCTCCACTTATAAAAGGGACAGGAGTATCAAAGAAAATAGTGGAATATAAACCAGTGTTAACATCTAAATCAACAATACTTCCAGAAGAAGAAGAGATTGATGCCGATTTAATTTTTTCTTTTATTTGATATGCATATGAATTTGTAAGTTCATTTCCCCAGGATGGAAGTGAATTTGATGCTATGTATGCAAAATTATTATCATCAACATACATGTTCTGAACATCAGAAATAATACTATTATTTTGATATTTAAAATCAACAAAGGCACTATTTGCCTTATTGATTTTTCTTCTCAATTTTATAGATTGTCCTTCATTTGGAGAAAAAGAACTTAAATTTCCTATAAAAACTGAATTGGATGTAATATCAGCATTCACAAAGGGTAGATCTGAAGTATCTGTGGGGTATATTACATTATTTGTTTGTTCATCTATAAATTCTACTCGATCACCTCTTTTCAATTGAGATCTATCGACAGAAGTTTTTAATATAACACCAGTTGGATTTGATCCTCCAATAAAACTATCAATTTCTATTGAAGAACTAGTATTGTAAATCCAAGAATTTGCAAAAATTTCTGTATATGTTTTATTTTGTTCTGGATTTTCAATTAAAGTTCCAATACTCTTAACTCCTAAGATTTGCCCTTCATTAACAGAAATTGAATTTGATTTTTGAACAAAATTTGAAAGGACTCCCGTTAACCTGAGAACAACTTGTTTTGTTACATCCCCATCTTCATAGGAAAAATATGTATCATCTGAAAAAATATTATCTGTGGCAGTAATGGTATCAACAACTCCAGAACATCCTAAAAACTGATTAATACTCTTATCAACATATGCAATAGTATTATTTCCGGAATATACTGTTCCAGCCTGTCCAAATCCAATTGTAGAATCTACAGATATTATAGAAGCACCAATACTGACATTCTCCAAAACTTTTGAGTTGGGAGTAATTATAAAATTACCTTGAACATTACTATTATCACCATACCCAACAAATAACCCTACTTTGTAATATACCTTTTGATCTCTTGTAAATATTTCAACTGAAGATATAGAGGCATTAGTTGTAGGATCTGTTGATTTTGTTAATGTTTGTCCAATTATTTTTGCAGGGTCACCACTAATAGCTTCGGCAATACATATTTCTTTTCTAATAAACCTTGCATCTGATGGTTTTATTAGATATTCCTCAAGATTAATTATTCTTGGAGTTTCTCCAAATAACACATTAAATAATATTCTAAAAGAATCATCAGTACCTTTAGATTCGTAAAATGATCTAGATTCTTTTATAAAGTTTCCAGCATCTAATTCAGGATTAAAAACTCTATTCTCAAATCCAGGGGTATATGTAGATTTTAATTTTTTGTAAAATTCTTTTAAAAATAAAGAACTTAAATTCTGCACTGAGGAATTTGAAGTATGAGAATCAGCAGTTGTATCCGAAAATACTAATTCTTCTGCATTTAGATCATGATGATAACTAGTAATTCCACTAAAACCACGAATACATCCAGTAAAAGTGTTTGTAGTAACTCCAGTGTATGTTATAATTTCATTATCAATCTTTAACAATCCATATTGTTCAGGAAATCCTTTTGTATTAGGAACACTAATTGTGTTATCATCAGATCCGATATCGGAGGATAAAGTTGTAAATCCTACAACTACTTCTGGAGTTAAATTATCTACTTTTAAATATTGATCAAGGTTTTCTGCAATATCAACAGGGCCACCTTGATACTCTTGAGAAATATAATATTGTTTTAAAAACTCTAATGCCTTTGGACTTTCATCCAAAACATATTCCGGTAATTGATTAGAAATTATGTCCTGAATCTTGACTCTAGATTCAATTCCAGTTTGTATCATATTACTCTCTGATTAAACTTCCGTTTGAATAGCTTGATGTGTAAAAATCTCTGTTAAAGACTGTACCTGATATTTCATCTCCAGATGAAATAACATCCTTAATCATATTTATTTTACTTTTTCCAATGTCAAAATTGATATAAAGTTCTTTCAATCCAACAACATCATTTGATTCTGGAAATGCTTGCATCTCTATAATATTATTTGGTCTAACAGTTGATGTGATATTTACTGTCCCTAGATTAATTTCACCTCTAATATAATCAACTGTTCCTACAGACTTTGCAACAACTCTTATAGTTCCATCTGATAAATTCTTGACAATTGAAAGAATACCAGTTTTTTTATCGGCATTTGGTATATCAGTCAAATAAACAATATCACTCTCTCCAGATATTCTAAATCCAGTAGATTTGATATTTCTTCCATCTTCAGAAACATGAAACTGATTTCCAAAACACAATTCATACTGTGCAAATTGATTAAGCAGTGCAAATAAATTTCTTCTTATCGTAACTCTAGTAATATTTGATGTTATGGAAGTATCTGTGCCGTCAATAGTTCGTAATACTTGACTATACCTAATCCTCCCTCCAAATTTATTCAAGTTAGCTGATTCGGAATAATTTGTAAGTGAATTGACTATTTTAGATTTTAAATCTTCAGATGTTGATACCATCGAATCATTATAATAAACAAATGAGTTAATCTCAACATATAAAATTTTAAGATCTACAATTTTTTGATTAATTCCCGATATTGAATATTGCTTAAGTTGTGATAAAATCCTAGATTTATTAAACTCAGATACTAAAAATCCATTTTTAGGTTTAATTGAAATTTGAACTGTCCCAAACTCCGGAGGATCTAATTCTTCACCACCAACAACAGATACAGATTCAGTATCTGGATATATTGTTTTTATAATCGACTCATAATCTCTTCCAGTAACTGCTCTATTCTGTGCAGAATATATTCTTGGAGCAAAATATTTAACAGAATCTATAGATTCAATCTCTCCACCATTCGCAGATGATTGGTTTGTAGTTACAGTAAATGGTTCTGGAGAAATTGTATTGTCATCACTATCAACTACATTTCCAGAAAATGAAAATCTATTCGCACCATTACCTTCTTTTCCACTAGTAATAAGATAATTTACAGTGATTATTTCTCCTGTCTCCAGTTTTCTTCCAATTAAACCATCACCAAATAAAAGTTCGTACTTTTCATCTTGAACTTCTTGTATTAGATAAACAAAAGAAGTTCCTGTAACATTAGTTATATTATTAATTAATTTATATTCTATCCCTAATCCGGATTCCCCTTCTTTCTTTACATATACTTTTATTGTTGAAGTATCAATAAATGAATTATTAAGAATAAAGTTTTGATTTAAGGATGAATCAACTAAAAATTGTTTAGTAAGAAAAGTTCCTTCATAAACATCAATATTTGAAAACGTTGCAAATCTTCCAGTAGTAGGAACACCACCAACATCAAAATTTACAACACCAGCTGGTCTCTGTATGTCTTCTAATATTGAAAATGTATATGAAGTATCGTTTGAATTTCCAACACAAACTAATCCTTTTTTTAATGTTAAAGTTGGTGATGTGGATCCAGTAACATTTGCTGTAAAGGTTATAGATGCCTTTGCAGCACTTCTTGACTTAGGAACATACCCAATATTCCTTGCAAGGGAAACAACGTTCTCACGGAGTGTTGCAGAGTCCAAGAAGGACTCATTCACAACCATGTTTGAGTTGAATGCTGTTATATAAGTATTATATGCTAAAGTATCGATCAATACTGAAAGATTAGAACCCTCAAAGTCAAATCCTGTGAAATCTGAATTTGCACGTAAATAATCTTTGATAGATTCTTTTATTTGATCGAAATCTAAATTGGCGAATTTTGTAAAAGGCATATTACCTTGTTGCCTCTAAAAGGAATGAATATTCTTGTGTTGGAAACTCTTGACCAATAATATCAAATACTACAGTAATATCAAATGCATTACGGTCTGGTCTTGGTAGAACCTCGACTTGTAAATTATTAACCCTTGGTTCAAAATTATTAATGGATATCATAATTTGATCACTGATTACAGAGGCAGTACCGAAATCAACAAACTCAAATAAACTTCCTCTTACATCAGATCCGAATATTGAATTAAAGAATTTTTCGGTAGGTATTGTCTGAACAATATTTCTCACAGATCTACGAATTGCTATCTCGTTTTTGAGAATGGGTAAGTCTTTTGTCACAGGATGGGGCTCAAAAGACAAACTAATGTCCTTAAATGCCCGTGATATCCTCTGAATTGCCATT
>JACKZZ010008174.1_pt1 | contig 21367 bp, 24 predicted proteins | sample 8027871 | NCBI WGS metagenome assembly JACKZZ01 (sample SAMN15724774, study PRJNA655200) | protist metagenome | isolation source: fluorescence activated cell sorting (FACS) single amplified genomes of... | place: USA: West Boothbay Harbor, Gulf of Maine | collected 2000-07-19
CATCCAAATCTTGTTCATTAAAATTAGCTCTGACCTTACCTAGATCTCAATAATATCAACATATCCATCTTGTGCAGCCTCATGAGCAGGAGTGATCCAACTAATTTTGTATGTTAGGATTAGCACCTTGCTTTACAAGTTTTGTAACCTCAACAATATCACCATTACGTACAGCATCTAATAAGCGCCCATCAACTATTTTGCGTTCCAATTCAACCATTTAAAAATAATAACAAATTAACTTTAATAAAAAGTTTATTAAAAACAAACGCATAATTATTATCCAAAGAAAATCAAATTTACTCAAAATCTTTTATTCTGATTTCACCCTGACGGAGAATTTTTATATCGTTGCTACATAAGTCAACTAAAGTAGAAGAAACACCAGACACACCACTATCATAGCCCTCAAAAATAAAATCTATTTTCTGCTTCATAGCATCAGAAATTTCATCAACTGTAGCAGCACTTTTTTCTGACGACAAGTTAACACTAGTACCGACCAGAGGCTTGCCATAAACACGCAAAATATCTAAAGCTATATCATGCAAAGGTATCCTAATAGCTAGCGTCCCATTTGTGGCCATGCTTTCTACAATTCCTACTCCCTCTCTTAGAGGCAAAACATAACTCATTGGACCAGGAGAGTATTTTTTAATAAAGACCTTTGCTGACTCACTAATATCAACATACTCATCAGCCATTTTAATACTAGACATTAAAACAGCAAATGGCTTATCCAAACTTCTTTGCTTTATTTGATATAACTTATTCACTGCATCTTGATTTGTTATATCACAAGCCATAGCATAAACTGTCTCTGTAGGAAAAACCACCACCCCGCCTTTCCTTAAACAATCAACTAATTTATAAAGATTTTGTTTGTAGTCTCTCAACGCCTTTGACCAACTTCGAGCATTCTACGATACAAAAGAACATTGTTAAATAGATCGTCAGCATTCTCTTGATCAGAAATCTTTTGCTCTTCACTATAAAACTTGAACTTCTCTTCTGCATATTTCAAATCCAGCTCTGTAATAACTTTTACATCATCAGCCATAATGCTCAGTTCATTATTCTTAAAATTAGCAAGACCTCCGCAAATAAAACAACGATCTACTACCTTCTCACCATTATATAATATTACTTCTCCTGGTTCTAACTTTGAAACCACACCAATATGATTTTCCTGAACTCCCATCTCCCCTTCATCTCCAGGAAACACAGCCAGATCACATTCTTTTTCAAGAAAAACGTTATAAGGAGTGAGAATTTTTACTCTAATCATCAGTTATTCACTCTTTAGTTTCTTAGCCTTGGCTATAGCTTCATCGATAGTGCCTACCATATAAAATGCCATCTCAGGTAATTCATCATATAAACCATCAACAATACCTTTAAAGCCTTTTATGGTGCCTTCAAGAGAAACTAATTTTCCAGGTACACCTGTAAATACCTCAGCAACATGGAAAGGCTGAGAAAGGAATCTTTGTATCTTTCTGGCTCTATTAACAATTAGTTTATCCTCTTCTGACAATTCATCAATACCAAGAATAGCAATAATATCCTGTAATGACTTATAAGTTTGCAGAACCTTCTGCACATTACGAGCCACTTCATAATGTTCCTCACCCACAACACTAGGACTTAGAATATTAGAGTTACTATCTAAAGGATCTACCGCAGGATAAATACCCAACTCTGCAATCTGCCTACTTAATACAGTAGTTGCATCAAGATGCGAGAATGTAGTTGCTGGCGCAGGATCTGTTAAATCATCTGCGGGCACATAAATAGCCTGTACAGATGTAATAGAACCTTTCTTTGTTGAAGTAATTCTTTCCTGCAAATCACCCATATCTGTTGCTAATGTTGGTTGATAACCCACAGCTGAAGGAATTCTTCCTAGCAGCGCAGAAACTTCTGAACCTGCCTGAGTAAATCTAAAGATATTATCAATAAATAATAAAACATCTTGTCCTTCTTGATCCCTAAAATACTCTGCTTGAGTTAAAGCAGTTAGCGCCACCCTCGATCTTGCTCCAGGAGGCTCGTTCATCTGTCCATATACTAGTACAGCTTTTGACTTTTCAGGATTCTTATCATCAATCACACCAGAGCCCATCATTTCGTGATACAGGTCATTACCTTCACGTGTACGCTCCCCTACACCACCAAATACTGAATAACCACCATGTGCCTTAGCAATATTATTAATTAATTCCATAATCAACACTGTCTTACCTACACCAGCTCCACCAAATAAACCAACTTTTCCTCCTTTAGCATAAGGAGCAAGTAAATCAATTACTTTAATACCAGTGTATAGTACCTTACTCTCTGTATCCTGATCAATAAACTTAGGTGGCGCAGCATGAATAGGTTTTTTTAGCTTTGTTTTAATTGGACCTTTCTCATCTACAGGCTCACCTACCACATTCATAATTCTACCTAACGTCTCTTTACCCACCGGAACCTCGATTGGCTTACCTGTATCAGCAACCTTGGTACCTCTAACCAAACCTTCCGTAGAATCCATCGCAATAGTTCTAACCTGGCTATCACCTATTTGCAATGCCACTTCTAACACTAAAGTCTTGCCGCCAATCGTACACTCTAACGCGTTAAGTATCTTTGGTAACTTACCCTCAAACTTTACATCAACAACAGCCGAAATAACCTGTGTAACTTCTCCTGTTTTAGACATATAATACACTCCTTAATTTGATTTTATTGCTTCAGCACCAGAAAGTATTTCTATTAACTCAGTTGTAACAGCAGCCTGTCTAGTCCTATTATATATAGTATTTAACGTTTTTAACATATCACCAGCATTACGTGTAGCATTATCCATAGAAGACATTCTAGAACCGTGCTCACTTGCCTGGCTTTCCTGAAACATAGCTAATATTTGTGACAACAAAATTTTTGGCACCATCTCATTTACTAACTTTCCAGAACCAGGTAAGCACTCTGTTATGCTTTGATCTTGCTCTTCCTCAATGACATCACCTTCTCTAAATAACGGCACCAACCTCTTTTTAGATATTTCCTGTGACATTGCTGAAATAAAATGATTATAATAAACATAACAATTATCAAAGATATTTTGATGAAATCTATGCGTTAAGTCAGAAGCAAAATGATCCAACTCTTCTTTAGAAGACAACTCTATAGATGATAAAGCAATATCCTTCTCAAGAGGCCTCAATAATTCATATACTTTTTTCCCAACGCATATTATCTCAACTCCAACACCTTCTTGTTGTAAGACATCTATATCTCGCTTGAGCCTTTTAACCAGATTAACATTAAAAGATCCACATAGACCTTTATTAGATCCAAAGACCACTAATAACGTTTGTTTAGAGTCATGCGCCCTTCCAAAAGCAATTGGATACTCACTTTTATCCAATACATTTTTTAACATGGCAACCGTAGCTTTTTCCATAGCATGAAAATATGGCCTACCACCCTCTAATACTTCTTTTGCTTTACGCAACTTTGAAGCAGAAACAAGTTTCATCGCTTGAGTCATTTTGCGCGTTGACTTAATGCTATTCATTCTAATTCTTAAACTCTTTAAACTAGACATTTATTCCTTTATCCAAAATTACTCACGCATTTTTCTAACATGCTTTTTAGAGAAGATTCTATTTCTTTAGTAATAGTCTTTTCCTTCGAAATCTGCGCTAACAAACCATTTTTCTTTTCTTGGTGCAACTCAAGCACTAGTGATTGCTCAAAGCGATGAATGTCTTTAATATCAATTGTATCAAAATAACCATTCACTGCTGCATAAATAATCACAATTTGTTCAGCAACAGGTATCGGGTTATATTGTGATTGTTTTAACAACTCCGTTAGTTTACGACCCTTCATTAACATCTTTCTAGTTGCTTCATCTAAATCTGAACCAAATTGCGCAAACGATTCCATCTCTCTATATTGCGCCAACTCTAGCTTTATACTACCAGCAACTTGTTTCATTGCTTTTAATTGCGCAGCTGAACCAACCCTACTAACAGACAAACCAACATTTACAGCAGGCCTAATCCCTTTAAAGAACAAGTCTGTTTCTAAAAATATTTGTCCATCAGTAATAGAGATAACATTAGTAGGAATATATGCAGACACATCCCCTGCCTGAGTTTCTACTATTGGCAGAGCAGTTAAAGAGCCTCCACCATGAGCTTCTGAAAGTTTTGCAGCTCTCTCTAGTAATCTTGAATGTAGATAAAACACATCCCCAGGAAAGGCTTCTCGCCCGGGAGGACGGCGTAATAATAGTGACATTTCTCTGTATGCTACCGCATGTTTTGACAAATCATCATACACAATCAATGCATGCATACCATTATCTCGGAAAAACTCTCCTATAGCACAACCAGAATATGGGGCAAGAAACTGTAATGGAGCTGGGTTTGAAGCTGAAGACGCCACAATAATGGTATATTCTAAAGCACCTTCTTCAGCTAGTTTTTCTACAATACGCGCAATGGTGGATTCCTTCTGACCTATAGCGACATAAATGCAGTATAATCTATCATGTTCATTCTTAGATTTATTATTTGTACGTTGATTAAGAATAGCATCGATAGCTAAGGCCGTTTTCCCAGTTTGTCTGTCACCAATGATTAACTCCCTTTGACCACGACCTATTGGGATCAGAGCATCAACAGCTTTAATCCCAGTCTGCATTGGCTCACCAACTGACTGACGAGCAATAATACCAGGTGCTTTTACATCAACTCTACGATTCTCTGTAGATTTGATTTTGCCCTTACCATCCATCGGATTACCTAACGGGTCAACAACGCGCCCAAGTAAGTCTTTACCAACAGGAACCTGAACAATCTCTCCTGTTCTTTTAACAGTGTCACCCTCAGAAATACTAGTTTCGTCACCAAATAAAACAATACCAACGCTGTCTTGCTCAAGGTTTAGTGCCATACCCTTGACACCACTCTGAAACTCAACCATTTCGGTGTATTCCACATTGTCCAATCCATAAACCCTAGCGATACCATCACCAACAGACATCACTGTCCCAATTTCTTTAAACTCTGCAGCATTATCAAATCTTTTGATTTTTTGCTCTAGAACCTTAGCTATTTCAGGCAAATCAACTGACATTTTTTTCTCCTAATTACTAATCTACACTTTATCTGCATCTAACTTTATACGACGCAATTTATTAACAAACGAGTTGTCTATAACATAAGAACCAATCTCTATTACAACACCACCCATAATATTCTGATCTACTATATTTTCAATGCTCACTTCTTTTTTTAACACATCATTTAGAAATGATGCAAGCTTATTTCTAGCACTTTTATCTAACTTTGCTACAGATCTTACCTTCACCTCAACAACATTCTCACTCTCCCTGTGTAACCCTGTAAAAGCATGCGCAATCTCAGACAAAAAAGATAACTTATTTTCCATTCTCAACAACTCTAAAAACTTTTTAGTGATATCATGTAATTTACCATGTGATAGCAACACAGATAAAAAATCGTTCTTTTTGCTAATTGGAGCTTGCTTATCAATAGCTACAAACACTGAATGCATCTTACTACACAGCATGCCTAGAGCTTGTATATTACCACTTACAACATCTACTTTTTTAGCACCATTTGCCAAATCAAATAACACCCTTGCATATGAATTTGATACCGCCTTTGCTCTCATAAGACCTACTAAAGTTTTTCATATCATAGCATCTGAGCTAAATGACTTCAAGTAAATTAAAAAACGTCAAGTATATTAAAATAAATCATGCAAAAGCGTATAGTAAAAAAGTCTGATGCCTAACACTACAAACACCATCTTATAAAAACGAATCCTAAAGAAACCTGCAGCTATTGTCAATAAAACACCAATGACAGGCAAAATAGATAATAATAACAACCAAAACAACCTGTGATCGACATATTTAGACAAATGCTTAAATTGCTCGGAATCCTCATAATGATTCACACGCTGCTTCAAAGCATGCAATACACCACCAAAAATGTAATTAACACTCCCTCCAAACACTGCACCAAATGAAGCTACAACAATCATATAAACACGATTATATCCTGGAAAAACTTGCATGGCCTTATATACCATCTCCGTATTCGGCACAAAAGCCAAAGTAGCCATCACACTATCAAAAAACAAAAATAAATATGCCTCTACTGGCGTCATTCTATTCCTGCGTTTGACTATACATATAAAAATCTCGAGAAACCCCTTCTAACACACCATAATTACGCAGAAATCCTTCGCGTTCAAAACCAACTTTTTCTAACACCCTAATTGAAGCCATATTATGAACTGCAACAGTCGCCTGAATCCTCTTTACTTGCATTTTAGAAAATGCAAATCCAACCATTGCATTAACCACAACAGTAGCAAATCCTCTACCCCAATAATCACAATCTATATCGTAACTTATTTCTGTCCTTTTCTGAATCTGATTCCAATAATTAAAGCCACCTGTCCCAATTATTTGTCCACCCTTTAATCCTATAGCCCAATAAACACTACTCCTTAAGCTGTGCAATCTACCCCAATACAACAATTCCTGCCTAGCATTGTTCAAACTATCTGGAACATCTGACTCAGCTAAAAATTTTGTAACTTCTTTATGTGTAATATATTTGTAAAAACTCTCAACATCTTCTTGAACTATCTGACGCATCTCGATCTCACCAAGATCAAAATAAGGAAATATATCAAACACATCTTCTTTAGCCATAATACTCTATCGGATCAGACAAACCATTCTCAGAAAAAGCTTCCTTTCTTACTATACATGCATCACAATGACCGCAACTACGCCCCTGCTTGTCAGGGTCATAACAACTGATTGTTTGCGAATAATCCACCCCCAACTCAATACCTTTTTTTACAATCGCAGCTTTGGATATTAATAAAAATGGAGCGTGTATTTTCATGTGCTGCCCCTCCACTCCTTGCTTTGTACCCAAGTTAATGGCCTTCTCCACAGCTTGCAAATACTCGGGCCTGCAATCCGGGTAATTACTGTAATCAATTACATTTGCACCTATAAAAATGTCACAAGCCCCTATTGACTCTGCAAAAGATGCAGCATAACTTAAAAATATTGTATTACGTCCAGGCACATATGTAACCGGAATAACATTATAATCCAAACTATTATCATAAGAATCCTTGGGAACACTAATGTCGGAAGTTAAAGCAGAACCCTTAATGCAGCCCAAGTCTATATTCACAATACGGTGCTCCTCAACAGACGGCAACCCAGCGACCACTAGTTTAGCCCTTTCAACTTCAACAACATTCCTTTGACCGTAACTAAAACTCAAAATGTGTAAATCAAATCCTTTACTTGCCGCAAAAAATGCTACAGTAGCCGAATCCATACCGCCACTCAGTATAATTACCGCTTTTCTTGTCATAATTACTCTACTCCCATAATTTTATGCATTTGTATAGACAAATTATATTGAGATTTTATGCACAAGTCGATCACATATTGTAAATTTTGACCATTTCTATCCTCATCATACTCATCCATTGGCTGAACATATACAGGAATGTTATATTTACCCTGACCGACTTCCGGCACCATTGCATATTGCTTCCTATGCTTTGACACAACAAACTTCAAACATGAAGACCTTTCTAGTATATCAGGACGCACACTCTTATAACCACACCCCGTATTCTTTGGAGAACAAACTATATCAACCTCACCAGGAATATCTCTAAAAAGAGTGCCATTAGTTTCAATTTGTACCCTGTAGCTACTTTTAACAAGGGCATGACACAACCCCTCTATCGGTTGCCTAAAAGGTTCTCCACCCGTAATAACAATAAGATCTATTTCATCGTCATTTGACAATAGATTTACTTTAGCACAAATATCCTGCAGAGACATTGCACTAAAATCATCAAAATCTGTATCACAAAAATCACACGCTAAATTACAACCACCAAGCCTAATAAAAATTGATTTATGACCAGTATAAGGACCCTCACCCTGAAAAGTTTTAAAAATGCCTACAACATCCAAAAAACCATTAAATTTTAATACAGGCTTTCTAATAACATTCTTACCAAACATTACTTACCTTAGCTTTAAAGTTGCCATTCCAAGCAGAGCAAAAATAATAGCAATAATCCAGAACCTGATTACCACCTGAGACTCACTCCACCCCTTCTTCTCAAAATGATGATGTATCGGTGCCATTAAAAACACTCTCTTCCCTCCTGAAATCTTAAAATAATAAACCTGTATAATAACAGACAAAGCTTCCATTACAAAAACACCACCAATAATTGCTAAAATAAATTCATGTTTTGTAATAACACTAACAATCCCAAGCGCACCTCCTAAAGAAAGGCTGCCAGTATCCCCCATAAAAACCTTAGCAGGATATGCATTATACCACAAAAACCCCAGGCTTGCTCCTGCTAAAGCAGAACAAAACACGCTGATTTCACCAGCACCCGGGACATAATGAATTTTTAAATATTGCGAAAATACGTAGTTACCAACTAAATAGCATATTACAATAAAACAAGTCCCAACTATTGCAATAGGCCCAATAGCTAACCCGTCAAGACCATCAGTCAGATTAACAGCGTTAGAGGCACCAACTATCACTATTATCACAAACACCGGATAAAAATATCCCAAATTAATAATGACATCCTTAAGAAACGGAATAGTAATATGGCTCTTAAATCCTGGCACACTACATTCTTGCACTAAAAAACAAGCAGCCAAACTAACCGCTACTTGTATTACTATTTTTGCTTTTGCACTAACCCCCTTACTACTTCTATGAAGAAGTTTTAAATAATCATCTACAAAGCCTAAAATTGCAAAGCTACCTGTAACAAACAGAACAATCCAAATATAAGGATTAGATAGGTTTGCCCACAATAACGTAGAAACAAACACTGCCAAATGTATCATTAGCCCCCCCATTGTAGGGGTGCCCTTCTTTTTTTCTAAATGCCTACTGGGCCCATCTTCTCTAATAGGTTGGCCAGCAGGATTTATTGCTTGCAACTTTTTTATAATATAAGGACCAGTAACGAGCGCTATAAATAAGGCTGTTAAAGCCGCACAGCCACTTCTAAACGTAATATAACGAAATAGATTTATATATAAACCATCATGAAACACAAATAAATTATACAACATGTAACTTCTCCAAATACTTTACAACTTCATGTAACTTTGTTCCATTTGAACCCTTAATAAGTAAAGCATCTCCATCATTAATCAAGCTCTTTATAGACCCCAACAACTCTTTGTAATCTTCAAAATGACTAAGTTTTACGTGCTCTGGCAATACAGAAAAAAGTTCCTTCATTAAACTTCCAACCGTAATAACCTTATCTATAGTATTAAATTTTATTGGATCTAACAACCCCCTATGTAAATCTTTCTCATTAACACCTAATTCATACATATCTCCCAGTATCGCTACCTTACGCTTTATTGACTTATTTGTGCCACATAAATCTTGAAAAGACTTCAATGAAGAAACTACTGACACTGGACTAGCATTGTAACTTTCATCAACCAACACATAGCTTTTATTATCACAGCTTAAATTAATAACCTCCCCTCGGCCTTTTAGCTGCACTATGTCTTTCAACCCACAAATCGCTTTTTGCAAATCAATAGAAAGTTTCTTGGCTAACAACAAAGCAGACACAATATTAAGCGCTTGATGCTCTCCGCATAGAGGGACTTCAAATTCAATGACCTCTCCAAAAACATTAGCTTTTATAACAGAAAAGCCTTGTTTATTAATGCTATACGACTCTATATAAGCATCACTTTCAACACTAGTACCAAATGTATAAATATTTTTAATGCCTTGTTCTTTAGCACACTCAACTAATAAGTTTGTATACTTATTGTCTTGATTCAACAACACTATACCATCACTATTCATACCATAAAAAATTTCTGCCTTAGCTCTGGCTATATCTGATACCGACTTAAAATTCTCTAAATGAACACCAAAAATATTAGTAATAATTACTATATCAGGCTTTACAAGCCTAGTAATTTTTGTCATTTCCCCGCTATGACTCATCCCCATTTCATAAATGCTATACTCAACATCAATAGGCATTGACGCCACAGCAAATGGAATACCTATTTGACCATTAAAATTCCCAGACGTACAAAAAACTTCGCCTATGTTTTTTAACATTCGATATATAGTTTCTTTGGTACTCGTTTTTCCTACGCTACCTGTAATCCCTACTACCTTTGATTTTGTACGATTTCGATTAAACGATGCCATACCTTTTACTGCATCAAATGTATTTTTTACCTTAACTACTCGGTCTCTTTTTTCTGAATTTCTTGGTATGTGATCAACTATTACAGCACCTCCTTTAGATAAAACATCATTAACATAATAATGCCCATCAGTTCTTGCACCCTTTAATGCTACAAAGATATCATCCCGCTCTACTTTTCTACTATCAAAAACAATATGATTACCAAGGCACTTGCCATAGATCCTTCCATCTACTGACTTGCTTATAGAGTGATTATCCCAAAGATACTTTTTTGTCATTTTACATCTAAAATTAATCAAATATTAATTGATCACAATTAATAAAATAAGAATATTATATAAATATTAATTGTAAAATGTTTACTACCATAATACAAAATATAAAAGATTACCTCTTGAAATATTTAAGAATTATACAAAAACCTGTTCTTCAAAAGTTAGTCTCAAAAGCAAATGTAACAATTTCAAGAACAGCAAGATTTCACCCCCACCTGCACTATTACTCATCAAACATTTACACCTTGTTGGCACTTACCCACATACATCAAAAGCAACACAAAAAAGCTCTGGAATACTGCAACTTAGCTATATTTCATGACCCACAATATACCCTTGCTCATGACATTAAAAATATAATATCACAAAATGTAAAGCTAACTAAATTACAACTACAAAAAAAATGCAAAGAAAGCATCCTCCTAAAAAGGCTAATTAGCGAATTTGATCATATTCTAATCTATAACAACAGTTACACAAAAACAGAATACAGCAATGCCAACACACTTTTCCATAAGAACAAACTGAACAAAGCAATAAATACATTAAAAAATTATGTGAAAGAAAATCAAAATAATGGTTCAGCACTATGTGATCTTGGCAGAATGCTTACCCATGCACAACAATACAAAGCAGCTGAAAAAGCACTAAAAAAAAGCACTGAGATCTCAAACAATAATTTTATTGCATACTTGTGGCTTGGCACATGCAACATCTTTTTATACAAATTAAACGAAGCCAACACACATCTTGTAAAAGCCATTAATCTTTTAAACAAACAACACGAATACTATCATAAAAACTTTTCTAAACAGCTCTACACAAGAGGATTATTACACCATAAACTAGAGGAAACAGATTTAGCATTAAACGACTTAAACAGATCATTGGACCTTCACCGTAGCAACCTAGACGCCCTACTGTTACGCTCAAAAATACTATTTTCAATAACCAATTACACCGATGCTATTTTAGATATAGAAAAGATAGAAAAGAACTTCCCTCATAACAAGACAGCACAAAAAATCAAAAAAAATATCAGGTCAACTCATAAAGACTTACAGAACCTTATCTAAAAAGACCTGGGCCCTTTTCGTGCTAGGCTTATGAAAAAATTTCTTTGGTGCAGCATCTTCAATAATAGAACCACCATCAAAAAATAAAATTCTATCCGAGGATTCTTTTGCAAAATTCATCTCATGCGTCACAATAATCATTGTAATACCCGTATGAGTCAAGGAACGTATTACTTCTAACACCTCCTTTACCATCTCTGGATCCAAAGAAGATGTAGGCTCGTCAAACAACAAAACCTCTGGTTCCATTGCCATAGCACGTGCTATAGCTACACGCTGCTTCTGACCGCCTGATAAATTATTAGGATAAGCTTTGCCAATCTTTTCTAAATGCACCAAACGCAATAATTTTTTTGCATTTTTCAATGCCACATCTTTACTCTGATTTAATATTTTCATAGGCGCAAACATTATGTTTTCTAGTACCGTCATATGAGGAAAAAGATTAAAATCCTGAAATACCATCCCCATTTTTTTACGCATTTCATTTAGGTTGGAATGATTAATAGCCTTTTTATCTACAAGCACTTCACCAGAAGTCGGCTCTTCCATATAATTTATACAACGCAAAAATGTAGATTTTCCGCTGCCTGATGGCCCAATAATAGATACAGTTTTCCCCTTCTGAAAGCTAATATTCACCCTCTTCAATACAAGCTGGTCACCAAAACTTTTACATAAGTTTTTTATTTCTATCATTGTACCTTTAATTTTACTTCAAGATATTTTGCAATAGCTGCAAAAAAGACCACTAAAATATAATAACATAACGCCGCAACCATCATAGGCGTCAAATAATCATAAGTTTCCGCAGAAATAATTTGTGCACGACGCATTATATCCATACCACCAATCACAGAAATTATTGCAGTCTCTTTTAATAAATTTATTACCTCATTTACTAATGAAGGCAAAGTATGCCTAATAGCTTGAGGTAAAATAATATCTTTCATCATCAAAGAGTACGGGACACCTAAAGCCATAGCGCCCTCAAACTGCCCCCGAGGTATTGCCTGAATCCCTCCTCTAATATGCTCAGAAACATATGCAGCCGAATTCATTGAAAATGCTAAAATCCCAGCCTGAAAAACTGATATGTCAAATGCAAAAACACTAGGTATTACAAAATATACTATGCTCAACTGCACTAATAAAGGAGTGCCCCTAAAAACCGATATATATACTTTGGCTAAAAGACTAAAAAAATTTAACTTACTAAGTCTTGCCAAAGACAAAACCACTCCTAAACACAAACCAACGATGACAGACAAAATCGTATACTCTAAGGTCGTAACAATACCCTGCAAAATATAAAGCGTCCTATCTAAATCTATTGAGAAATTCATACTCCTAAAACAACCACCTTTCTTTTAAACTATCTAATTCCCCCGAATCCCTCAGTGAAATCAGCACCTCATTAAACTGGTCAAGTAACTCCGACCCCTTTGGAAAAGCAATGGCATATCCCTGACCACCACTAGGAAATAAAGTATAATCCATATCGCTATGACGGTTCACATAAATCTTTGCCTGAGCTTCTTCTAAAAATACACCGTCTAATCTGCCAAGCTTTAGCTCTTGCACAGCTGCAGAGCTTCGCACCAACGGTACTATAGTTAGATTGCTAAACTTATCTAATTCACGTTGTCTTTTCAAAAAAGACTCCATCGTAGATCCCAAAGAAACTCCAATAACTCTACTATCAATATCTCTATAACTTTTTATTGGCTTATCACGACGATATAACATTGCAAATTGTGGAGTATAGTACTGTATAGAAAAATCCACCTTTCCCTTTCTCTCAGGCGTTACAGTAAGCCCAGACATCACAAAATCTACTTTCGAAGTACGCAACGCAGGAATAAGGTCATTCAAATCCATATTCTTAATATACACAGTATAACCTAGTTTCTTTGCAATGATCTGAGCAAGGTCGATATCAAACCCCCTAACCTTTTTATCTTTAATAAATTCAAACGGAGGAAAATCTGCCATAGTTCCCATAATTAAAGTTTTTTTGATCAATTTATTTTCAGTAATATCTTCGTCTCCACAACTAAACAAAAAAACACTAGAAACCAAAAGCAAAAAAACTCCTAATATCCTACGCATAATAGCCTCCCCCTGTAACATTTCACACAAAGACTAAATAAATTAACCATTATTTGCAACAAAAAAATCAGAGACCAGAAATAAGGATCCTGTTATTAAAATACGAACCTTGGTTTTAGTATATTTTTTTACAAGAAATTGAATACTTTCCTTAACGCTTTCATTCTCAAATGCCTTCACACCTATTTCCTTAACTGCCCTAGCAATAGCAGAAGCAGAATAACTCATTGGCTCTGAATATACTGGCACACCTACTATGCAATCTAGATCTCCTTTAAAATAACTAATAAACTTCTTAATATCACGATTTTTTGTCATGCCTAGAATCATTATATTAACATAACCCCTATCTTGGTCTTTTAACCATGAAGACAGCGCACAGGCCCCGCCCTCATTATGAGCACCATCTACCCATAATTGCCAATCTCCCGGCATAGCCTTGACCAAAGATCCATGCTCTATAAGCTGCAACCTTCCTTTCCACGAAGCTTTTCTAATCCCGTTCATTATATTGTTATGAGTAATTTTTATACCAGATAAACAGCTTACCGCTGCAATAGCAGTTGAAGCATTAATAAATTGATGATATCCAGACAAAGATGGTATTCCTAAACTTAACTCCATGCAATCCGATTGGTAGACAAAGCCACCCTTCTTTATTTTACAACCAAAATCATACTCATAACGAAACAGAGGAGAATTTTGCTTTTCTGCATATTGCTCTATTACATTATGTACTTCTGGTGTTTGCATGCTAACTACACAAGGTATACCACTCTTTATAATACAAGCCTTCTCATATGCAATTTTTCTTACATCATTACCCAGAATAGCCATATGATCTAAAGATATAGGAGTAATCACAGATAACAGAGGATTGGAAACAATATTTGTAGCATCCAATCGTCCACCTAAGCCTGTCTCTAACAATACAACATCCGCCTTCGTTCTAGAAAATGCAAGAAAAGCTGCAGCCGTCGTTCCCTCAAAAAACGATACATCTATTTTATTAGTTTCACTAATAATACGACATTCTTCTAATAAAGACTCCAAATTCCTATCATCTATCTCTTGACCACATAACCTAATGCGTTCATTGTAACGCAACAAATGAGGTGAAGTATATATGTGAACTTTCAACCCAGCTGATTCAAGAATAGCTTGCACAAAAGAGATAGTAGATCCTTTCCCATTAGTACCAGCAAAATGAATCACGGGAGGCATAACTCTCTCAGGGTTACCCAACGCATCTAACATCTTAGATATCCTAGTTAACCCCTCTTTTATTACGACCTCTCCTACACGTGGCCAATGAGGCAACCAAACCATATTATCCTCCTAATTATTATATAGAATATCAAGGATATTCAATATCCTAAGGGTCTCCTGAAAGTTATGCACCCTAATATAATCTACTTTCTTATGTACAAGATATGAAGTTACAGCATGCGTTTCTGGATCGCGCTTAGATGCAAGCGGCTCTCCAGAAGCAGATAGAAAAGATTTTCGTGAATAACCTAACAAAATTTTAATACCACTCACATCTACCTGATCTATTTCTTTTATAACATCAAAAGACTGTTTAGGACTTAAGCCAAAACATAGACCAGGGTCAAAAACAAGCTGACTTTTACCAATACCCCTTGAAGTATACAAAACTATTTTTTGATGAACCCATTCTTGGAAAAAGTTTTTTAGATCAGTGTTGCTTGGTAAAAACTTAGTCTTATCAACAGGAACTGATGTACTAAAATAAAAGCAATATTGCTTTTTATAATCCCGCACAAGATCTAGTACTCTAATATCACTCCCGCACTCAACATCATTAATCAAATCTATGTAATCTATAAAGTACTTCAAGGTGTCGAAATGTCGACTATCTAAACTAATTTTTATATTGGTACCCACTACTAATTCTTTTACATATGGCAATACCATCTCTAATCTCACCATCTCCTCTTTAGATGTAATAGCTTTTGCACCTGGCCTTGTGGATTCCGCACCAACATCTATAATATCAACGCCAGATGACACCATCCCATCAACCGTTTTCTTCACTTGGTCCATTGCAAAGTTTTTACCGCCATCAGAAAATGAGTCAGGTGTGATATTAAGAATAGCCATAATCTTTGGTCGCTTATAACCCATATTTCTCCGCAACTATATTAGCAACTGATATATTTTGATACTTCCCCTCTCCAGTATAAAGCCAGTTTGGCGCAACATCTTTGAGAGGCAACAAAACAAAATCACGCTCCAGCATACCAATATGAGGAACACTACATTCGTGATTTTGAATCTGAACCTTGCCATAAAGCAAAATATCTATATCTATTTCACGAGGCGCCCATCTCTTGCCCTCTTTTCTGCCTAGAGATTTTTCAATATGTTTTACTGAGCGCAATAATTCACTTAACGTAAGCTTAGTATCACCAATCACAACACAATTTATAAAATCACGATCCCAATCAGGAGGTGAACCCTTCAATAATAATGCAGCATTTTCAAAAAAAGTAGAGCACTCGATACTTGAAATAACAGTTAGAACCGACAACTCTTTTATAGCACGAAATAAAAAGTTCTTTCTATCGCCTTTATTACTCCCCAAAGACAACGCCACCTTCATATACTACCTATGAATTCTATATATCTACAATTAGCATGAGCATCATGGCCTTCCACAATATTCTTACACCTCTTCTGCACACACACATTTATCTTAGCTCCTGAAGGCAAATTTAGCTTTATAATTTTATAAACCTCATAACAAATATACTCCAAAAGACGTGCTTCTTTTTTATGAAATTTATCAAATATAGATTTCGCTATTTTTTGATAACACACATAATCATTAGCATTATCATCAACCATACATTTTTGTGTGCATGTATTCTGGAACTCAAAGCTTATATCCACATGCTGTAATTTCACTCTCTCTTCTTCAGTAACACCCAAGTAACTGCTAACCTTAACTTCTAAACCTGTACAAAACATTTTGACTATTATTTTGAATTACCAACAAAATCATTATTAAAAAATCATACAACTAATATGCAACCCTTTATAAAAGAAGCATATTTTTCCTTGCATTTAAGAAATCTTAAGCTTTTTTTATCCTCACACTTGTTTTTTGTCACATCGATACTTATGTTATATCAATATAATGTGATAGTTAACTTTTAACCATTAGTTAATACACTATTGTTATACTTATTTGAAATAGATTGTATATAGGAAAAATGAACTCAATTACAGCAACCCAAAACACACAAAATAACCCTCTTATACAGGGCATTAAAGATTGTAAAAAAGCTTTTATTATAACATTCTTTTTTGCATTTGGGGTGAATGTACTAAACCTTATCACACCTTTGTATTCTCTCCAGGTACTAGATAGAGTAATAGGTAGTCATAACTCTTATACATTGTTAATGTTGTCTATAATCATTCTATTTGTATATATATCACATATGCTACTTCAAGTGTCGAGGTCTTTTGTTTTGATAAAAATAGGTGAATGGCTTGATTCTAGAATTACTCCCGCATTATTTTCTCATGCGGTCGTGAGTGCATCTTTAAGACCATCTATGGGGGGAAGCCAAATAATACGTGAATTTAATACAATCAAAAGCTTTCTAACAAGTATCGGAATAAACAGCCTATTTGATGCACCATGGTCAGTCATCTATATTCTTGTAATCTTCATGATACATCCGTATCTAGGATGGCTTACTATCTTTGGAGCTTTACTTATGCTTTTCATGGCATTTGTGAATGCATACGCGATCAACTCAACATTAGGTTCGTCTACAGACTACAATCTCAAGGGCCTGCATATGGCTGAAATTGCCACACGAAATGCAGAATCTGTACAGGCAATGGGCATGATGTCAGCTGTGAGTAATAGATGGAAACGCATGAATAAAAAAGCACTAGATGCGCAATCTGTAGCAAGTTATAGAAGTGGTCTTATCACTAATTTCACAAGATTCCTTAGAGCAATTATAGCAATGGCTGTTACGGGCATAGCAGCATGGATTATTATTTCTACACACCCACCCGAAATGACTGTAGGTGCCATGATCGCAACATCAATTATGGTAAGTAGAGCACTTGCACCATTTGATCAAGCAGTTGAAGTATGGAAACAAATTAGTAGCGCATTAAAATCATACAAAAAAATCAATGCATCTTTTGCGCATGACGCTCAAAGAATAGAAGGAATGTCAATACCCAATCCAAAAGGGAGACTATCTGTAGAAAATGTATTCTTTGCACATCCACCATCACCAGGAGAGCAGCCTAAATACACACTAAAAGGCATCAATTTTACTTTAGAACCGGGAAAATCACTAGCGATCATTGGACCAAGTGCAGCAGGAAAATCAACTTTAGCCAGACTTCTAATTGGCGTTTGGAAACCAACTTCAGGCGATGTACGCCTAGATGATGCTAATGTTTACACGTGGAACAGAGAAGATTTTGGTAAGCATTCAGGGTATCTTCCACAAGGAGTTGAGCTATTTAGTGGCACAATCAAAGATAATATTGCTAGAATGCAAGACAACCCAGATCCAAAGCTTATTGTCGAGGCAGCAAAGTTAGCTGGAGCGCACGAAATGATTTCAAGAATGTCTAAAGGATATGAAACAGACATAGGAATTGCTGGGGCATCCCTGTCAGGCGGACAGAGACAGAGAGTTGGATTAGCACGAGCATTTTATGGCAACCCAAAACTTGTTGTACTAGACGAGCCAAATGCAAGCCTAGACGACAAAGGAGAACAAGCATTAGTAGATGCAATCAAAAATACTAAAGACAGAGGAATTTCGACAATCCTAATATCACATAGACCATCAATACTATCATTCGTAGATATGATAATGATTGTACAAGAAGGAATGCTTGTGGCCTATGGCCCAAAAGAAGAAGTTTTGGCAAAACTGCAAAACCAAGCAAAACAACTTCATGAAAAAAAAGAGAAATAAAATAAATTATTACTATGACTAAAACACCAAAAAATAAAACTACAACAACTACAAACGAAAAACAAAAAGACAAAGATAGTCAAAAAAGTAATAACTTAAAATATCAATACTCTATAAACTTAAGCACTGCAAACCCAACTCCAAAAGAAACAAAAACAACGCCAGAAGTAACAAAAAACATAAAAACCGAAGAACCTTCTCAGACAAAAGAACTATTAAGTAAAATTGCTACTACAAAAATACCAGCAGAAAGTACTGTTAAAAGTAGCATTAATCTTTCTCAGTCACAGCCAAATAAACCAGTCACATTAAAAGAAAAAGCAAAAACAGCGCTAAAACATGCATCAAAACATGGCGGCACTAGTTTAGCAAATAAGCTACTCAATACTGGAGATAAACTTATCTCTTTTATCACTTTAAAATATGATAAAAAATCTGATAATGTGGTCACAAAAGCAAGATCTCCAATTATGTTTGGTATATGGGTTGTAATCATAACCTTTGTTATTGGAGGAATATGGTCTGGTTTCGCACCACTTGATAGCTCTGCAGGTGCACAAGGCTTTGTTGTTGTAGCCTCAAAAAAACAAATCATTCAACATAGAGAAGGTGGAATTATCGAAGCAATTTACGTTAAAGAAGGTGAACACGTAACCGCAAACCAGCCACTTCTAAAACTAAGTGACAAAAATGTAAAAGCACAACTAGAATCTGCTAAAGCACAAAAAGAATCTCTGTCCAAACAGCTGTCTCTTAACCAATCACAGCTCGATTCCATGAACACCTTATATGAAAAAGGCTTTGTTCAGAAGCAAAAATTAATAGACCTGCAATCACAAGAAGCACAAATCGTAGGCAGGCTTAGTGAAGTAGAATCTAACATCTCAATACATGAAGAAAACATGAATAGGATTATTATCAAATCACCTGTTTCAGGTACAGTTAACCAACTACAGGTGCACACTATAGGAGGCACTGTAAGCCCTGGCATGATCCTAATGACAATCACACCAAAAGAGGACGACCTTATTGTGGAAGCATATTTGCCACCTCAAGAAATAGACTCTGTATATGTAGGCCTAACTGCAAGGGTACGCATTCATGCATTTAAAAGCAGAACAACTGCTCCACTAGACGGGATAGTTACCTTTATATCATCAGACGTTATAGAGCCCCCACAACATCATATGCAAGAAAGCCCTCTATTTCAGAGAGGAACTTTGTTTTATAAGGTTAAAATCTCAATTGACAAAACGCAGCTAAGAAAAATATCAAGATACAGAGACTTAGAGCTATATCCAGGAATGATGGCAGATATCATGATTGTAACTGGTGAAAGAACACTACTACAATATCTATTAGATCCAGTAACAAATACATTCTGGCACGCATTCATCGAGAAGTAAGGAAAAAAGAGCGAAGACACAATATAAAAATCTTCGCTCTGCTACACTAATAAGCACACAAATTGTAGCTTAGATTTTTTAGTTACAAATCATTATTTGATAAGACTGTATTTGTACCAAGTGCTAACATGTCACTTGCAGATAACGTAAATTGCTCTAAAGCTATGTTCTCTTTTAAATGATCTAAATTTGCTGTGCCCGTAATTGGCACTATGCCAAGTTGAGATTCATAACGATAAATTACTTGTTTTGCTGAAACATTAAGATTTCTAGCAATATTCTCTACTATTTCTACTTTATCTTCAGCAACTTTATTATTAAAACTTTGAAATTGAATATTGTGCTGTAGACAAAATTGCACAATCTGATCTTGCTCTATATGTTGCCGAATATTGAATTCAGACACTGAATGCTTTCCATTCCAATCTCCTAAATCCAACCTCCCAACTCCATAAAAATTTTGTAACACCATTGGTTTTACATCAGATTTAAGATATAATTCAGAAATTTGGTCATATCCAAAATTGCTAACACCAATAGATTTGACCAATCCATCTTTATAAAACTCTTCGAATACAGCCCAAGCTTTTAAATCAATTGGGTGAAGTGTATTTGATTTTTGCTGGTATGGGCTGTGTAAAATATATGAATCAATGTTAGTACCAAGACGTGCTTTGGATTCATTAAATTTTACTATAATAAGCCCCCTAATACTTTCTTCAGTCACTTCTATCTCAGACCATTTTCCAGGAAATGTATATTTTGTCTGAATCCAAAAACTATCACGAGCAAAACCCTCGTTTTTTAGTTGCTGTATTGCCTCAGCTAACCGCTCTTCATCAGGAATAATTTTACCATCTATATATTCACCATAGGTATTTGCTGTATCAATCGACGTATATCCAAACCTTACTGCTTGCACAACCAAAAATGATATATTGATACCTTTTGACATAGTGCCATACATTATAGGAACCTTTATTTGAACCACAATCCTCCAAAAAGTAACTTAATTTTTATTAATGTTTATACAATGATTTTGTAAGAAGTTCAACGTATCACTTCTTTAATCCTTTATGGTCTTATAGAAATAATAGATACAATGGTAGATTCAAAGAATTAAACAAAAGAAACTAGTTTTCATCTTCAACTACTTCACTATGACCAGCTATATAATTGTCAAAGAAAATCTTTAC
>JACKZZ010017853.1_pt1 | contig 21354 bp, 10 predicted proteins | sample 8027871 | NCBI WGS metagenome assembly JACKZZ01 (sample SAMN15724774, study PRJNA655200) | protist metagenome | isolation source: fluorescence activated cell sorting (FACS) single amplified genomes of... | place: USA: West Boothbay Harbor, Gulf of Maine | collected 2000-07-19
AAGTGATGATGATAATTTAAATCAAAATAATCATAAATATCGACCAAAGTCAGCACATGAGATAATGTTGAAATTGAATGAAGAAGCTGCGAGAATACTGCTTGAGGAAGAAGAATCGGAAAGTATAAAAAATAGCAATAGCAAAGTTAATTTTAAAGAAAACAATACTACTTTTAACAACAGTAACAACAATAATCATAGCAACAGCAACAGTAATGAAATTACCTTAGTTGATCGCAGTCATATAGTTATTCACGATACTAATGGGAAAACAATCAGTGAAGCTAATCCAATTGAAGAATTGCAATTTTTTGAAAAGGGTACATTAGGATATTTAAAAGCGCAAAAACGTGCAGAAAAGGCAGCAAAAGCAGTAGCAACAGGAACAGCAACAGCAACAACTGCTAATACTAAGACTAATACGTCTACTACTACTAATAGTGATTCTAAAACTAAATCTATTGAAACAAAGAATACATTATTTGAGGATCCTTTGCGTCCAAGATTACTACAAGGAGAAATATTAGTAAATAAATGTTTTGGGTGTTCATTTGCATCATGTACAGCTGATGATATACAAGTAATGGATACAAATGAAACAAGATATGGTAATATATATTTAACAAATTTTCGTTTAATATTTGTTGCAAATGAAAGTTATTATGAAGACATCGATGCATCGCCGATATTAACAAATAGAATACATTTACCATTAGGATTTATATTTCGTATTGATAAATTAGATGAAGAGGATACATATCATAGATTTCAAATAAGCATTTTATGTAAAGATCATCGTTCAATTTATTTTAATTTTCCTATTAACAAGGATCCTAATTATAGTAAATTATTTGCTGATGCTATTGAACGCTATTCATTTACAGATAAACATGATTTATTATTTGCATTTGCACAACATCAAATGAATGATAGTAATACAGATAATGTTTTAACTAATGCATATGTTGAATATAATGGATGGAATGTATTTAGTCATGAAAATGAATATAGACGTCTTGGTTTACTATTACCATTACCAGAGAAATCAAACTCAAATTCAACAAATGGAGATTTTTCATCATTAACAGATGATAGCAATAACGATAACGATAATGATAATGATGATGATGGTGATGATGGTGATATTTTATGTAGTAATAACGGTAATATATCTGAAGAAGATGAAAGAGATGATCCATGGAAATTGTGGGATAATAGTAGTTTTAATTTAGTAGATACATATCCATCAAAGTTTATTGTACCATCAGCTATGTCTAATGATGAAATTATATCAGCAGCTTCATATCGTTCTAGAAATAGATTGCCAGCAGTAACATGGCGTGCACGAAATGGCGCTGTATTATCAAGATCATCACAACCAATGTCAGGTATTACAGCAAATCGCTCATTATCAGATAAATTACTTTTAAATTTACTTAGAACAAAAGGTACATTAAATGCAATAGAAGAATCAAATAATCCTTCTAAATTTTATATATTAGATTGTAGGAGTAAACTAGCTGCTAATGCTAATGCAGCCTTAGGTAAAGGTGTTGAAAATGACAAGAATTTTGTTAATACAAGATTAGAATTTTGTAATATTGGTAATATTCATACAATGAGAGAAAGTTATCAATTATTAACTAAACTTATTAGCCCTGGTTTACCAAGAGAAAGAACTATTATGGAAAGTACTGGAAAGATGATGAATGCTATCCGTAAAGGTTTTGGTTGGACTGGTTTAGTTGCTAGTGGCAATAATAATAATAATAATAACAATAATAAAAACAATAACAATAACAATGATAATAATAACAGTAGTAGTGATCAACATTCAAAGCAATCATTTGAATCTACTGATAGTGTAGAAGATACGGCAAATATGATTTCAAAAGAAATGAGTATTGCATCAGATTTATCACAGCAGAGGCATTATTATAATATGGAATGGGATAATGTTTCACATACTACTGGTTGGACATCACATGTAAGAATAGTATTGTCATCAGCAATAATGACAGCAGAAAAATTATATAAAGAAGAAAGTTCAGTTTTAATACATTGTTCAGATGGCTGGGATCGTACATCACAAGTATGTGCAGCAGCGCAAATATTATTAGATCCATATTATCGTACATTAGAAGGTTTTTTTGTATTAATTGAAAAGGATTGGACTGGTTTTGGTCATAAATTTCATGATCGTTTAGGTACAGGTTACAATCCAAAAAAAGGTCATGTTAAAGAAGGTGATGAAATATCACCTGTATTTTTACAATGGTTAGAGGTTATATGGAATTTAACTCAACAATTTCCTAATTCATTTGAATTTAATGATACTTTTTTATTATTCTTAGCAGATAGTTTATATTCTTGTATATCTGGAACATTTTTAGGTAATTGTGAAAAAGATAGAAGAATTAATTTAAATTGTTATACAAAAACTTATAGTTTATGGACATATGTTTATGCAGAAAAAGAAATTTTTATAAATCGTGAATATGATTCATATGAATATCCTTTATGGCCCGAACCAAGAAAAATTAAATTATGGGAAAAATATCATATGAGACATTATAATAAATTTCATCCAAAAACATTTACTAGAAAACGTTGGATTAATTATAATTGGGGATGTAGTTTACAAGATATGAACGAATATGATCCAAAAACTCATGCTAGATTATCAAGTAGGCCAAAATCAGTCAAAAATTTTGATGAAATATTTTAATTGATTTCTTGAATGATTTGAATAGATGATTGGAATAAGATTGTAAGATAAGACACAATCATGACATAACAATAAATGATGTTGATAAATGTATATTATATTTTTACTTTTAAACATTAAAAATTTAAAAGAATCGTGACTTATATTTTAACTTATCTACATTTGTCTAACTTTAAATTTTAATATGTGCAGCCGTCAGGTATCAGGTAGTGTGGTGAATTTAAAACAAATCCTGAATGCTATTTACACAATAAGAAACAAAATATTTACATTTTACTCCTTCCTATCTCATATAACTTTACTTAACCTTATAAATTCTAATTCTATGAACTTTTCAGTTCAATAAATAGAATTTATTTTATAATAAAAATCTTCCTGTGTCTGCGACTGTGACAGTGACTGATATTAATTACTGCATGAATTACAAATGGAAGCACCTGGTCCACTGAAGTCTCCATTAGGACAAGCACTGCACGAACTTGCACCAGCAAGACTATATGTACCAGTAAGACACATTTTACATGAATCTATACCTATAGCTGGATAAGAATAAAAACCAGCAGGACATATTGAACATACAGTTGCACCAGTATTTGGACCTGATGTATAACCTGGTTGACAAATTGTACATTGAGAAGATCCTGCTATTGACCATGTTCCATGATAGCATGCTAAACAAGATTCTTGTCCAATAAATGGCATATAAAATCCTGCAGGACATTGTTTACAAATATTTGTATTAGCAATTTTATAATATCCTTCACTACATATTGAACAATACGGTGGGTTACTTATTGCACTTCCACCGTATCCAACAGCGCAAACACTACATACACTTGCATCTGTGCCAATAGTACCAGCAGTTGCAGTGCTATAACCTGTACTACATGCAGAGCAACCTGTATTTGTACCACTAGAATTACCAGTAGAAGAGTAATATCCTACTGCACATACACTACATACACTTGCATCTGTGCCGATAGTACCAGCACCAGGAGTTGTATAACCTGGATCACATGCAGTGCATCCTGTATTTGTACCACTAGAATTACCAGTAGAAGAGTAATATCCTACTGCACAAACACTACATACACTTGCATCTGTACCAATAGTACCAGTAGTAGGAGTTGTGTAGCCAGCATTACAACTACTGCATGCACCACTGCTATCATCACCTGTAGCTGAGTACTTACCTACTTCACACAAAGAACATGAAGCTACTGGGTTGTTTGTAACGGAGCCAGTGTAGGTCACTGTAGGTGGAAGTGACAGGGAATTCACACCACTAGAATCAAAAGCAGAGCTATCAATGGTCATGGTACTCATACAACTGATAGCGACAGTGGCTAACTTAGAACAACCATAGAAAGCTTGGTACTCTATTAATTTTACTGTTGATGGCACCGTAATAGCTGTAAGAGCAGTAGCTGTATTAAAAGCACCATAACCGATAGTTTCCAACACGCTATTACTGGGGAACGTTACAGTGGCTAACTTAAAACAATCTTGGAAAGCACCATGATCTATCAATTTCACTGTTGATGGCACTGCAAAAGTTGTAAGAGCAGTATTCTTAAAAGCATCAGAACCGATAGTTTCCAACACACTATCACTCGCAAATGCAACGGTCTTTAAAGTAGAACATTCTTTGAATGCATCATTTGCAATACTTGTTTGTATAGCAGGAATCACTACGTTACCATTTGCATCTGGTGTGATTGCGCAACCACCGAGAACAGTTTCTAAATTACAAATCAGCAGCAGCAACAAAACAAAATACATTTTACCACTACAACTGTCAATCATTTGGAGTGTCGAGGGCGTTTTGTCGATCTAAATATCTAAATGTGAGTCCGAATCAAGTCAACCAATCCCTCTCAATTGCTCGTGATCTGTGATGAACAATGAATTCATGAACAATGTCCCCCCGCCTTCTGTCTTCTTGACCTTTTGTTGATAACCTGTATAACCAAATGGAGATCGAAAAGCTTGTTGAATATGCAAATGCAAATAGTTGTGCTTATATAAACCTTGAGACTCTTTGCATTTGTTATCCAGGGCGTGTGAGTGGTAGTTCAATCTTGGAATCAGCATTAGATTTTCTCTGTGAATTAGCAACTAAAGAAGGTTTTGATGTACGTGAAGAGTATGTGAATAATGTTCCAAACTGGGTTCGTGGAGATAGTGATGCTGAAAAATTAATTGTGGATATTGATGCAACAGATTGCTGGCCAATCCCGAATCCTTTACAGAGAGTATTTCGTATTATGGCTAATGGAATGTCTCCAGGAACTTCTACATCAGGAATATCAGGTAAAATTATTACAGTAGAATCTATTGCTGCATTAAATGCACTTGATCCAGAGGTTGTCAAAGGGAATATAGTTCTTTTAGATTATCAAACTTATACAACTTATGGTGATCTAAGTAGTGATGTAAGAGGATCTGGTGCCATATATGCTTCAAAATTAGGTGCATCTGCATATTTGAATCGTAGTATTACACCCGATAATAGTACAAGTGGTTTACACACTGGAACTATATGGGATTTTCCTGAAGGAATTAAACCAATACCAACCGCAGCATGTACAATTGAAGATGCAGAATTGCTTACACGTCTTATTAAACGTGGATATAAATTAAATGGGAATATAACTTTACCTTGTAAAAGGTATGAAGATAAAACATCAAGAAATATTATATTTGAAATCCCAGGTTGTGGATCAAATGGAAATGCAGATGAAATTGTATTGATAGGAGGTCATACTGACTCATGGGAATGTCATCATTTAAGTTGTCAAGGTGCCCACGATGATGGTCAAGGAGTGATGGTATGTTTAGAAGCATTGAAAATGATCAAGGATTCAGGTATTATACCATCACGTACAATAAGATGTGTACTATTTGTTGATGAAGAATGTCGACAAAGTGGTGCAAAAGCTTATTTAGAACAATGTAAAGATGTTGAAAAAATTGTATGTGCTATGGAAACAGATCTTGGTGCTGGTCCTGTAATTGGCTTTGGTTTTACAGGTGGTGAAGGTGGTGCAAAAATTGTTAATGAAATTTTAAAACCAATGGAATATATAAATAAATTTAAATCAAATATAAAGGATTCTAAAACTGGTAAAAATATTTGTAATGATAATGATTGTGTTAATAGAGTAGATGAGAAATGGAGTGGTTACGGTGTAGATACTTATCCATTAGTTGTAGAAGCAGGTGTACCTGGAATATTATTAAGACATGAAGATACCTGGTGGTATGAAGATTATTTTCATCATCATCATACTGCAAGTGATACTATCAATAACATCAATCCAGATTTATTGATGCTGAATTTACATGCTGTTATGTCAGCTGCTTTCTTAATAGCTAATACAGACAAAATTATACCACGAGGTGTACCAAAAGTGTAGGAAAGTGAAGCATGGTTTATTTATTGTAATAAGTTATTTGTAAAATGAGAAATGAGATGAAAATATTAATGTAATGATTTTTTTTATTTTTACATACGTTTTCTTAACTTTTTCTTTATACAGTGGGGAATGTCCTAACATGTCAAACTCTAAACCCTTTTTTTCAAAATTTAATTCTTTACTTCAAAGTTTTCATATCTACCCACTCCACTTAAATGAGCTGACATTCAACAACATGTTGGGCAGATATAGCTGCAAATACAATCACAAGAAACTTTAAATTCACTTTTAAAATGAAAATGAATATCATTGATTACGGATAGTGGTGTAAAGTTGTGGTAATACATAGTGATAGAATTAATTTATTGTATTGTATTGTATCAATGTTGTAACTTAGTTTAGTTTAGGAGGAAAGTTTGGGTTGATTTTCAGTATATTTTCGTTAAGCCATGTTCAATTTTTCATAATGTATACAAATTTTAACTTTAACTTATTTTCAATGCAGAATCGTCATCTTATCTTTATTTTTATCTTTTTGGTAGCATAGATATTACTGGTGGGCGATTCAGCATAGGTGGTGGTGGCGGTGGTGCACTATTACCACTAAATCTACTTACTCTACCTGTTGAAGGTGGTAATGGTGGTGCTGGTGGTGCTGGTGCTGCAACAGCTCCAGCACCAAGTGGTTCAAAATGAAAACCTGATGAAGCTGAAGCTAAAGCTGAAGCTGCATTTGCACTAATTGTTACATTGCTATTACTTTGTACAGGACCACTATTAAATTTAATATCTACTACTTTTGTTGGTTCTACTTCAACTTTATCAGATTCTAGATCATTTGGTTCATCAGGATCTGCTGGAATTAAGGTTACATCAGGATATGTTTCTTCACCTGTTATTGCTAAACGTGAATCAATTAAAGCTTTTTCTTTTGAATCAACTGTAACAGCTGATGCTTCCATTACTTCAATTGATAATTTTAATTTTTTTGGTATTTTCCATTCACATGTTCTATGCATTGTATCTTGTGTTGCTAATTTACGTGCATCTCTTTCTTGTTGTGCTTCTTGTTTTTTCATATCTTTATTTTTAGAAGATTTCAAATTATTAAGACCATAATCTATTGTTGCCCACAAATCCATACTATGAACTTGTCGTAATGAAGAACCTTCACTGTCACTCCATTTAACACCACGTTTAACAACTTTCAATGGTGGACCATCGTTATTATTATTACCATTACCATTACCATTCATTTCAGTTCTTGTACGTTTATTTAAACCACCTTTACCTGGTTTTGGTGCATTTAATTTTGCTTTTAATGCATCTGCAGCTTCATCTTTAAGTGCTTGTTCAGCATCTTGTTCCTGTTTTCTTCTGGCAATTGCACCCATATCAATAACTTTTTTAGTTTTTGTTGCAGTTGCGGTAGATGTGATAGCAGCTTGTTTCGATGTAACTCCTTCTATTGGTGTTTTAACTTCAGATACTTGAACAGATGCTGTTGTAGGTGCTGCACTTGCTGATGTAGGACTAGATGTAGAAGTTGATGGTGCTTTTTTCACTGTAAGTAGACCACCCAACGAACGAGCTCGTAAAACTTTAGCTTCATCTTCATCTTTACCATCTTTACCATTAATAGTAACAGATTCAGTAGCTACTTTAACCATATTCAAAGCTACTGGTGTTTTCTTTACATTAGTATTAGCAGAATCTTCAAAAGTAGAATTAGAATTAGAATTAGAACCAGATGGTAATTTAGAAGGAGAAGGAATGCGCTGTTGTTCTGAATCAGAAGTAGTAGTAGTAGTAGTAGTAGTAGTAGTATCTGTTGCTGCTTTATGTTGTTCACCACGTTCAAGAGTAATTTTATCTCTAATAGAGCTTGTCATTAATCTTTGATCTTCAGTTAAAGGTGTACTATCATGTGGATTATTTCTAATATTACTACCATTTACATTAGTTTGTTCTGCATTTTTCCATGCTGCTTTTAAATTTAATACTTCTTTTTTAACAGCATTATCATTCCATGCTTGTAATTGTTTAAATACACCGGCAATTTCACTATTTTTGATATGATCTAAATAAAATGGTAGTTTTATTAATAATTTTAAGATAACTTTTAATTCTTTAATACAATTTTGTTCTTGTGCTAATTTGATCCATTGTTTTAATATTCTTAAACCTCCTTCTTCAATAAATATATGTTTACATCCATCTGCTAAACAATTTCCTAATATATGTAATGATAAAGCACGATGATCAACTTTTTTTATACGTGTCATTAATGCCATAAAATCTGTAAGTCTACCTTTAGCATTAATCTTACCATCTGCATCAAGTATTCCCATTATTGTTGTCTCCATATCATCCATTACACGCTCCCCACTCTTATTTGTATTCTCATTACTACTCATTATTCTTTTACCTAATATACCTTCTTCTTTCACAGGAATTTTATCTTTATCGAATACTTCTATTCCTATCTTTTGCTTATTACGTAATTCCAAAAGAACCTATTTAAATGAATTGAAAAGATAAGAATTGTAGTTTGTTAGTATTAATGTACAATTGAGCAACACAGACAGTACAAATTATAAAGTAAGAAGGAAAGAAGGAACAAGATTTCTTATCTTACTTCTTGTGTAGCTAATCCTTGATTCAAATACCTCTCCAATGCTACCGCTTGCTCTGCTATCAATTCTTTCTGTAAACAAATAGCAGTTACTCCAGCCGCGTCACTAATCCAAGGTAGGATTTCTTCCATTACACGAAAAAGCCTTCCTTAAAAGTGGAATGGGTGGTGGGAGATTTAACAGAATCAGAGTTTCCACTTTCTTTGGATTTTGACAACAATTTTAGTTTAAAGAACGATTTTAATTATTTCAATTTGTTAAAGCTGAGAAAATTCAACCCTCAATATTGGCCTTAGACGACTATAAGTGTAAGATAGAGACTGAGCTGATCAAAAAACAATAAAAATGGACGGTGAGGTTCCTTCCAACCATAGCAGCCGTCGTGGTAGTGAAGATTCCCTTGATAATATACCTCGTGTTGTTTGTAGATATGGTAGAGGTTGTACTCATACAGATGAAGGTCACAAGGTGGGTAATGTTGTATGATTGTTTTCTCAGATTATTATTAACATGTATAATTCAACTTTTTTCAATTGATATTAACCTTTTCATATTAATTTTATTATTTTAATATATAGGAAAACTTTTGGCATCCTTCTCCTATAGAATTGCCAACAGATAAATATCATACTCACTATGTCTGTAATGAATGTGCTGCTACGTTTCCAATTTTAGAAGAACTTCAATTGCATCTTCAACGTAAAACAGCTTGGTCTGATAAATCACTTGTTGGTTGTCGTATTAGTTGTTTAATTGACAATAGAGAATGGCATGAAGGTTTTGTACAATCATACAATCAAAATTCTAAACATTTAATTGATTTTCATTTAATTGGTGAAAGAAGATGGTTAAATATGAAAAAAATTGCATTTTATATATCTGAACGTCCATCAAAAAATTCTCAATATGATAGTGAGTATAAAGATAATGAAGATGAAGATGATAATTTAGCACCAATTGATGATTATGATGACTGGGTATATGTTGAAGATATATCACTTGAATATTCATTTGCTCAAAGTGTTTTATATAAAGTTTTTAACAGTGGTGTACAAGAAACAGGACATAAAACTAAAGGTCATATATGTCTAACTGATGGTGATAAATCTAATGCAAAATTTAGTAAAGGTAGTTTATTATATGGTGAGCTATTACCACGTGGTGCAAATAAATCATTTGGTAGAACACGTTTAGATGTATCAAGTGCAAAAACATTATATGATTTAGGTATGGGTACTGGAAAGATTCCTATGCAAGCATTTTTACAATTTCCTAATTTAGAATATGTTTATGGTGTAGAATTAAGTCAAGGTAGATATAATGTTGCTGAAGAAGCTGCTTTAAGTATGATAAATTTATTAGGGAAAGATTCATTTCATGTTCAAATGGTTAAAGGACAATTTATTATTATTACTGAAAAAATATCTTCTCTGTATGATGTTGATACTGGTGCTGATGCTGATGCTGATGCTGATGCTGGTGCTGATGCTGGTGATGAAAATGGTAATAGTAATAGTAATAGTAATGTTACATCAATTGCAACTGCAATGGAGTTTGATGGAGGTGATACTGATGGTAATACTGATATGAATATTGCTTCTAATAATAATGAGCAGTGTAAGAATCGTACTTTACATTTTGAATGTGGTAATTTGTTTGATACACCCCGTATGGACTTGGCAGATGTTGTTATGTTAGAAACAGATATACCAGCAAGTACATTTCCACAATTTTGTCATTTTATGAATCAAATGAAAGTTGGTAGCAGAATATTATCATATCTTGATTTGTATAAAATCTGGTGTTATGATCCATTTCCATTTAAACAACTTGATATTAATCGTAAATTATCTGATAGATTTCCAACAAGTTGGAGTGTACAAAGAGGACATCATTTTTTTCTATGGAATAAAATGCAAAGAACTGAAATGTTTCCATTATCTATGAGTTCCAGTAGTGATATAATGAGTAGTAATAGTAATGGTAATGTCAATTCAGATGCATCACGTAGAGGAAATGGTAGATCACGTAAGCGTTCTGATCGTGGACATGATGATGACACTAATCAATTATCTATGTTTGGTTGCTTACCTTCATTCAATTTGTTAGGTGGTATCTTTTCATCTCGTGGTAAGAAAAGTCTTCGTAATGTTGCTCCAATTGCTCCATCAGATGATAGTAATAGTAATTCTAGCAATGAAATTTTATTAGCTACAAGACAACATCCTCATTCTCAAATCAACTCTGACTTGAAGAATTGCATTACTTCTACCACAAGTGAATCAACATTTGAAACTGCTGTTCGCACAAAACAAGCTACTCCACAAGTACAAGTACAAGCAGAACCTAAAAGTGGTGCGGTCTTTGATGATTGCAATAATGTTGCTACACCTCTTGGTAGTCCCCCTCATACATCTACTGAAAGTCTAGCCATCAAGACTGAGGATGAGATTGCAATAGAACCACAACCACAGCGTAGTCCATCTGGGGTTGACAGTCAGAGCATGCAAACTCCAATACATTTGAAGTCCAATAGTACTCAAAGTCAAAGTCATAGAGATAAAGCTTTATTGGCAGGTTTAATTGAAAAGTCTGACACTATGGCTGCTACTCTTTCGCAATTAGACTGTGACAATCAAGAACAAGTGTCAAATAGTGGTAATAGTACTATTGGATTCGTAGAGAGTAGTTCGTACAGAGATGTTGCGACAAAATTATCATCTACTGATTCTGTGAACACCAAATCTGACTTCGAGAGGTTAGGTAATAATGATACAACTGGAAATGAAAGTGAAAGTGAAAATGATCTTGGCTTGCATCATTCTCCATTAAGAGCTCATCATTCTGTAGCAAATGATTATGAAAATGAACAAAGTGGTTGCATCATCGGTTAGGGTTGAAAAACACATGCAAGTTTATTTCTGTTGTCTGTCTGTTGGGATATGGTAAGGTGGATCTACAAATCTAACAAACAAGAAAGACAAATCAAATCAAACTATATATATTGTACTTTCTGGAAATTTATATTATTTACATGTAAACATTATGTAAAAAAACGAATAATCTATACATGAATCACTTCATCACTTCCATCAATTTAATCAGTATCACTATCATCGACTACGTACAAACTTCTAGGTTTACTATTACTTTGACTTTGAGAAGCTACCCCTCCACCACCACTACTACTTCTACTAGCACCAGCCGCACTAGCATTAGAAGAATAAAAATGTTCACTAGACTGTGCTAATGGAATACTATTTTCGCTATTAGTAAAACTATTGTCGTAACTATCAGTTCCTTGAACTTTATTTGGATGAGAGTCTTTAGGAGATAATGAATGCTCATGATCCTGAGGTTCTTGTTTAGGTATGCGAAGTACTGGTTCTTGTTTTTCCACATCCATATCTTCTTCTTTTATATTCGTGCGTGTCTTCTTCGTGGCTTTTGTGGCCTTTGTTGCTTTCGTTGCCTTTGCTCCAGTATACCCTTCGTCTTCATCATCATCATCATCATCATCATCTTCTTCTTCTTCTTTAAACTCTTCCTCTGATTCGACTTTAGACTTCTTAGACGCTCTTGCTTTAGTTTTTTTTGGAGAAGCTGCTTTGCGTTTGACACCAGCAGCAGCTATTGCACGGATTGCATCAACATCTACAGCTTCTGCTTTAATTGCAGTTGAACTACTGCTACTACTACTGTAACTAGGTCTACTGGAAGATAAAATAGGAGCCGTCAATTTGGCTGAATTCGTTGTTGTTGATTTAACATTAACTAGTTTTCCACCATTTCCACTACCATCATGTTCACGTTCCTGTAATTCCATAATTTGACGCTTTTTTTCATTGATTAGCATACATAATCCAGGTAAAGCACTATCTAGATATCTATCTTTTTCGATTGTTAATGCATTCAATTCATTAGCACCATCTACAAGAGCTTTGTTGTTATCTTTTATAATATTTTTAAGTTCATTTATTTCTTTATTTGTAGATTTAACTTGTGAACTTAAAATTGTAATAAAATCTAATAAATGACTTGGGAAGTCTGTGTCTATATTACTACTACTACTACTACTACTACTACTACTGCTGCTGCTGCTGCTGCTGCTGCTGCTGCTATTACTATTATTGTTATCATTTTCTGATAATGTATACGAAACAAGTTTAATACGTTCATTGTTCCAAATAGTAAGTGTTAATTCACCACCACCATCTTCTTCTTCTTCTTTACCAATAACTATATTATTATTTTCATTTTGCAAAGAAATACGAAGTGATGCCATATATATACTTTCATCCATACGGATAGCTCCAGGTTTATTATTGTAATCAAGTACAAAATTGAAGGATCTTAAGTCTTTTGAACTAGACAAATCAAATACCCAAGCCTTCAATTTTGATTGTTTAGTATCACCAGCTTCATCAACTCTAAAGTAGCATGCATGCTTATCAATGACGTGTAACATTTTGATTTCAAAAATGCCAATAAACTTGCATTAAGACTTTTATTTCATTTAAGGGATAGAACGAAAAAATATAAAAATTTGGACATGCCCACAGCCATGGACAGCAGCGGTTTGTGAAGCATTCTTCACCTCTCCATAGAACAAGATGGCACAATACGGAAAGACTACGTACTGGGACGAGCGCTATACCAAGTAAGTTTGCAAATTTATGTGATTTACTTGTCAAAACTTTGAATTATAACGATAATTTGTAACTTTCCAGAAATTAAGTTGAGCACGTCAATTGATGTTCCTTGTTAAACTCTTGCATATTTGCTATGTTAATAGTTTATATACATTATTAGATGTTTAATAAATTATATAAAAACTTGATACTAACTTATTTTCCTCTCTTTTATCATCATACAATTTTTTACTTCAAAAACAAAAATATAATAGGGATCCAGAACCATTTGATTGGTATCAACGTTATTCTGGTGTACGTGATTTAATAAACCAATATGTAAAGCGTGAGGATATGATTTTAATGGCAGGTTGTGGCAATTCTCGTTTAACAGAGGATATGTTTGAAGATGGCTATACAACAATTACAAATATTGATGTATCACGTGTTGTAATTGATCAAATGGTTGAAAGATATAAAGATAAGCCAACATTACAATGGCAACAAATGAATATTACAGCATTAGATTTTCCAGATGAAACGTTTGATGTTGTTGTTGCAAAAGCAACAGTAGATGCTGTGTTATGTGGTGAAGGTAGTACTGCAAATGTTGCAAAATTATGTTCAGAAGTTTCACGTGTATTGAAACCAAATGGTTGTTTTTTCATTGTGTCATATGGTGTACCTGATAATCGTTTGAATTATTTAGAGAAAGAGGATGTATATTCATGGAATGTAACAGTACATACTGTGCCAAAACCTACAGTTAGTGCTGCTGCAGTACCATCAGCAGAAGATGCTAATGGTGTTCATTACATTTATGTTTGTTCCAAGGGTGGCCAAGCAGAAGAAGGTTAATTGAGCAAGCAAACTATGATTATGAAAATGAAAATGAAAAGGAAAAGGAATATATTAATTTACATAGGGGAAATAATGATCATCTTTCTAATCAAATCTAAAATAATTTTAAGAGATATATATAAATAAAATTATCTCCCGTTCTCATTCTTTTTTTTTATGTTTCTTTTTATGATTCTGATTTGTTTCAGTATGTTTGCATTTTTTACAAGACACAAATAAATATACATACAATTTTATTTTCTAGACTATACTTTATCTTACCTTGCATGTCATATCTAATGAATCGTTAATTGTTTGGTAAAGGTGGTGGTGGTACAGACTGCTGCTGTTGTTGCATAGGATCGTAATATTGATGCTGATGCTGATGTTGATGCTGCATTTGCATTCCAGAGTAACCATCAAAACCAGGTGGTAATGGAGGTGGTGCTTGATGCATCTGCATCTGCATCTGCATTTGCATTTGCATCATCATCTGCATCTGCATCTGCATCTGTTGATGTTGATGCATCTGTTGGTTATATTCTAAATATTGTGGTGGTGGTGCATATCCCATCTGTTGTTGTTGTTGTTGTTGTAGTTGTTGTTGTTGATCCCATACAACTGGTGGTGGTGGTGGTGGTGCTCCCATTCCTGGAGGACCATATCCTGGATTCATAGAAGCATTTCCATAATCATACTGACCTTGACCTTGACCTTGACCCTGACCTTGACCCTGACCCTGACCTTGAGCTTGTTGAGGTAAAACATCACCAGCAAACATAGTATGTGCTTTAAATTTAGATACTTGTTGTGCTGCCATTCTTCTTTCAGCAACTGTACCATGTCTTTCACCATCACCATCTTTTTTCATAGCATAATTGACATTAATTATTCTACCACATAAATGTTGATTATTCATACATTCTATAGCTAAATCTGATGAATCAAATGAATCATATTGTAAAAAGCCAAAACCTTGTTTTTCTCCATCATCACTACGTACAATATGAGGTGATCCTTGTATACTACCAAATGAACTGAATGTATCATATAATAATTTTTCATCGACTTCATCAGCTAAATTACCAATATATAAATTTGCACCAATACTAAACTCTTTAGCTTTATCACCTCCTGCTGCTGCCATGTTTACTTTTATTGCCTTTCCATAAACTTTTATCATATTCATAATCTTACTTGCATACTCTGCATCTTCTTCACCACGAAACTCTACAAATCCAAAGCCTGGATGCTTTCCTGTTACTTTGTCTCGAGGCATAAAGATGGACACAATTGGACCTGCTTGCATAAACATTTCAAAAAGCAACTCTTCATTCACTTTTTCATCCAATCCTCCAACATAGCACGTTGCATCCGCGTTTCTCTGCATGCGAACCTCATCCATATTGCAATAAATTGTAATGGTCGAACACTCACTCTTTAAAGGAGTATTGGGAATAAAATTTGGGGAGGTTATCAGTTTGACCTTCAGGAAGAGTTTCAATAATGAATGATGACACCAGTACAGTGGAACAGTTCTCATTGACACCTGTTGTTACTGAAGGGACGATGTGATTGTAAGGGTAGTTATAATTTTATTTGTTGCAGCAGTAGATATAATGAAAGGTTTAAGATTGTAATGAGTTTCTATTAGTCAAATAATTATAAAAGGCAAAATACTCCGTTCTGCGCGACTCGGCTAACTTTTTTGACTTAAGTATAATACAATATATCAATAAAACAATTGAAGGTGGTGCATGCTTTTCAAACCTATTTCATTCCATTCTATTTCATTTCAATGCTGACATGGTAAAGGTAATGGTAATGGTGGTTGGTAAATCATACATAATTTGGTTTGGTTTTTATGGTTTGTTGATTGATTTGTTGCTTGCTTGTGTTCATATCATTGAGCAATAATAATCACTACTAATATCTCTTTCTCTCCCCTTTAAGTTATGAGTTTTTATAAAACAATCTACAACTTGACTATCAACTATCGCGTATCAGGTCTTTTCTTAGGAAAGTTTAATCTGACTACACCACCCTGTAAATCCAGTTTTTCTTGATGTTTTCTTTCAATTAATCTCATACGTTTATCTTCAATAAATACTTCTTGTTTACGCAATAATTGTTGATTTTCTCTTTCTGCTATTTGATTTTGTAATTTTTTATTATTATCAATTGCCATTTGTCTTCTATTTTCAGCTTCTGCTTTATCTTTTGCTATACCTGCTTTTAAATCTTCAACAAATTTGGATGCAAATATTTTACCGTCTGCTTTTTCTTTAGCTAATAATGCATTTTTATATGCTATTTGTTCTTGTCTACCTTCACTTACTAATTTCATTAAATAATCTCTTGCATCTTGTCGTGCTTGTAATGCATCATCACGTGCTTTTTGTACTTTTTCTTCTTCACGTTTATTCATTTCATCAACAAAACCAGTATCTTCAGCTTCTTTAACCATCATTTCATCTAAATATTTTCTATATTTTTGTGCTGCTTCAGCTCCTTCACGTTTTTTAGCATTTTCTAATGCCATTTGTTGTTTTTCAAGTTTTAATGCATTATTTAACAATATTGCATCTCTATCAGCTTCAATTTGATTTTTTTCTTTTTGAATATTTTGTGCTTGTTTATTAAAATATTGTACTTCTTTACCACGTTGAATTTCATCTAATTTTTGCTGTTGTCTTTTAACTTTTTCAGCCATTATGGCATCTTGACACTCATTTATTTCTTGATTAGCATCATTCATTTCAGCATTATATTTTTTCATTCTCATATCATTATTATATTGTATTTGATCTTTTAAACCTTGTGCTGTTTGTTGATTAGCTTTATCACGTGCATCTTGTTTTTCTTTATCAGCATTAGCAATAGCATCAAGTCTTTTAGACCATTCAGAATAATATGCATTAGCATTAATTTCTTCCAATACTTTTCTTTCACGTTTTTCAACAATTTGTTTTTCTCTTTCATTACCCATAAATTTATCTAATGCTTTACCATCTAAACCACGTAAATCATCACAACCATCACGCCATATTGTTTCATATGCTTGTGAAACTTGATCACGACGCTCTTTTTCACGTACATCACGTAATGCATATGCTTTTGTCATAAGTCTTTGTTTTCTAACTTCAAGTGTTTCTTCTTCTTTCATTGCTTCTTCAGACCATTTTTCAAATTCTGCATTATATACATTAGCAAGTTGCTGTCTTCTATGTGCTAACTTTTCTATATGTTTTTCACGAATTCTTGCCATTGCTTCATCTTGTCTCCTTTGTTCAATCTTTAGAGTTGTATTAATTTCAAAGTTAACTCTGGATAACGTTTTATTCTGATCTTCCATCATTTCAGTCATTATACGTCTTTGTGCATCGGATTTCTTTCGAAGCTCAGCTAAATGAGCAACCTTTGCAGCCTGCATTTTGTTCTTCTGTTAATTCTGATAATTCAATTAAAATCTACGAATTATGCAAATTAAAGTTGTTCACCAAAGATAGAAATCAACGTTTGTTTCACTTTGAAAAACACACAAATGAAAACCTTCCTCTTTTTGAAGACTTATCGTTCTTTTTAAATCAAATCTCAACGGTGTGGGAATAGAGTTGGGAACTTTCTGCATTACTTCGTTTTGTTCAATTATTTTCAAGATTTTCTATATGTGTACATAGAGAATTATTCTTGAAATTCAATAATTTTAACTTATTAAAAAATACTGTTCCACTTCATTACAGTTTGGAACTCCATTTTCAATAAGTTCAACTTCGGTAAAAATGGGCAATTCATTCAGTATTCCAACTAATGAATTGCTTCGTGAACCAGTACAAGATATTAGTGAGCGTATATTAGAGTATCAAGCAATTAATATTAATAAAGTAGATGAAACTTATAACTATTGGATCAATGGACCTAGTGATGGGAATATGAAGTTACCATTAAGTGGATTTGAAGAAGTTTTTTCATCTATACTTGCTGATGCTGAATTACATTTTGATATTTTTACAGCAGATTCAAGTGATTTATATGTAAATCCATTGGAATTCTTTATGGTATTATCATTGTTTTCCGAATGTAGTTTCCTAAAAAAAATTCATTTCATGTTAAAAATTATATTAAATACAAGACAATCACAAGCACCAAAATCATCATCACCAAATGAAGAAGAATCAATGTGTATAGGTATTAAAGATTTACAAACTTTAGTTCCTATAGCATTAAATGGGATGAATAAATTATTTTTACTTAAAATTCCGAATGCAATGGACTTAAATTTTTTTGTTTCAGATTGTGTTTCTTCATTTATTATGCGTACTAGTTCAGATACTGCTGCTGGTGGTGGAGTTGGGGTAACTAAACCTTCTGCGTCAGTACCTAATAACCGTTTGGAAGAAGTACCAGAAAATGATGATGAAGAAACATCAGCTACAGCTTCAGCTTCAGAAGCTGTTGAGAAAGTTACTAATGTTGATAGCAATGATAGTGATAATCAAACAACACAAACACATTCTCGTGGACCTATAGTATCAAGTGTAGATAATATTACATTACAAATGCATGAATTATGGAATTGGGCACAAGATACACAAGAAGTAAGTAGTTATTTAAACATTAATGAAAAACTTGTAATAGATACAAATAGTATTGATCTGAATGCTAATACTAATATTAATATTAATGCAGGGTCAACAATTGGAACAGTAAAAAGGAAAAGGAAAAGTATGTCAAAATCGAAATATTTATCATTTGATACAGGAACATCAAGAGGAAGTGAAACTGTGGTACTAAATGAAATGTTGTTAGATCGATTTACTGACGGTTCAATTGAGGAAATTGGAACAAAAGGTGATCATGAATATGATTTTTTACAAAGAAAACAAAGTGTTTTGTGGACTCATACAGTACATGATTTGATAGATGAAACTTGGTATACTACTTTACCACATGTTACTGGACAAGATATGATAATGACAGCATTAGAGCATTCCATACTATCATCTACATATCATGAGGGAGGTTATTTAGTTAATCCATTACCAGTTTATAGACATAGAAAAGGAAAAATTAGTGGTGGTTTTGGTACATCTGGTATCGGCATAGGTATGGGTTCTGATGGATATAAAAATCGTCAATCTTTATATAACGTTAATCAAAATCAAAATAATCATTACTCTAATGAAAGTTCGCGAACTGGACTATCTCGGGAGACTTCAATTGGTGGTATGAGAAATAATGATAGTTTTGTTGGTAATAAAACAAACAATAATAAATATGGAAATATATCCAAACAATTAAATCAGAATCAGCAACAGCAACAGCAATCATCAGTATATGTACCACCTTTCAATTTAATGGCAGCAAATAAATCAAAAAAACAAGAAAGTGGTGTAGCATCATCATTACTTTATGCTGGTTTACCAACTAGTGTACCAACTTTGCCAAATAGTCTTGCAACTGGTAATGCAGGTATTCTTGATATATTTGATGATACAAGTGTATGTGCTGTACTTGCAGCTGTATGTCCAGTTGATATCATTAATAATAATATTCTTAATCCAAGTGTTAATATAAACATTGACAAAGAAGATTCTTCTATTCTTAATAACAATAGTATTGATGGTGGTACTAGTCTAGATGGAAGTGGTAGTGTTGGTGATAATGGTAATGGTAATGCAAAATCTTCAATAGAAGAAGAAATTATGCGAAAAGTTAGAGAAAAACAAAAAGAATTAAGTGAAATTTCAGATGAACAATGGGCTAGTGTAGGTCTGACGTTAGCAAATATGACATTAGATGAAATACCAGAATGCATATACTTGAATCATCGTCCAAAATTATCATCTGCAACTTCAATAACTGGTAGTATATTAACTACAGAACATCAAATATATAATGTAATAGAATTATTTGCAAAACGTCATCGTTCTGTAGCAATTGCAACAGATATTGAAAAACCAATGAATGTTACCAATATATTAACTGGTTTGAATGTTCTCAAATTTTTATATAAAAATGATAAAAATTTATTTGGCGATGATATGACACGAAGTGTACTTGACATTGGTCTCATGAGAAAATCACGTTATATTCCTTATACAAATACTCATACCAGCACTAATGAGGTTGATGATCACAATAGTAATAATATTTGTAATTATGGTACAGCAATTACATTATTGGCGAGTTTAGATACTGAATCAGAACTTATTGTTGATAAAAATGGAGTTGTTTGTGGCATAGTTTGCGCAAAAGATGTTGTTAAATTGTGGCAAATGTGGTATGCAGAAGTAAATAATGATAATGATGAAAATATTGATACCAATACTAGTAAAAATAACAATAGTAATTTGAGTAATATACAAGAATTGATGAAACAATATGAAAATGGTAAATTTGAACATTATGACGGTTGCTCTTCTGGTTCAAAAGGTTTTCATTTATTTAATATTTTAGCCAAACCACTATCACAATGCTCGAATATTGGTATTAACATTATGCCTTTTAAAAAGTATAAACCATTTATACCATTGAGTACATTGAGAACAGATAGTTATCATAATGTAAAACGTTCTAGAGCAAATACTATTAGAATGAATCAATACATTCAATTAAATTCATATACAAATTCATGTAATTCAAGTGCTATCTTAAAGGGTAAAGGTAAAGGTATGATGAATGATTATATATCAAAAGAAGACATAGAAAAAACATTATTATTAGATACAGATACTAGTGATGATGATCATAGTGAAAATAATATTGACATTTTCAATATTGATAATACAGAAAATACATTAAGTTCACCAAAAAGTAGAAATAAAAGTAAAAAAGGCTCACCAAAAAAATCAAAGAAGGGACGTGGACATAGTAAGAAAGTTGCTATAATGTCATCTGATGAAAGTAATAATGTTAATGGTTTATCACCTAGTTCACCAAGTAGTAATTACCGTGGAGGATTAGGATCATCGCCAAAAGCATTAAAATCTATAACTAATCTTTATAATAAATACAACGATGATAGTAATAATTATGATACTTATGTTGATGAAACTGATGAAATTGCTGTTGCTGCTTACAATGTTTCACTTGAATTT